>Ga0065711_1007509_pt1 | contig 28022 bp, 8 predicted proteins | sample Hoacrofraction12_FD_59098 | JGI IMG/M metagenome (GOLD analysis project Ga0065711, IMG submission 59098) | Hoatzin crop microbial communities from Cojedes, Venezuela - Epithelial fraction 12 v2 (version 2) | ecosystem: Host-associated > Birds > Digestive system > Esophagus > Crop | place...
CCGCCTCCCCGCCCGCCGTTACCTGAGGCAGCGGGGCCGTCGCGCGGGGGGGGCGCGCGCGACCGCTGAGGGGGCGGCGGTGCCGCTGAGGGGATGGCGCTGCGCGGGAGCGGGTCCCGCTCCCCGAGGGGGGAAAGGGAGGGACCGACGGCCCGGTCTCCGAAGTGGCGGCCGCTGCCCTGGCCGGCGGCTCTCCTGAGGGAACCGGAGGCGGCAGTCGCCCCCGTGGGACTCCTTAACACGAGGCCGCACGCCGAAGATCTCCCGTGGTTCGGGAGGGAGAGAGCCAGAAGTGGGGCACATCCCTCAGCTACAGCTTTGGGCTGATCAGTCCGGGGGAGACGGCGCTGGCTGAGCAGCTCCCTCAGGCATACCCTGGCTATCCAGCTTCCAAGTGAGTGCTGAGCTTTGTCAGCCACATCCTTTCAGGAGCAGGGTCTGGAGGCTCGCTGCCGGGTGGTTACCTGTGGGACTCCTGGCCACCGGACACTGAGAAGCCCAACAGTTTGCACAGTAGCAAAAAGTGTTTGGACTAGCTCCCGGAGGAAGAGCCGTGTGTCAAAGGGCATTGAGCAAAAAAAAAAAAAACCCAAAGCCCTAACTTTGTCTCTAGTCTGGGAAGTCCCTGAACCGCTGATCTAGAAGTTGGGTGAGTGTGCTGGGAGCTGTCACTGCACCACTGTCCCTTTCTTCCTGAGGCACTGGAGACAGGAACCTGGCCTGCAAGACATTTGGTCTGACCCAGGACAGCTATTCTTACGTCCCTATCTCCTATTTCACCCTGATCTGGCGCAGTAGATATGTGAATGTCTATTTTATACACCAGAGTCAGTGGTATAGAGGAAAATGAGATTTCTGACCTAATTTTATTTCCTTTGTTTCCATTTCCTATGGCAAAAGCAAAGTGCGTGCTTGTTCTTGGCTGTGGTGAGGTCTGCCCTGTTACGGCGTGTCTAAGGCTGTGAAGCTGGCAATACTCGTGCCCCTGACACTAGAACCATGCTCATACTTTCATCAGACTCCTGCAGATCACTTCCCGTTCGTGAGTTCAAAACTTAGATTACATACCAGCAATTCTGGCATGCCTGTGAGGTGCGTGGTTGCCGAACACAACTCTCAGCCTCATTCAGCCCAGAAGTTCTGGCAGTATCAGTTCTTCCTTACTTGGAGCCCTTAACTTTTCTTGGGCTGGTAAACCTTCATTGTGTTTTATCCACAAAGCAGCTGCAGTTTGGTGATACAAGAACCAGTGCCTCTTCTTTTTTTCAGCGGGTGTAGCTTAGCTGCTGCAGCCTATGTAAATGTCACTCATTCAGGAGTGCCACACATGTGCTCCTCTGGGCCTTTAAATACCCTGCTGCCTGCTGGTATGCTCTGTGTCTTTAGGGCAGGTCTGGAGTTGGCCTTTCTGGAAAAGGTTACTCTACCTGTTTGCTTAGGAAATCCAGAGTTCTGGTTCCCACAGTGCTTGTGACTCAGCAGTGCAGCTGCCCTTCAACAGAATTACTCGTCCAACAACTTAAAATGCTTTGCAAGCATGAATGAATTAAGCCTCCCAATGTCTTGAGACGCAAAGTATTACTGATAGGTATACCAAGGCAGAGTGTGTCATGTGCAGAAGCACATTGCAAACCCTCTCCCTTGCAGCCCTGAAAGAAATTTTGACCTCATCGAAGTCAGGAGTAAGATCCCCTTCACTCATTAAGGTTGGAATTTCACCCTTGAAGTCCTATTTCCTGCTTTTCTTCACTGAGCTCTCAAGGCCAGATCTTTAGCTGCTGCACAGCAGCACTGAAAACAAGTTGAGCATGGTGCATTATGCAGCCTGAGGATCTTTTTAAAATGCCTATTTCACCATGTATACAGCAATATACAAATTGCTGTATTGCTGAACTGTAGTTACTTTGAGTAGCCTGAAACTTGTGCATGTAAAATTCCAGCTGCAATGCTCCGCTTGCGCATGTCCACGTCTCACGAGGTGTGGAGCCGACGTGTCTTCCTTTGAGGCTGGTGAAGAACTTTTCAATGTCTGGCACTCAGCTTTTTATGTTGCGTAAAGTTACTTCCTGCTAGTCTTCCTATCCTGACATAATTAGATTACATCCACATTAGAAGCTGTTATAAACATCCAGTGTGCCAAGGTCCGGTGTTACAGACAGCACTTCTGTTCAGGCCTGAACCAGTTCCCTAATACAGAGTTAGATCCCGCTTCACTGAAGCCACTGGGAGAATGCCCAGGACTTCAGTGGGACGAGGATCACAGCCTTTAGAGGGAGCGCCTGGCTTACGAGGGTCAGGCATCACAAAGTCAAATCTTTGTGTTAGGAAAGTTGAAATTTCCTTTTAAAGCTCAGTGACTCATTGAATCATGGCTGTGAACAATCCCACAGGATTTCCTTAGATTTGTGATACCTGAAGGTAAGCTTAGAATGGCGCCTCTAGAAAAATTCTTCGTTCAGGGACCTGATGTATCTCATTGTCAAGTCAGTGACTGAACTTTTGTTTGCTACTGTAATGCAGATCTAGACGGTTGCATAATCATGGCGCCCTAACCCTGCACCAGCCTTCAATAAACCAGTAGAAAGGGCTACCAGAAAAGAATCTGTTGAAATGTGGAATCTGTAGTCATAAGGAATTCATAAAGCTTGATGACCTTCCCCTCTATTTTTATAAAAGTAGTTTTTCTTCTTGAAATTAGCCACCCTCTGAAGTTCATTTGTTGCAGTTTTAGGTGTAATTCTGGGCAAACTGAGTGAAAGAGTGAAAATTTCATCCACTTGGATAATCCTTTATCTAGGAGTTAAGCTTCCCTATTGCAAGAAGAATGTATCACTACAGTCAGTCACAGAGGAGTAAGCTTTTAGATAAGGGCTTTCCTATAATATACCCATAACACTTTATTTTCCTCTTGCTGTACTGCAACTGACCTCCGCACTTGGGCGAGTGTCACGGAGGCAGAGATAGGGACTGTGCCGTGCTGCTTGGCTGACACACATTGCAGAGCAACACATTCCAGCAGATGAACCCATTTGCACAGTTGAGTGATCTAAACTTAGAAAGCTAATTTCGCTAATTACAAAGTGAGACTGAACTCCTGTAAAGCTTTTCATCACCTGAGTGGAATGGGAATGGCACTTCCATACTCATTTAATGTTTAGAAACTAATTAGAAAGTGTTTTGTGGGGAGGCCACACCCCGCGTTAGACGATTTCACAAATATATCAGGAGAGAAAACTACCTCTGATGAGAAAGCTGAGCAAGTGGCAGAGGTTAGGATAAAGAGCACAGTTTACCAAACACTGAGCAGTGCATGCCTGCTTCCATAAAAACTTCAGTTCTTTGGAGTCAGGCAATTTCTTAAAGCTGTGTCTCTAGGCAGGCTTTCCAAATGTCACAAAAGATTTTGGAGAAGAGGATGCTCTAGTGACCAGAGACCCAAATCCAGTTTGCTGCTACGAGCACTTACTTTCCTCTTTCCCTGGAGCATGTTGCTTAAGAGAATTAAAATTTCAAAGCCCCATTGTGTATATTGTGCATGTGTGTTTTGTGACTTTGAAATTCCCACCTTAGTTTTTCTTTACCTTAGCTCCCTGGAATTACAATGAGGCACTAAATATAATTCAGAGGATACTCTGAGAACAGCAAAAATGAAAGACTGTGGGGTACTCAGAAATGACTGTAGTGAGAACCAGTTAAGTACTTGAAACAGAAGTTGTAGAGCCAAAAAATACGTCTATTTTAGAACTTTTAAGTTTTATCCAGCTGTAATTAACTGAATCCATAACATCATTGCCTTTTGTCACAGCTTAAAATTGAGATCTTACTCCATTGCAGAGAACAGTACTGTTTCACCTTCAGTTTTCTTTATTTATATGCATATAAAACCTGCTTTCTGGTTGTTTCTCTGTTAACCCTTCAAGGATCGGATACCTCCATGTTAACCTGTGAATCCAATTGCTTTGTCCTTCAGTTATCCTCCCCAGTGGTGGGATTCCTATACACCAGTGATTTGATCGCAAATCCCTGCTTTCTAAAAATGGGAGAGAGCTGAGACTACTGTTTTAGGTCTGAGTAGGGGTACATCTTATCAAGCTAGAGTAGCTTCCAGTAGGTGCAAAGACTATGACACTGAGCAGTGCTGGCACATCTGTCACGGATGACACTTTCATTTGATAAGCAGTAACCTCAGCTATTCCTGTAAGTCGTAGAAAAGGCTGCGCTGAAACCTAGGCTGAGGCCTGCCTCCAATAAACAATGGATGATTTTAAGTTTCTGGTAGGGTTTTCCTCACCGTTTTCTGCAAGGGCACTTCTTTTAGCCAGTTTTATTGAGTAAGTGCTCAGATCAAGTTTCAGTTTCTTGTTACGAAAGCATCAAAATGTCTGAAGTTTTCTTTTCATGTAGATTGTTTTATCTTCATTGTTAAATGCATATGTTTTCAATATGTTCTCAATCACAAATGATCCTAAGGATGCAAGACTGAAGAATACAGGGGTGCCATTTGGCCAAGGAAATGACTAAAAAGAAGAGGGCTGCAATTAGCAAATTTAAATTTGGGTGTACAGTATATGACTTCTTGCCCTTGTCCACCGTTATTCCATGGCTGAGCTAATATTCTGGGCCTTGAGTTTACCTACTCTTGCATGGGGATGTAAAGGGAGTTCCTTCATTTGGCATGAAGGAGCATTTAGAGGAATTAGGATTACTAAAATCCAAATTCAGCCCAAAATATAAATGTGCCTAAATCAAGGAACAAAAAAACTTTAAGTTAGGGATGTGCTTAAGTAACATGCTGGAATGGTCAGTGAGTTGACCCTCAAAGTTGGGTGGGTGGGAGTGACACAGCTGATCTACAGGGGAAACATTTCTCCAGTGTTAGGGGTATATACAGTGGCAAAATGGCCTGTGTTTGTCTAGTCCCTTGGCACTGCCTGCTCACTGGCAGAAGGAACCCGCTTGTATCAGCTAAATATTTTTAGATAAAGCACAGAGGGTGGCTAGCATCCCTGGTGGTATAGAAGACAAGGTCCTAGGCAAAGGGGCTAAAAATGGCTTCCTCTCTGTCCATCTTTTACACAGGAATTAAAAGGAAAAACAACCTTTGACCATTCTGCATTTTACAACAGTACCACTGGCATACAGCTGTTACCTATATGTGCATTGAGGGCTTTTCTGTTGCTGATCATGCAGAGAGAGATGTGACAGGGCTGTGTGTTAGAGCCAGCAGCATGCAGACAAGTCTGAGTCTACTCTGATTTGGGAGTTTTGGTGTTGAAACGCTGCATTTTGAAAAGGGTCTGTATTAACTTCAGCAGTTAATCACTTGAGACTCTCCCAGTCCTGTTCTGGAGTCAGCTGTGAGCAAAGTGCCTGCAACTACTAGCAGGACAGTGGAAATGAGCGAATGAAAAGGAGTGGAGTAAGAATAGGCTAGGGGCATCATGGAGAGCTGGCAAATAAAAGGTCTTATTCTTGGGAGTATGAGCAAGATACAGTGCCCTGTCACCTCTGATTAAAGGCTTTTCTTTGCTCTTTCCACAGTACCTGGAAGGTTTTACATTTCTGCCTCCCTGTCAGCCATTCTGTCTCACAAACTTTTCGAACACATGAGAGATGATTTTCCCTTCAATTGCTCCTGATCTTGGCACTGGGTGATGGACCACTCCAAGTGTGATGAAGGACATCCCCAATTTGTGGTACTGTGGCAGCAAGACAAGCTTGGTGAAGACCTGCAAGAAAAAGAGCCTGGCTGTAGAATTGGACCCTTAAAACCAATTAATTTATTTGAAGGTAATGGCATTACCCAGTGTGCATCCACTTTATGTCTGAAAAGGGCCACAGACTCTTGCAGATCCACAATCTGTGTTTCCCTGAATTGATGGGGTTTTTGTATATATAATGATGATTTTTATTTACTATGGCAGAGGGGAACGAATGAGGATCTGCCGTAACTTGAATAGAAGTAATTCCACACCTGTCCCTTTAAATGCACATTTGTGGTTGGCTGCCTTTTATTGTCCTCCCTCCTCTGGGGATGCAGCGGAACGTGTGTGTAGAAGGATTTCCCAGCCTAGTGGGTGACCCCTCATCTTGCTGCTCCAAGCAGTGGCTTCCCTCCCCTCCTTTCTTTCCAATATTTATTGGAAGCACGTGCTAAGGAATCTATGAGCCTGCAATGCTTATGAGTGCGTGGCACAGAGCAGAGCAGGGCACCAGATGCAAAGGGACAGGCACAATTCCTAATGAGGGAGTCCAGAGACCCATCTGTTGAGTCTCGTGGGCCCTCAATGAAGTTAGCTGCAAAAGGTTGCCAGAGGACTTTTTTTCTCTAATGCTTTTAGTTCTCAACAAGTGCAATCCTGTATAGAGCAGCATGTCATGGGGTTAGGCTTTGTTGTTGCTAGCAGATAATGTGACTGTGAAAAGAACGCCCCCACTCCAGCTGAAAGGAGGGTAACTCTCCTCTACCCCCTTCCTTCCCATCCTCTTTGCTCAGATCAATAACAGGTCCCTAGCCACAAAGCCTGCATTCTTTTATTCTCAAATTAGAGCAGCTGCAGCACCAACACCACAGCTCATTGGAAACTTATTAGCTTTTGAAAGACTTAATCCAGTTTGAAAATAACTAGTGTTTCTCAATCCTTCACGCACTCACTCCCGTAAGAGGCGATATGCTTAGGCTGCATTGGGAGTGGACTGGGCTTATTATATAATAACCGGCATCTCTCTCGGTGTCCCAAAGGGGCAACAAAGAAGGCAAAATGTCAGTTTCCCAGCTTCACACAGCCTAAGAACATCGGATTTACTCTTCTGTGTCACACCTTATCACTGAGCTATGCTGCCTACCATCCTGCCTTCAATAGTGACTGATATCTTGTGATTCACTCTCCAATTTCATCGTTTTATGGCCAGAAGGGACTACTACGATAATCTATTTGACGCCCCGCACAACGCAGATATTAGAATTTCATCCTAGGTGGGATAAAAGCTGGGAGCAACTGGATTCTTTGATGCTGCTCTGCTGGGCAACAGTAGAAATACGCGTTTTTTTGGAGGGTACTTTTTGCTGCAAGGGGAATTTATTCTTTTTAAGCATATTAAATACAGAGCTTTGTGAATGGGAGCCATGTACATGCTCAGCAAATGCCTTGCTTTGGAGCCAGAGGAGCTGATTTTAGGTAGAAAGGGTTTGCTCACCCGTCTTGGTTTCCTGTCTCTAATGACTGCTTTACTGTGGAGCTCCCTGCAGCAACCCTGTGAGCTAGTTACTCCCATTTGAAGGTGGGGATCTGAACTTCAGCACTTGCTGTGCCCTTCAGAGGCATTTAGGCCACAAATGCCTTGAGAAGACCATAGTAGCGAGGAAACAAAGTTTTCTTGAACAGGGTCCCAAATCTTGTGCCCCAAGTCACACTGGAAACTGTAGGTGATCAGGGAGCTTGTTTTCTCATTTTTCTTGAGTCCCAGCCTAATGTGTTTGCTGGGACATCTTTTTCTGCTCAGTCTTTTCCTGTACCATGCCAGTCCTAAACCTTTCCTGTAAGTGCTGCCAACTGATGCTGGTAGTGATGGTACAGGTATTTTGCCAGTACTAGCTGGGGGAGGACCACCAACTGACTTCCTGAAGGCCACCGAACAGCAACAGCTTTTGATTTCTGCTGACCTGGACCAGATTCAGTGTGGTGACCTGGAGCTAAGGGGCTCAGTATCTCATTACTAATCCCTTGAGCTAGTCAATTCCTTCCACCAAGTCAGTGTTTTCTAAAGTGTTAAAAGACTTCTCCCGCCTGCCTGCCCATTAAATCCTGCTCTTCTGTTGTGTCCTTGGATCAGCCGAATCGCTGAAGTGTGTCAGTTTCAAGTCTAAATGTTGCAAGCTGTGGTACTGACAGTGCAGAGGATGGCAAGCAGCACAGCTGAGGCACTGAGTTGCAGGCAGCAAGACAGACACTGCTCTTAGCAGTCCACTTTGGGTAACCCCGATGTGCTTGCTGCCTTTGTAATGCATTGCCAGCTGGGAAATGTGCAATTTCTTGCTTTTAGCTTATTTATCTGAGATTTGCAATCTATATATGTTTCTAGATACTTCAAATGTAGAAAAAAAGAAAGCAGGTGTTTCCTTGGGTCATCCACTGGTATTACTATTTGGGTGCCTCGAGTACTAATTATCTTCTGTGATGTTTTAATCTTCTCGCTTTCTGGGACAGGGAACCTGGCTTCACAGAATGAAACACACAGAGCGCCATCACTATGTTCCAAGGTATCCTTATTATTAAAGTCTTAAAGATACAGAGAAATGTGTTTCAAAAGAATGTGTTCGGAAAACTACTATATTTTACATTAGAATCTGCAATAGTCTCATCCATATACATTTACCAGGAAACAACTTCCATTTTCTTAATTTTAGATTGGATACAGAGCAGCTTAGAAGTTCAAATCTTCTATATATGTGTCTCCTCTTCCAGCAAAGCTTCTTCTTAATTCATACAGGCTTACAAGGATGGGCATATACATTGCACCATATATTTACTTTTTTTTTCCCCTCATACGTATCTGTCTGAAAAAGGGGAGCTATTAGACATTTCAGTTACTCATCCTTGATAACTGTTTTCTTAATGTTTACTCTGGGAAAGTAGGCATAGCTGTTTTTTTATGAGGAATGTTTTTCTTCTTGCAAGTGCGAACACCATTTCCCCCACTACTTATGCAGCTCTACATGTGGCGGTGTCTGTGTGTGCGTGCACTTGAATACAAATTTTTCTCATCAATTTTTTCTTAAAACAAAAGTTATTCATAGAGACCAGTCTGCCTTTGACTGCATATAGTACAGCAGGCTGCAGATGAAAAGAGCATAGATCTCGAAGCTTCTGGACTTGCTCTTATGGAAGGTGTTGTGTATTTGCTGAGGGATACTGACAACACTTGTCCTTACTGTCAGTCAGTGGATCAGGATACTCTTATTCTAGGATATCTCATTAAGAATATTCTCACAATAGTTAATTAGTCTCCAGTATCGTAAAGGGTTGCTCCTTTCCAATACTGGTGATGCCAATTAATGGTCTGTTACCATTTGAAACAAAGTTCTTAATGTGGAGCTTGACATGAAGCCCTGTGTCTAGTAAAGACACAGGAGCAAAATCTAAGTGTCCTTCCTCTTGCTAGCACTTTGTTTATCTGAATTGTTTCCCAAGTTAACTCCTGTGGCCTAACCCCATAGAAGATCTAATCTCTAATTGTCCTCTGGGACTATTCCTGCAAGGTCCTTGAAGAATATATCCTGTTTCCCAGTCAAAGAGTCATTCCAAGTATGCGTCCTGTCTTCTCTTCTCATTTGAAGATTGTTTACCTGTTATTTATGAACTGTGTTTTGTCTATGGACTATTCCTAGTGTGATGGCATTGTGATGCTTCTTAGAGAAGGAGGAAGGATTAAAATGGCTCAGACTTCACATTCAACATCACATACTGTAAGCAGCAGGATTTACAGTCATATTACAAATGCATAAAAGCCCAGCCAACCCTTGGAGGCAGCAGGAATTCTGCCATCAGTGGGAGACAGATTGACTCTGTAATAGAGAAATAGTGAGAGAACTCATAATTACCTGTTCTGATGATGTTTTAGAGCAGAATGGTGTATGCTCTTGGGTGTCAGATGTGGAACAAAATATTGACCATTTCAGGATAGTGCTAAAATCAAATCAATTCAAGGATCAAATTATGCACGAGTGTAAATATTCAGACTCAGCTGCAGCAAACAGAATGCTCTCGTTTATGCCAGCTAGGATTACAGTTTGGCAATTTTGTTAGAGTATGAAGAGGTCGCTTATTGTTTCAAAGACATTTTTCCTGAAAGGAAGGCAACCAGCACTGAAGAGCTGAAAGCACTGAACTGTGCTCATTTGGATTAAAAATAGGTATTTTGGGCCAGCAGAGCTTCAAAATAAGCAAATTCTCAAACCAAACAGTTTTCCTTTTAGTAGCCGAAAAGGAAACTGCACATCCAGGAGGAATGTAGATCAAAGCAAACTCTACAAATGATGCAGAAACAGAAAAAATAACAAACAAGGCTAGTGGGAAGAGGGGAGCTTTTGTAAGTAGATAGTTCTGTTCGTATTACACTGAAACAAAGCGCAAGCTTGCTAAAGAAGATACTTGAGAGCAGCATATAAGGCTATAGGTTTTTCTTGGCAGATGATTTTTTCCAGCCTGTTTTTGCATATCCATTGTATTTGCAAGGTGACATATAAGGGGCATACTCAGTACCAGATCTCACTGAGATCAACTTTTGTCTTTCACCATTCTGTTATCTCTTACTTTCCTTCTCTTGCTAGCTTCCCTGAGCCTCCCTCTGCCTATGTCTGTGGCAAAACATGTTTGTTTTACTGCTTGTCCATAGTGCTGTTAAAGCACATCATCAAGTCATCTTCCATAACTAAACTTTCAATGTTTAGGCAGTTTAACTTTCATGCTTTCAGAACAGAACAATTCTGAGTAAGCATAGGTGTTAGCTGGTTAAATTGGAATGTGTTTGTTTAAGGTGTTTTATATAATGATGCAAATGTACCTCAAAACTGGTTTTAGTAGAAATATAAAGGAGAAGTTATTGCTAAATATGTTTAAGCTAATTTTTTTACTTACGTTTAAGTAAATACGTTGCTGCAATAATCAATGGTTGTAATAATTTAATTGATAGGGATTTGGCAATTGTTGCAGTGAAGACTCTCTTTAGCTTAATGACTTGTCCAGTCCTTTCTTGAATGCATCTTCTTGCAATGATGGGCATATAAATCCTGAACTCCTCAGGGTTTTGATTCACAGAATTCTCATACAGGATGAAGGACCTTGCAGAAAGGAGAAGGGCCCTTTGTCCAGCAGCCATGAAGAGACTGGGATCTCTGAGATAGCTGTGTTCCCTCCTGTGGGTCCTGCAGAACTCTCCCTGTCTTTTTTGTCCTGCTAGCTCCTTCCATGTGCCTCTGCAGCTGAAGAAGCTGCATGTGCGGCACCTGCCTCACCTTTGGTAGGAAACAACTCTTTTCTTGTGCAGAAGGTAATTTATTTAATCTAGGCCAACAAGTGAGAAGGCAACACTGCTTTATGAGCCACATTTCTTTACACAGAATTGAATGTGTCTCTTACCTCTCACCCCCCATCTCTTCTGTAGCCACACACCTTTTGAAAGCACTCTGGTCCATACTGCATAAGGCTGGAGCAGAGTAGGTTCCCCAGGGCTCTGTTGATGTGAGGACAGGACACAAGCTGGATTGACGCTGTCCTGGTAGTTGAAAAGATTCTATTTCCTTTTTTTTTTTTTTTTCTACCCATGCAGAGCAGCCCCTTTTCTCTCTACTTTCCAGAGCAGCCTGCCATCAGGAAGGGCAGGCCGCACTGCACCCATCCTGTACAGGTCATAGGATATACGTTGCACCTTCCCATCTTCCCCTTGGCTGTGCACAGTAAGATGCCTGCTCATTGTGTGAAGGGCAGGTTACTGTAGAAATGCTACTCTTCTGAAGACTGTCAATGGGATAGCTATGGGGTTGGTGGAAAACAATGCTTTCCTGCCATACCAATAGAGGCTTGTTTGTGCCAGATGAAGATTTCCTCTAGCACTTTTTTATTTCTCTAGGACTCTGGAATTGTTTGCCAGTTCTTTGAACTTTTTTTAACATGGCCACTTTTACCCTGAATGGAGACTAGTGAAAGTCTGCGCTCTGCATCCGGGCAAGCTCATCTCGGTGTAAGCAGTGGACCAGTCAATAGGTTCCCTGTATCAGATTATTAGACAAAAGGGCAGCCTGCAGCAAAAGGGATGTTTGTACTGTGGCCAGAGTAGGCTTCCTTAAAAATAGTAGCCATGGGTAAACACTATCATTTCACAAGTTAGGTGCTTGTAAAAAAAATGTCAGCCCGTTTTCTAATCCACTGAGAAGGGAAATACGACTTGACAGTTCATTATGCAGTGATTCTAAGCACGGTGTTTCCCTTAGAAAGAGTGCTTATGGTGCTCTGTAGGCAGGGTGAGTGCACTGCAGTCATTGATGGCAAGTGATTGGGAAGATTTGTTGCTGTACAGAAGTTTGTGCATGGCTTGGTTTTGTGTTGTTTCAACCTATCCACATCAAGTGACAAAATGCAAAACTGTCAGACCTGAACTGGCAAAATAAAGCTGGCATTCTAAAAGTGTATGTCCATACAGTGACTTCTGTTTTTCTACTCAGATGTGATCTTTATTTTTGTGACTTCAGGTTACAAAAGATGTGGGGGTTTTGTTGAAAGAGGATTATCCCCAAGCCCAAGCTAGCTTTGCTGAGGGAAATTTGCTACTAGAGGAGGATTTTTGAAAAATTTATTCCTAAGGTGATACCTTCTAAGTACAGAAGAAATTTACGTTTGTGACCTCCTTTATTCTTGGTATATATATGGCCAGCAGACCTGGAATTTGGTCAGCACTCTGCATCGGTGGCTAACTGGGTGATCCTGGTCACCAGAGGAGAATATGCTGGACTTGCAGAGATTTCGGAGGAAGTTCATTGATGGGAGAAAGTTTGAAGAGACCTTGATGAAAGACATGGAGTAGAACAGCCCTAAGGCAGGCCGGACAACTTCTGAGTAGCTTTATACAGACTATTTCAAAGTTGCTAGAAAATCTGTCATTGGGTCCAGGAATTTTTACATTGTCTCACTCCTGTTTACCTTACCTCAGATATATGGAAACTCATATTGGAATTGGATTTTTTTTAAGGACAACAAATTTCTTGGTGAAGGCCTTGCACAGAGATGGAGAGTGAAAGGCTGATTGCTGTGAGACATCTTCTTGTATGATTGTGATGGTTGTGCTTAGCACTGGTAACTGCTATCAGAGATTAATGATATTGGTCAGGAGATAATCCCTAGTCCATAAAACTGAGTTTAAGTAATTGGGACAGAAAAAAGGCAGAGATGTAAAAGGAATTAAAGTGTGCAATGAAGCCTGCTTAGGAATAAGCACTTAGCCCAGACCTTACACAAACCAACTCAGGCAGGAAATCAAGTATATACTTTAACATGAAACTGAAGAACTCAATTGTCTGATGTTCTTTTGCTGCAATACCCTGCTGTGTGCCCCATGGATTGACTATAAGGCTAGTCTTTCATTCTGATGACTCCACCAGTGTTGATTAACATAGCTTGAAAACTGATCTGAAAGGACCTGTGGAGTTTTTGTTTTTACATATTTTTCATGAGGACACAGGTTTCTAAAACATGATTAAATATTTTATAACTTTGATCACAATTAAAACTGATACTGATTAGCCTATAATTCAAGGTTTTTAAAAACTAAATAAATAATTGCCCCCAACCTTCCAGAAGCTCAAAAGCCTGTGAAGAAGTTCCTTAAACATTAGAAACAGCTGCTTTTACATAAATGTTAATATACCTATTGCTTTTATTACAGTGTGGTTCCTTCACAGTATCTGTTGTGCTTCCATATGTTAGCAGAATTGTATTGTCACTCAAAATAGTCATTGGCTTTTTGTCAACAAAAAGCTATAATCAGAATATTTTTTGTAGAAGCAGCACTTTCACAATGAAGGTCCTCCATTCAAGAGATTTCTAACAACTCTGAGCTTGAAAAGGACTGTTTTTAAAACACTAAAATGCTATTAATATCACTATGTTGTAGAGAAGTCGGTTATGTAAGAAGGAAAGCGATAAAGAATCATGAACACTGTCATACCAGATAAGACATCCAGTGCGATAACAATTGTCGGTATTGGTCAGTACAAGGGGCAAAGAAATTAGAAAGCAATTAATTATTCGCCTAAAGGAAAAAAAATACCCTGAGCCTTTACTTAGTAGTTTGATCAGAATCACACAGCTTTATAATGGTTTAGTTGTATCTTGTCGTAAATAACACATTCATTTTGAAATGCAGCAGTTTTGGTTTCCCAGTTGTTCTTCTGGCAGAGAGTTTAACAGATTAATTAATCATATTAGGACTTTTCTTTAATCACTTTTAAGTATTATCTTTCTACTTCATTGGCAGAGCCTTTGCCTTGTATTATGAGAAAGGCTGAAGAGGCCGTGGCTCACTTTCTGTATGTCTGGTCTGTTATGTAATTCATCTCATTTTCATTTGCCAGTGATAATCCTGGTGTTTTCACCCTATTTTTTCCAGATATTGCTTTAAAATTGTAGGCACTTCACTTGCCATTCTGCGCTTGCCATTCTGTGGACCCCTCTTGTTTCTACTCTCTTCTCTCCTTCCTGTGGCTTCAGAATATCAGATAAAGAACTTACACAGCGAAACTGTTGTAATAAGAAAGTACTAAAATTTATACTAAATGTTCATATATCATAAAAAAAGGTCTCAATGAGTTATTACAACACTTGTCTCATCCAAGGCTCTTATTTTTTAGGTTTTAGGCTATCAAAGTAGAAGTATAATGAATTCTGTTGCGAAGAAAACAGTGGCTTTGCTGAGCCAGCCAGGCATGCTGCACTGCTGCTACTTCATAATTACAGCTGAATGAAAATAAGGTAGTTAAATTACAGGAGAGCTGCAGCACTGAGTGTGACTTTGCAGCCTGAGCGTGGTCTTTCATATTGCTGCTGGAGGTAAATTGATAGTGACTCATAGCATGGTGGCACTGAAAATCTGTTGGTTCAGGGCCTGTGGTCTTCTACAGGATGATCACAGTACAATTTTAATGTTTCCTGTACACTTGGGTATCTTTAATTCTGGAGTACATGTTTTAGGAAGGCTTGCGCTCTTCGTATTTCAGAGTGTCTTGCTTGCTGACACTGAGCATTAGGCAGTGTGAATGGCTCATTTCAAGTGATCTTGGTCTGTGGTCAAAAGAACAGGAACAAGTCCAGTACACACAGAACAGCTGGCTTTTGTTTACTGAGTCAAAGCTGTAAAACCATAAAGGGAGCAAAAGCTGAAATCAAGGGAAATAGAAATACAGGAGCAGGAAGGGAAAAGGAGAATCAACATTTGAGGGTTCTTCTGTATGAAACAAAGATCTGGGTTCCGGCAATAAGGGAAAGGCATGAGTCATTCTTCCAAAACTTTGCTTGATGCAAGAACCCCTTTATTTAAGTTTGGATTTTAAGTTCTTGGAGGTGAAGACATTATTTATCAGCAAGAATTCACCAACGCCTTCCCTCCCTCTCAACTTTCAGCTTCATTCATCAAAACCAAAAAGTAGCCTTACAGGATGATAAATATACTCTCAGGCTGCTAGCTGAAGCTAGGGTGCTCCCTTTTAAGATGCAGGAAAAGCTTTCTTAAATTTTATTCTTAAAAAAAGATTCTTTTGGTGTTCCTGGTGGAGACTTCCTGCTCATCGAAAGCTACTGCTTCCTTGAAAAATCTTTGGTCTTTTAGAGCATTTTAAATTAGATACTCTTAGGAAATGTTATTGCTTTGGGGCATCTGGCTTGTAATCAGTCAGTCCTTTCAGAGCCTAACTCTTCTGTCATGACACCGACCCAGAGCATGCCTAGTGTGGTCCTGGGGAGCCATGTGCCTTATATGTCCATTGCAACTTGCAGGAGGTCAAGTAGGGGGAAGCCAAAGGATTTGTGCAAATGGTGGAGCCAAGCAAAAGGTCAGGGATGGCATTTTGTGGCCATGGGAAAGAGACAGCTCTTTCTCCTGGGTCGGGATGAGTCTCTGTCAGTGCTGAGTCTCAAAGGATCTTGGGGCTTCCATGGCTGGCACCCAGTGTTCTTAATTTTGTGATGAATAAGAGCCCTGAAAGCACATAATTCAATCCGCCTGAAGATAATTGTTGAAATAAATCATGCTCTTGTTTAAAGAATAAATCTTAAGCAAGTTTCAAGAAAGCCTACAGCACTGCTGATTTTAATCATTAGTCTACATAGGGAAGTGTCTATACTGCTCAGTGTTTTCAAGCCAGCAGTGCGGCTATTAAAAAGTCAACCCTGGATTTAGAAGCCATCACAATTCAAACAAAACTTTTGGGGGGTTTACCGAATTCACAGCTGAAAGAGGATAGGCCTGGTGAGACCCCGTGGTCCTCTCCAGGTTTAACTAACCAGTAAACCACACTGTCATTTGGTGCCTCAGTTTCCATGTCTGAACACTGGGTTCTGTGGCCAGCGCTCTGTAGCGCATTGCCGTTCTGGAGGGGAGAAATGCTTCAGGAGAGATGAGTGTTTTTATTTTTTGGTATTGATAGGCTGTTGCTGGAATATGGGTTGCATATGACAGGAAATGTGCTGTGGTGTCTCAGACTGTACCACAGAGAGCAATTCCAGTCAGTGGTGGGTGATTTTTACCAGACTGCCCTGTGGCCATCCAGTGGGCTCCCCAGGGCTCTGCTGGGGATTTTCTTGTTCAATAGCATGTCCTGCTTTGGCTGAAATTTTTCAGTGTTTGAGTGGTCCACAAGGGATTATTCTGGGGGGTGAAAAGGATCAGTTTGTGTAGGATGCATTCTAGCAAATGAGAAATTACACTGGTCAGCTGAGGTCTGGAGAACCATACTTCACTACACCTCCCCGTCCTTCATTTGGGAGCTGCATTGTGACAGAGATGGTTCACTGCAGAGGCAGGATGTGGGCTGTAATGACTAGCTAAGGTGTTCCCTGACCAGCCGTGGGTGAGGTAAGGTTTGGATAGACCAGAGCTTCTTTTGAGGTTTGATTGTTCAATTAGCACTTGGCAATTCAGTTGCTTCTATGACAGCACTCTTGATATCCTGGCTGGTTATTTAAAAGGCGTTGTTCTGCGATTTTATGATCCTTATGTTAAGTTAAATAGCAGAGATATTGGTCCCTTTGTACAGAAACTAGGAGTCCATGAGGGATTGCAGGCAGGTTCCTGCTACTTACCCATTTTCTTCCTGACCACTGGTTGAACACCAGAGACAGTTGGTGATCTTGATATTGTCCCATGTTTTTGTTCATTTCTTCCTTTACTTGGAGAGCACTTGGGGATCTTGTTTCTGGAGCTTTCTGAGAGGAATGGACACTGCTCTGGTCTTTACCACTGCAGACAATCGTATTTCTCCCTGTCCTCCAAACTGGGAAGTACTTACTGATCTACTGAATCTGATCATACTGTTAAAAAATAATTTCATACAGCTTTTGGCACAGCACCATTTGAGTAATTCTAAGTGGTTGGGAATTAATTCACTGTGCTGTTTAAACTACTTTGAAGAAGAAGAGATCTAGCTACATTTTATTTTGGTTGCATTTTGTATGAAATGTGTGGAGTTATTGGAACCAGATATATTAACTTTGTGCTAGGCTGATGTACACCAGTTAAAAATTTGTCCCCTGGCATATGGAATCGAAAGCTGAGGGTTTTCTCAGACACAGATGCCACCCAGCTCCCCCGATTCTAGCCCCCTGGTATGTTACCATGTCTAATAGATATGAAAACACTGGGTCCCAGTGCTATTTCCATCAAATCATCCATTTTAAAGGTCTTAGAACCTGCTTTTTTCTGAAGGAAAATATTTGTCACATGTTATTAGAAGGGACCTTACTGTGGAGTAAATCAGGAATAGCCAGAAGGATTTATAACATTGTTAAATATCATAGAATCATAAAATAGTTTGGGTTGGAAGGGACCTTTAAAGGTCATGTAGTCTGACCCTCCCTGCAGTAAGCAGGGACATCTTCAACTAGATCAGGTTGCTCAGAGCTCTGTCCAACCTGACCTTGAACGTTTCCAGGGATGCAGCATCTACCACCTCTCTGGGCAACCCATTCCAGTGTTTTACCACCCTCATCATAGAAACTTTCTTCCTTATATCCAGTTTAAAGCTACCCTGCTTTAGTTTATATGCAAGCATGGGATATGTTTAGCTCCAGAAGTGGTGTGGGTGTAAACAGTATGTCATGAACCCTTCTGTTATGTCTGAGTTACAACAATATACATAAATCATGGAAGTATCGGATGTCATTAGCACAAGCTTTCATAGGCAGTCATTCTTACAAATTTTCATTTGCAGAAAATCTTAGGAGCGGTTGTCTTTGTTCAAAGTTTAAAGAAGTAATCTACTTAGAGAAATCAGCCTTGAAAGAATAAATTGTAAAAAAAAGCGCACCAAAATAGAAGTGTGATGTTTCCAGCTATCTTTAGAGGGAGGTCTGTTCTACAATANGTTTAGGCGACAAAACACAAATATGATGCACAGTGCCAAATGGAAAGAAAGAATAGACCCTCTGCTCCTGGGAATAAAAGAAGACTATGGTAATGTGATTATGGTAATGGTCAACAAGTCATAGTCTTGTGCTTTTGTTCACTGTAATTAACTTCTTGGAATGGCACAGTCACTTTCTATATGCTCATCAGATGGCCCTGCTTTTGTGTCCACAGTCTGTTATTTCTCCTGCAGGGACTGCAAGCCTCCAAGTGCATTGCTAAATGAATGCATTGCTGGAACAAAGATTCAGTAGTAGAATAGAGATTGATATCTTTTGTTGTCAGACATTCAATACCATATAGCAATCCAATTACTTAAGCTGTTTCTATCAGTCTTATTACAGCTCACTATTGAGGCATGCTTTAAAGCTGGATAATTCTGTCTTGCAAGAATGTAGTGGAATAGATTAAAGCTTTAATGAGGAGCTTTCTAGCTTTCTGTGAGCTAGGGCACTTCCATTGTATGTGTTGGGATTGAGGAATCATACCTAGGCAAAGGCCTGGAGTCATTGTTGCAAAGACCGATCAAAGGGAAGCCTGAAATCTGTACAATTGCTTGAAGAAATTTTATCGGTTGTAAAAAAAATAAAATAAAAACTGGAGAGGTTTCTGTCTGTTATTGCCTATCTGATGAGAATCTGTGGTACACTGGGAAAAGGAAATTGCTTATTGGAATTCAGATTGTGGAATGGATATCTCATTTTATGTTTGAACTTTTCCTCTACTGTGCTATAGGTCAAATTCTGTGCTTAGCTGTAGCATTTTAGGAATGCTGGCAGCATAAATTCAACACAAGACTTATTCTGCATGCAACTACCCAGGGCAGATGTTTGGAGAGAAGGATTTCTAGTGCACAAACACACAGCAGGAAAGGCGGCTTCAATAACTGCATGTAGAGGAGGAAATATTAGACGAGTAAGTCAGCCTTCCTAGGTTTGCATCCTTGCTCATGCTCTCTGTAGCACAAAGCAGGGGTAGACTGAGTCCCAAAACAGCAGAAAGCTGGAATCAGCAAGATCTCAAAACTCAGGCTGAAGTGTAGAAGCAGAAAATAGTTACTTCTCTGTGAGGGGAAACAATCAATCAACAATATATATATAAACAAATCTATTTACGTTGCAAATATTTTGGTGAGAGTTTGTATATATAAAACACACCTAAGTTTATTATAGCAAACACAAGCAGTAGAGACTTTGGAGATGCCAGACTAAGTTTGTATGTCCAGCAAGGCAATCTGACTGCTTCTTGAATGTATGGTTTCTGATGGACTTTTAAAAGATGATAAGAGTCTCCAGCTGTCTTCTAGGCCTCAGCGGAAACACCTGTACTTTGAGTCAACACAGTTTGAACAGAAGCACCTAGCAAAAACACAGATTAGAGTGCTTTTATACAGAATACATGCAACTTGATGTCGTTTGTGAAATTAACTGTATCTAAACTTGTCTGAAATGTTGCCTCTCTAGATCTCTATCCTTAAATAACTGAGGTTGTGTTTTGTTTTTCAGTATGATAAGTAGACCAAAGCAAACACTCACTTAGTGTGAGTGGCAAAGCTATGTAATTTCTGCAGGGCAACACTGATTTCCAACAATTTGAGAGTATAGCCTGTTTTTCCCAGGTGCTAAGAAATGTGTATGATTTGTAATTTCATTATAATAACCGTTGTTTTCCATTTCTTATGTTTGTTTTCCACTATCAATAGCTAAATATTTCCTCATCAGGGATTAAGTTACGAAGTATTACAATGCACACTTCTTATCTGACTGTAATATTTTCACAGTATTATTTAGAAGAACAGCAATTATAAAGACATTTTCTAAAGGAAATTGTATTAGAGTTAGGAGAAGGATGGGGGGGTGTGAACTTAAGTCTGAGGAACACCTGAAATTTTATCTATGTGTGTAGATTTGTTTTCAGAAAGTGTTTGTGTTCCTGTATATAGACCACAAACACTGCTTTTCTTCAGCAATAAAGGTATGACCCAGTTCCAGGCAGAAGCTAAACTTTGGTTTGTAGCCTCAGTTGCCTGATGTGGATTGAAGTTAATGTTTCATGAGGCAGAGGACAGCACCTGTTCATTCCAGGAACGGTTACTGCTAAGATATTTGTTTTGGGTCAGAGTTAAGGTGTTTTTGTGCTGAATTATCAGTTTCTTTCTCACTCAGGAGTGTAAGGGACAATTAAAGATTTAGGGTGGCCTGACTTTTATTCTGTTCATTGTTGACTTGTAGTGAGTGATGTCTACAGTAACTATTTTCCTGTAATTTGTTTACTCTATTTAAGAATGAGGGGTTTGGACTTGAAATCTTCCAAGAGGAGCATTTTATGTGCATTTTCATTTATTTTGCCTAAATACATTGAAACCTCCAGGCACGATATTCAGCTGGTGTAAATCAGCTTAGTCCCATTGACGTCAGTGGAGCGGCGCCAGCGGCAGATCTGACCCACTTCTTTAATCTGATCACTTGTACATCCCATTTATTTCAGATTACATCAGAGTGAGCAGAGCCTTACCTCATTCACCATGAACTTGATATAGGTACAATCTTGCAAGTTTTGGCAGAGGACTAGCATCACTGAGAAACATGTAAAAAGCAAGAGTAGTATCCCATCCTCTGCCATGCAGAAATTCCTTGGAGCCAAGGTATCTGACAGATCCAGCCTTATTTAATATGAGACTGTGTGACGTCTGAAATCCCAACTTGCTCATAATAAATTATGTTGTAGATAGTTTCCCACAAAATATTAACATAATACAACATTTTATGTGGTCTAAATATCTATTAACTAATTAGTAATATTAATTCAGTGTTCAGGATACTCTGTGCCACTGCAGCAAGTGAGTTTTCAGAAATCTTAGCATCCCAGCTGTCAAGGTTGTGCTTGGTACCCACCTTAGAAATTTCCAAGGGAATTCAGATTTAAGTTTGCAGTCACACCTTGGGTCTGGTACCTCTAACTTGTTCCTTCAGCTTTTCCTGTTTTTCACTGTGGTTTTCCCTTGGATCTGTTCCCTGCCATTGTCCTCTCAGATCAGTATTGGATGGTTGGACTGAGCATTGTCTTCATATTACACCCTGCTCTCCCAGTGGATCTCTGTATCTGATCTCTTTGAATGCTTAAGTGAGTACATTTGAAGGTTCAGGGCTTTTTTTTTGTTGGGGGAGAATGGAGCTGCCAATACACAGCTGAACAACTCAGTTTTTTCCCTTAATCTGAACTGATGATTGAACTGACTCTTGGCTTTTCTGCTTATTCTCAAACAATAATCTTATTCAAACATTCTAGCAGCTTCCAGGGACACCTTCCCAGGAGTGTAAAACATCAATGTGTTTTGGTTCTCTGAGTTTTGTGTACTCAGGGAAGTTGCTTGCCCCTGAAAGTTTACATCAAAGTCTTCATCTGTTTCTGTCCCATAACCTTGCAGTGAATGTGCACTCTTAAGAAGACCCAGAAACACGTTTTTCACTACAGCAGTTACTTTCTCTTGGTACTGCTACACAATATATCTCTCTAGTTTATCTACCTCAATGCTCAGTTTATGTTTCCTTACTAAAGAGAAGAGTTTTGCCATTTTGCTGGCTGTTTTCTATGGTCATGGCTAGTATTGACAAGGTAGCACAAATGTTACTTTTTCTGGGACCAAACTGTCTTGCACATTTGTGTACAGCTTGAATGAAACAATCTGTTTCCTCAGCAGTTGGCTGATCCTCTGCAGCGTTATCTAATGTCCTACAACCTTTTCTGAGTTAGTCATTGACTTTGTACTGGACTTTCTTCAGTACCTGCCTTCAAGAGTTTGCAAATGCGAAAATGATGTGAGCCATTGCAGTTCTGGTATCTTTTTGCCAATACCAGATGTTGTCTTGGCTTCTCTTATTGACAAACTATGCTTTGTTTTTGTGGACTCTAATTTGCCACAGGTATCTTTTTCTGTGTATTGTCTCTCATATCTGTCAGAACTGTTCCTGACCCCTAAATTTCAGTTTGGATAGAGTGGCTTTCTTTTCTAGGCGAGTTCTAGTTGGGTTATTCCTGAATTTGTTAACAATATTAATATCTCTCTTTTTCCCCCTACACTATGATATCAGCTTGACCCTCATACCAGCTCGTGTTTTCAGCCAGCAGTTAGTAACAGAATATTTCCATCTTTTTGTCTGTACAGTTTCAGTATAGTACTCCACTACAATTAATGGTCTGTCACCCCTGCCTGAGTTAACTAAACTGTATGAATCATCTATGGCTTCAGAATCAGACATTACTTGAAAGGAGACCATGTTCCTGTTAGCTAAGAAGGAAAGCAACTGCTTAAACTTTCCGTATCTCTACTCTGCCTTTTTAAAGGGCTTTGACTTCGGTGGATTTTTGAATTCTTCTTCCTTCCACACAGATTATTCTCTTTGTTTACTTTATTCCTATTATTTTACAGTTCTCCGAAGTTGCTCCAAATAAAGGGAGACAGTGCTCTGCCTAACCAGCAGCCTCCTTCACTCCTAATAGCAACATCACTTAATGCTGGAGCCTGATTTTCTAATGAGAGTCTGACTGACAGATACCAGAGCCTCTTTTAGGTACAGTTTCCATGAACCTTAAATGTGCCATTTAAGCATTTAGGCTCTGGAGTACGCATACACCTTATGGTGTGTGGCCACTGGGCTCCTTTTTGCCTTTTTCCTTAGAAACCGGAGTTGGTGACCCCTGCCTAAACCTGAAGAACCCAGAACAGTATCTCAAATCTTTTATTCTGCCCTTCTATATCATTACTCTTTTCATTGCAGAAGAAACATAATGTCCCATTCACGTCCCTTACATGTCTCTCCAACAAGCTTTTCTCTTCTCTGCATTCACTGGGGCAGTCTCCACTGTGCCCAGAGAAGGCAAGGTCAGGTTCAAGGTGTTCTGTTCTTACAGAAGGCTGTACAATTGTCTGTGGAGTACATGCTTAGGAACTTTGCTGGATGGGGACCTTATTAAATCTGAGTAAATTAATAGACAAAGCAAGCACAAAAATCAATTAATTTTTACAATATGCTTGAGAGAAGAGCAAGCAGGTGGCTTTTCTCTTAAGAAAATAATGCAGCTTAATGAAGGAAATAACTTCGCTCTTGGGAGCAAATAGCAAAGCAGACCCAAAATTCATAAGATTTTTGTTCTGGATTTTGTCTGCTCCACTGACATTTTACTTTTTAAATGTTTTTCATAGGATGTTGTACATATTTTATTAATTTTTGTGATTACTTTCATAAACAGAAAGCAGTAAAATCACAGTGAAGTTTGTCCAAAGCTGGGACGATGTAGAGTTCAAGAGGTACAGCAGAAATTTAGTGAAGATGCAAATATATCTGCATCTCGTCAAAACTTACTCTTTCATTTACCAAGGAAACATAATGAAATTAATGGATTTTAGATGAGAAGGAAACTCAAGACTATCTAATATGACCATGTGTATTTTGCATGCCACAGAATTCCACACAGTTATCTCTGCAGAGCTATTTCCTGCTAGATAGTGGGCCAGATCACACCTCTGCTAACTTTAACTACTTCGGTTTCAAAGCAATAGCACTCTCCAGAGATGTAGTCTGACTTGGGTGTTGTAGATATAGTGTATAAAGACCTAATGATTCCGAAGTCCATGAAACCTGAAATGATATATATATACTCCTTTTGTAATCCGACAATCTGAGAGATTGCTCAAGACAGGAGTGAAAGGAAGCAAAAGAGAATCAATGTTTAACTTGGAAATATTTGTCAGTTAACAAGCCACAAGGAAGTGAGTACATGTAACACCTAAGATAGTCAAAGTAGGAATTTAATTCATACTTAATTTATACTTGGGAAGGGGGGTAATTGTGAGCCCAGACAAAAAATTGTCCTCAAAAGTCCTTTTGTGTCTTGTTGCCATTGCACTTCCTAAGTTCAGGAGTATTCTCTAAATGTATTTGAACACATTTATTTTATAGAAGGCTGCCAATCCAGACTCTGACAACACTGAAACACATACTGAAATCCATCCTTCTTGTGGACAGCATCTAATTGTGTGCATAAATCCCTTTTCTGAATAAGGATGCTTTCCTGAACTGGCAATATAGCTTGTGTGCTTCAGCTGTTTTAAGGGAGTTCTATTTTCTGGCGTCTTGCCGCTTTTATTCTTTTTTCCCTTCAAAACCACATCTGTTTTAACATCCTGTTGAGTTTAAACGTATATTCCTTTACATTCACACAAGCTTTTAGTTTTCAAGACCTGGAATTTCTTATTCAAGGATATCAGCTGGAAATCTATAAAAGCTCTGTGTACAATAAATAGGATATCTTCTTCCCCCTCTGCTTCTGTATCTCAGGTCTTTGTCATACTGAAAAAGTGTAAACATCTTAATCCCTCTGAGGGAGGAGTCTCTTAGGTATTGCCTTATTGATAAGTACTGTAAAGCATTGATCTCTGTCTGAGAGGCACATCGATCTGTCTTGTCTAGAGTAGCTGAAAGGACTTTGTGCATTGAATTTTCTCAGCAGTGCTGTAAAATAACACAGCTTGGTGAGCGAAGCCAGCCTGTTAATGTATGGATTTTCTGCCTTGAGTGATTTTCTAAAATCAATAACTCATTAAAAAGAAAAAAGTCCAATTCTCAGAATTCATATCCATGTAAATATTGGAAAGACTTCAACAACAGTGCCCAACTGAGTTAAAACACTGGTTTTGGAGGATGGCATTTTTGTTCAGATGCCTTGATCGCAATTTCTTTTTTGCTTGGTCCTTCTTGAAAAATAGTATTTTAACAACATTATCCATTCGTTAATTCTTAAGAGTAACACTCAGTGGAGCAGAATCGTTAAACAGTTACTAAAAATAATGTCTGCTGGTGAATCCTTTAAAAATATAGCTACATATCAGCAAGTAACTCACTTTCAGCAAAGAATGCAAGCATAAACCTTTTTCAAAATCACAGTCTCTAGAAATCCTTTCTGTGTACTGTAATTCCTCAAAAGAAGTGTCCGATAACTTGGAAGGGGAGGGAGCTTTCTGTCCCAAGTGTGTAAAGCATTGCAGTCTTTAATTTTTTGACTGAATTGATCTGACTTCTAGAAGACTCCCCAACTTGGCATCAGTATTCTGTTTATCTCCCGTGCAATTAATCTGTATGTACTTAATAGCTGCTAACTGAAGAGGACAGGCCTTGCTGGATCCAAAAGTATTGTACTTCAAGGTACATTTGGATTAAAGCTTTCTTTTTCTTCTACTCAGTTCTTAAGTTCCTGCACTACCTGCTCTGTTTGACTTTCTTAGCAGCTTGGAAAGTGTGTCAGATGCTTTTCAGAGCTTTAGCTCGTTTTTCTGGGTGATTTTTCTTGCACCCAGATGTATTAATTTGAAACTTTGCTTTTTCAAGTGCAGCAACAGTATTTAGAATGCTCCACAGGATGCCAAAGTCAGCCACTCTCACAAAACTTTTCCATATGATGCATGTCAGCCGCACAGCTTCAAGGAGTGTCTTCTCATTTTGCTTTCCACTTAGCACGAGTTTAACAGGTGTCTCAGAACGCTCCTGAATACAGCACTGTTAGTGTATGTGATCTGGGAATAAAAAGAGAAGGGAGGAGCGGGGAGGAAAGCAAGGTAACTGGGAGTTGGAAGATGAACTGGTTCCAAAGGACACTCTGCAGCAAAGGGTGTCAGAAGAGTAAAACTAGGTAGATTTAACATTAGTGTGAGAAAGAGTAAACCTTGCATGTCAGCAGGGACTCATATGGTTTAATAAATTACTAGAAGGTTAGAAGAATGGGACATGCTCTCTCTAGAAGAGTCTCTGAAAGGTCTGAGGCAATCCTGAGCCCAGTAATAAATTTCTTGATCTCAAATGGAAAATGCAGCCAGTAGTATCTCCAAGCATTCTTGAATGACTGTGTAGTGGATTCCTAGCGCTTTGAGTCCAATGGAAGAACTGACAGAGCAGAAATAGACCAGCCAAAGGATTAAAATCAGAAACTATCCTGTTAGTTGTGTGAAAAAATCTGAGGAGCTGTTCCAGGAGCAGCAGAAGCTCAGTTTCCTGTGGAACCATATCACCTGTCTCCCGTGCACCTTCTAGGGACCTTGATGAGACCCGCAGATCCTTCCCTGAACCACTAATGACCAGGAGCGCAGAAGGCAGCTTCTGCTGCATCTGCAATGGAGCTACGCATGTCCTGATTTGAAGGCTAGAAATAAGCTGATTTGTACTGATTGGACAAGTAACCATTGATCCTACACCTTCAAGGAGATTGTCCTCAGCTGGGGGCACTAATTTATTTCTCTTTCCTCTGTGCAATGACAAGACCTTTAGGAACATAATTATCTCCAAATCTTTTGCTTCTCCCCTGACAACTTGCATTGAAATGGGAGGGAGAGACATGGACAGACAGACAGCATGACTGCATAAGCCTCATTTTCTTAGGAAACCAAGTAGAAATGTTTGTATGGTTTATGTACAACACAATATGGTTTGTCTGTCATATTACCTTTAAAGCTGTTGTTGTAATTATATGTTCCATTGTTGTGCTTCATCTAATCTAGAGTTTCTAAAAACACAGCTTTGGACCTTTGTGACTTGTTTTCATGCATCTCATAGGAACCTAGCACTGGAAGGGGCATCCTGGGTCATTGTGTCCAGGCTCCTGCCGAGGTACATGAACTGTAAAAGTTGAAGGAGAAAAGTACTGTGTAATAAACTTCTGGTTGGTACAGTGGGAAAGTTAATGAGACAAACTAAACCTTCCATGTGGCCTTTATAAATCTGGAAGTCACAGCATGGGGCAGTCCCTTTGCAAATCTTGGGTCATTAGATTATCTTCTGCCGTAACTGCAAAGGATGAATGTCAGAGGATGAATGAATTTTCCCCTTTACAGCACAGGAGTATGAAGCATTCATGTTTTCTTCAGAAAATCCTGCGGAAAAGGTAGCCAGACTTTGTAATGTGTAAAAGGAGTTTTAAAGTGTTAAACATACTTACATAGAGGAAATTATTTGATCCAGGGAGAGGAGAGACATCCCTTAGTTTTTAAATGTGCTTGAATGACAGTAAAGCATGTTCAGCATTTTGTAGGATTTTCCTAAACAAAACAAGAACCCTGAAGTCCCTCCACAAAATAAGACAATAGGTAAAAGAAGGATGGCAGTTTCTTATATATTGGTCACATGGGAACTATAGTATCAGATTATTTCTGAAGCTATATTATAATGCTAGAAAGAGAACCTGATGGTAGAAAATTAAAAACTATAAATGCCTGTGTTTCAGAATTTGTACTGTTTGCCTTAAGACTTTGGCTGTGCATTGATTATCAGTATTAAATGCACTTTTTCAGTATATGTCGATACTTGCAGATTGTTAAGGACACTTCTAGAATATTTATATTCCAGAATATCTAGATTGTTTCAAATCTCAGTGACGAAATGCCCTCTACGTACAGTTGCAAAAGGTTCAGCTGTTCAGAAAATGGTACAGCCTTACAGAAGGAGTAGAAGGACAATAGGATCAAAACCTTGGACCTCAGGAGGGCTAACTTTGGCTTCTTCAAGGAGCTACTGGGAGGAATCCCGTGGGCCAGGGCTCTCGAAGGCGGGGGGGTCCAAAAGTGCTGGTCGCTGTTTAAACGTCACTTCCTCCACGCTCAAGAGCGGTGCATCCCCCTCAGAAAGAAATCTAGCAAAGGAGGCAGGAGACTTGCATGGTTGAACAAGGAGCTTCTAGCGGAGATCAGGCAGAAGAGAAAGGTCCATGGAATGTGGAAAGAGGGACAGGCCACTTGGGAAGAGTACAGGAATGTGGTCAGAGCATGCAGGGATGCGACGAGGAAGGCCAAGGCCCACCTGAAATTGAAG
>Ga0065711_1003486_pt1 | contig 28021 bp, 10 predicted proteins | sample Hoacrofraction12_FD_59098 | JGI IMG/M metagenome (GOLD analysis project Ga0065711, IMG submission 59098) | Hoatzin crop microbial communities from Cojedes, Venezuela - Epithelial fraction 12 v2 (version 2) | ecosystem: Host-associated > Birds > Digestive system > Esophagus > Crop | place...
GCAGGAGCGGGGAGGGGATAGTGCCCCTGTACTCGGCACTGGTGAGGCCGCATCTCGAGTGCTGTGTTCAGTTTTGGGCCCCTCACTACAAGAAGGACATGGAGGGGCTGGAGCGTGTCCAGAGAAGGGCAGTGAGGCTGGGGAGGGGTCTGGAGAACAAGTCTGATGAGGAGCAGCTGAGCGAGCTGGGGCTGTTTAGTCTGGAGAAGAGGAGGCTGAGGGGGGACCTTATTGCTCCCTGCACCTACCTGAAAAGAGGTTGTGGTGAGGCAGGTGTTGGTCTCTTCTCCCAGGTAACTAGCGATAGGACAAGAGGCAATGGCCTCAAGTTGTGTCAGGGGAGGTTTAGATTGGATATTAGGAAAAATTTCTTTACTGAAAGAGTGGTCAGNNATTGGAACAGGCTGCCGAGGGCAATGGCGGAGTCACTGTCCCTGGAGGGGTTCAAAAAAACGTGTAGATGTGGCACTTTGGGACATAGTTTAGCAGGCATGGTGGTGTTGGGGTGACGGCTGGACTTGATAATCTTAGAGGTCTTTTCCAATCTTAACAATTCTATGATTCTATGGAAACTGCTTTCAGACAAAAACGTAGGAGTGTCATTTAACTTCTGTCACAGTCAAAATTCGCAAAGGTTAACTAACAATTGAATTATTCACCAAACTGGTTCTCATAAAACAGCAAAATCCATATAAAACTCAGCAGAGGAGGAAAGAATCTAAAACCAAGTTAGGTTTATTCAAATAGCGTTCGAAAGTACCTTGAAGATCTTCATATCACATTCGAAAACCTGTTAGATGTGATTCACTCTTAGGAGGATAGGATTATTTAACCTGTCAAAAGCTCGGTCTAGATGCCAAGCTGGACACCTAATTGACAAATTCAACTTTGCTCTAGTATAGTTCTGCTTGTATTTTTATTAAACTGCTTTGGCTATATGTTAGCACTAGCCATTGGTGCTAGTCTTCCACAGACAGAAGCTAGTCTGCTTCCACAGAGAGATTTTGCCCTAAACTCCCAGATTTTCCTTTTGTCCGTCTTCTCTGCTCATCCAAGAGGCACAGTAAAGCCCACAACCACATGCACCCAGGGGCAGACAGTCTCAGTATGGAAAGCTACATTTTGTTTCAAGCTGCTAGAACCGTTATGAAAAACAGTACCATCAACTCTTGTACTTATGTGGGAAATGCTATGTTCCTTAAGATGTTTTGGACTTACTTTCTTCGCCCCAAACGCACGCAATGCTAGTGTAATTGTAAGTTCCGGAAGTCAAAATACTCAAATCAATACAGTAACTGCAGACAGCAAAACTGCTACCCAAAGAGCAAGCTCCTAACAAAATGATGTAAGTGACCTGACTTAAAGAAAGGCTCCACAAAGCCCTGTGATCATCCACACTCAAGTTATCAAAAACACAGTAAGCATTACAAAAAGTCCTATCTTAAAGGACAGTCACATCTGTTGCAGATGATTAGTAAGCAGAAATATCTCTTATGATCACTTAGCAACAGCTAGATTGAGCCAACTTACACAAATATTCCACTATCCTTCTTGTCACATTGGCATTACTTCAGTTTAAACCAAGTCACCCTCATTCAGTACTCAGTCATGCCCCAAGGCACTAAGTTTTCCAAGAGCACCAATTTGACCGTGACAGTCAATTTAACAGCTGAACATATCAAACTACCAAGACAATCATATTTTCATCTGTACTGTCCTCCCTGCATACACATGGCATTGGAGAGGTCTATCAGACAGAACATTGCAGACCACCACCTAGGAAGTTTCTTAAGGAAAGGACTCTATAGTCACCCTATTCAATCCTACTCATGCTTAGCAAAGCAGTCACAGGCAAGTAACAGCATCCTGTAGTCATCTATAAGGCAACACTGATATTGTTACATCTTCCACATCTATCATTATCCAAGCACACAATGCTGTAAACTCAGTACCTCTAAATGAGGGGGTTCTTAGGACACTTGGAAGTTGAGATAATATCATCCAAACAGTGTTTCACATTGGCCACCAGATACTAATATGTATACATACACCTGAAGCAGAAGTGTCTTTCAAGTGTAGGACAGTATCAGGTTGTCTTAACATCCCTCACGGATAAGTGCTGGCCAATAATGGCTTTCATGTGGAAAATAACGTTTGCAAATCACGCAGATGCAACACTACCTGGACACAATCAGCCCCTACACTTCCTGTAAAATTGCTGTTCTCAGTTGCAGCTGTGTCAAAGCAATTACACAGACTCCTTACCATGGTAAGCACTTTTCCATAGTTTTTTTCTAGGAAGTCTCAATCAGAACAGTTTCACTGTTTCCAAGTTATGGAAAATAAATGTTTTGACCACATTAAAATTCTGTGAAAGCTCCTCCATCAAGAAGCTCCTGCATCCCCCAAGAACCAAAGCAGAGAGTTTTAGAGCACGCCCTGTGTAACAGGGCTGTATCTTTCGCTGTACTAAAACATCACTGCCCAGACTGGTAAGGCTTAAAACGTTTTGTTTTCTGAGAACGACTGCAAGCTTTTTAGCTGCTATGAACTGGTTATAGAATCATAGAAAGTTTTGGGTTGGAAGGGACCCCTAGAGGTCATCTAGTCCAACCCCCTGTCTTTCCTAGTCAAGACAGAGTAGGGCTTTTCTCATTGTAAAACTAAAGACTCTTCTTATTCTTAACACGGTATTATCTTACACCAGAGCAGGACAACAGTTAGAACTGCTTGGGGATAGCGAGCACTGGGCTGCCAAGAACCACCATAGGTGATACTTGCACAAGGGAAAGACACGTGCGTGGATTGCGTGGACAACCTTCACCTAAGACAACAAAACTGCCAATAGCTTCTTTTGCACTGCTCAAAGTTTTATACTTTCAATCACCTATAATTTTATACATATTTTTCATTTTTCAACTTTGAAGATGGAAATTTCCAGGAGGAAAAAAACCAACCTACTATGTTACTATATAGCAAACTGGCAAACAAAAGACATGAGGTTGCCCAGGACAGAGTGGTACTTGATCATAGTTTTCTGCACAAACTAATAAAGCTGAACATTTGAATACTCCGGCTATATTATTCCTTAACAGCTCTGGAAAGTACATCACAGGAAAGCCCACTGTCCCGTGGAGATTCTTTCCTGCAAACTGACAGAAAATATATGCTGAGTAAATTCAGTGGAATAAGTGGTTGCCTACAGTTTCAGATGCAAGTGTTCAGTATCACTTCAGATCAGAGAGCCAGAATGAAAAGCACCAAGAATAAGAGGTTTTAGAATCTGGTATTGTGACTCTTGTATCACACAACAAACTAACTCTAGAGTTTTGGATTATTTTCTCTTCCTGCTTTAAAACCATATGAAGTCTGTTAACAGCAATTATGATCTCTGCTTAATAATTTCATGCTATGTCCACTCAGGATTCTAATCTGCTGTGGAAAAGTTAATGTAAAACATCCCCTATCACTATCACCATGTACCCAGATATCTCCAAGCATATCTTGTGGGCAAAATGCTGTTTCTGTACTCCAGAGAGCATCAGCTGTAACAATCACATAATGAATGTTTATTAGAAATGAATTACAGCTGCAAAAGAACACCTTAACTTTACTATCTCCTCACCTGAGCACTTGATCAGCCTTTAGAATTTTAGAAAAACCTAGTATGCACACTAACATGCGTTTTATTACAAACTGCTTTTAACTATATTTGACCCAAAAATTACATCGGTTTTCATACCTTGATTCAGATATTCAGCTGACAGCAGGAGGCTGGCAGACAAGAAGAGCTCAATAAAAAACTACATTTAATAAGAAACAACAAGATAATCTGCAAAGCTGGGAAGAAACGACCCCAGACATAACGATTAGTTAAGAGGAGATGCAATTACTGGTGAAAGTCTATTTCAGGAGACAGCCAGAAACAAGCACGTGACAGAAGAGATGGATAATACAGGAAGAGCGAGACGAAGGCCAGAGCTTTAGTAGGAGAGATTCCACTCTAATCCAAGCTGTTTATCAAATAATTGTCTAAATGCTGCTTTGTGCAACAATCCGGAGAAGTAGAGCACTCATGAGCTAGTTCACCAGTCCCACAACGCTGATGCTAGAATCACTGCAACACACTTTGCAGAATTCTTTGTTCCAAGACTAGGAATCGAGCACAGATACAGGAGAACCCTGCAATTAACTCTCATCCGCAAAAATTACTTTGGAAAGACTCACCGAGTTAGCAGATGCTACAGAACAGTAGTTAATTCTGCTTTCTGTAGCTACTACTTTATTACCCAATCTGAGCAAATGGAAGAGACTTGCATGAATGAGAGCCAACATTGCAACAAAACTAGTTTCCAAAATAACATGCTCAAACTGTACCAATTAAATCAATACAATTGACAGGCATGCATTTGCTGCTCATTTGCTACACTAATCCAGTTTCTCCTCTCACAGCACAGGTAGCTGTTGGAACACAACCATTTCTGGAATTCCAGTTTAACAAATTAAACCTAGTAAGTGCAAATCGTTAACTGAAATTGTTTTTCATATTAGATCTTTAGAATAATTTCTCCTTGCTCTTTTCCAAGTTCATCATATCCTCCATAAAATAAAACTCAGAACTACTCTTGACATTGATCAGAAGTAAAAACAACCTTAATATAGAAACATGATTGCACAAACACTAGAGCTAAACAAGAAAACCCACAATATGTATCAAGACAAACAGTTTTCAATTATTTATATACATTCATGAGAGGTCCCTCAGTACTAATCTACTTCAGGCTACAACAAGAAACTGCACACCCATCAACAGGCAGCTTTCACACTTTGAGGGGATGTAGGTAGACCACTCCCATCCAAGGAATACTGAGCAGGATGAGTTCAGAATACTTTAGAGCATCCTTCAGTTAAAAACAATACTCTGGACTTCTTACACAAGAGTTTTTACTTCCCTGCTCTGACTGCTGATAGGGCAAAGGCCCTGTAGGGAGTCCTAAATAAAATAAATATCCACTGGCCTATTCAGTCCTTCTCTGTGCACATAATCAGCCTACAGCCTGACCTGTTTCAGCTGTAGCACAGTTGATGCTGTTTAACAGCATCTCTCTCAGATTTGCTCTTACACATCACAAGAGCAGTATTATTAAGCCAATGCTAGACAGAACTGGTGACCGATCAGTAAGAAGTTGCACTGATCCTAAAGAATCCAGACAGATGTATGAAGCAAAGATGTTTTAAACCAAAAAGATGACCAGCACTTCTTTCTGTGACAATAACGTCATGTCTAATACCATCCACACTAATTATGTACAAAATAGTTTCTATACATTCTTTGTATATAACGCATATACTGAAAAAAACCTGCCCTTCAGTTGACAGTACCATTTTATTTAAAAACCACAACATCAGGCTAGACTCTGCATATTTCATTACAGTACTAGTTAGATTACAAATCCTTCTAGTACTATTTTTTCAATTTAACCCTCTTAATTAGAATCCAAATTAAATGAATGCCTTCTGTGCTTTCAAATTCTCATTTGTGTAACCTTTGAGGGGAATGACAAACAAAAATCCATTCCAGCATACCGGATGGCATTCAGTGCACACATTGAGCCTCATTTTTCAGCTCTTTTTAAGCAGCTCTCCGTTTCAAGAAAACTGCAGTATAATGTCATACACAAGACAGTTAGCAACTGTTGATGGATACAGAAACTGGAAAACCAGCAAAAGAACACACTCTACGTAGAGGCAGTCAGAAAAGCAGTTTCAAACCAGGTTTCAAATTTCTCATTTACAGCAGTTTTAGGTACCTCTGGAGATACTTTGTTTGACAAAAGATCACCAGTTACAGTGTGATTGCAGCCACTTCACGAGATTTCAAAGACGTTTCTCAACTTCTGAACACTTACTACTTGCCATCCAACAAAAAAAGCAAACACCATCAGATGTCATTTTACTCCCCCACCCCCAATATCAGCACAAATACAACTAGTACAAAAATTTAGGTCAGAAAATACGTGCTGCATCTATGCTGCTACATTTCCATCTGCATCTCAATTTTCTATGATGCTATTTCTACAGGCCTCCTCATACAGAAGCATTCTGGACAGTAAATTTTGGTCTGACATTCACTCAATTTTACTTGCATCTTACCTTCTGAATACAGCACTCTACACCCTTTCTTCTTCACTTTAAAACTACGCATAAGACTAGGTTTTCCTAAGTCTGAAAGGCTAATAAGGCAAATTGACATACTACTATAAACTGGTCACAGGTCTGCTCCTAAGGCACTATCTTCTGACAGATCCCTGAACTGCTCTCACCCATCCAGCCTGAGCACCCACAAAGCCTTAGTTTTAAAGCTAAATTAACTGAGTGACAAAGCGAAATAGAAGCTTGAAAGACAGGAAAAAAAATTGAAATTACCAAGCTTTCTGAAGAAGTCAGGTTATCTTATTGCAGTGTCCTAGAAGACACACACAGACAGTTTAGCCTAATCAAGTGACTCCCAAAAACCCTATGTTACATTGTTGAAACTGCGAAAGCCTCTCAGAACTGAGGGTTTTTTCTTAACGTAGACAACCTCTTCAGAGATCCAAATTTATGAGTTGTTCAAAATAGCTTTTAAAATGGCTTAACTGTTAGTGATTCAGCAGGTTTTAGGATCTTCTATCTATCAGTAACAAGCTTTATGTAAAAAGAAATACTTATGTCAATAACTTTCTCACTCTCCATAAGCATAAAATGAAGGCCTAACTAAAAAGTTAAACAGCATGAGAGAAAAAAAGCTACAAGTTAGCCAGAAACCCCTTGCACCAAATATTCATATTTAATCATGTTCAGGATTCACAAAGGCACAAGTATTTCATTGCAATTCAAATTGTTCTGGACTCCTAAAAAAACCAAAAAAACACTTACAGAATCCAATTGCCAAGTGTTTCCTTTTCTCACACATGGAAAGCTTAAAATAAAAGGTGTTACTTTTCCAGACCAGTCCCACAACTGTAGAAAGCACGCTACTAACCAAGAAGCTGGCTTATTAGCATATCGGCTTAAATATTCTTCACAGAATGACTCAGCCTACTATTTTCAAAGTTTTCCTCAAATATTTGCCCTACATTTTGCAATAGCACTTACCAACTACAAAAACCCCCAGCTCCCACGAAGTCTTAGCCACTTTACAATACCGAGCACAGAGATTAGCTATGCGTCCACATTTGCATCCACTAACCTAATCCCTTCTGAAAACTGAAAGCCCAAGACATTCAACACGGATCTTTCAGAGGTAAGCGAATGCTTTAGTTCGAGAGAAAAAAAAAAGCATTCATGCTCCTCCACAGCACGGTTTAGTGCTTGCGAGACACAAAAACTTGCCAGGAGTTCCCCTACCAAGACCAGCACGCTCTGCCAGAACCGCAGCTCTTCACAGGACAGCTGAGAGAGCAGCCACACGAGGAAAATTCAGTTTACAGCTGCCCGCTTTAAGCAGATGTACGCATCTCCATAAGGAGGAGAAGCTTGAGTCGAATAAAGCTTTCCATCACTGCTCGCACCTCGCTCTCAAAGTCTATATTTGGTCTCGCAGACGAGAATGAGTGTTTTAGCGGGAGGAGGAGGGATGCCATGGCGGTTTCCCCCCCCTTCCCCCCCAGTGCCCGGGACCCCGGCTGACGGAACGGCCGCCCCGAGGCGCGCACGGCCCGGGAGCCGCAGGCGGGCGCTGCCCTCGGCTCCGAGGCGGCGGGCGGACAAAGGGACCGCGGGGGGACCGGGCCGGCTGGGGGAGGCCGCGACCCGCCCCGCAAAGGCACGGCCGGGGCCGGCCCGGGCACAGCGCAACCCCCTCCCCGGGGCGGGCTTCCCGCCGGGGACACCCCGCTCCCTTCCCTCCGCCCAGACCCCGCCGGGTGTGGGGGTGCCCCCTCCTTTGAATTTTTACCTTCATCTTCGAGCTCTAGTTTCTCCAGCATCCCTTCGGAGGCGGCCGGGAGCTGAAAGGGAGCCGGAGCCGCTGCCGCCTGCGGGAGGGAAGAGAGGAGAAGGAGATGAGCATCCAGGCGCGGGCTCACCGGCCCCGCGGCGGCATCGGAGCAGCCCGGAGCGGCGGCGCTGAGAGGGCGGCTGGCGCCGTTCCCGCCGAGCGCTGAGGGGGTGGGAGGGCGGGGCGGCGCTGAGGCCGGGCGGCGGCGGCGGCTGCCCCTCGGCCTCCCGCACACACACGGGCTCGCTCCGCGCTGCCTCTCACACACACACCCCGCACACACTCAGGGGGGAGGAACCGGGACTCGCCCTTCCTCCCTCCTTCGCGGCGGCTGCGCCCAGCCCATTAACCCTGCGGCCCCCGGGCTCCCCGCGGCCGCGGCTCCGAGAGGCGCCGCCTCTCCCCCTCACGGAGGGAGCGGCCGTAGGCGGCCGTTGGGCGCAGGGGGAGGCCGGGCGCCCTTTCGTAGGAGAGCGCTTCCCGCCACACTTCGCCGCCGCCTCTCCCCCCGCCTCCCCCTCCGGTGGGGGGGATTGGTACGTTCCATTTTGCTGCAGTCAAGCCCGTTGGTCAGCAGCGGGAGGGGAAGGTAACTACCACTTCCGCGCGCAAAAGGGAGGGGGAGGAGGGAGAGGTTGACTGCCCCGAGAGCTCTGCTAAGGCCAACAGCCTCACGCAGCCTCTCCGTAGGCTCGGCTGTTTGTCTGGCCGCTGTGGAGTAGGGCGGTGCAAGAAGGGGCGGAGGGGAGGAAAGCCCTCCGCTCCCCCCGCGGGATGGGGTTGTAATGGTCCCGCGCGTTCACCTGCAAGGCAGCGGCGGGGAAGCCGACAGTTCCACTGCCCTCTGGGAGGGGTGGTGGGTGTTGAGGGGGTTCCCCCTGTGCGTGACGGCGAGCTCCCGCAGCGGGCCAGGCCGCCGTCCCGGGGTACCCGCTATGCGGGGGTACCAGCTCTGGGAACAGACGCGCCCGTTTCCACTTAAAATGTTCGAGAAGTTACAATTCAAGATCGTCCCGAGCGTCGGCGTCTTCCCTGTAAGCCGCGCGCCCCTGTCAGAGCTGGTCGCTACGCCTGGGAGCGGCCCCCGGAGGAGGAGGAGGAGGAGGAGGAGGAGGAGGGAGGCGGTTGAGCGTCTCCTCATAGCCTGCTACCGCTCAGGCAGAAGTTAGGGGGGACTTGGCCCGGGGATTAGCGAGTGGAATTCTAGTTTACGTTGTGCAGCAGGTCAGACAAGGCGATCGTACTTTAAAAACCGCTCTTGCACGGCCAAACCAAACGTGACTGCTCCGCCATTGCTGCCGACAGGAGCGACGGTTTTGCAGCTGCTCTCAGCCGCGCTGGGTGTGAGGCGGCGGAAGGCCCCGGGCTTGCCCTCAGGACCCTGAGCACCCAGTGCTGACAGCCCAGCCCCCTTGCTGTGACAGCGGCTGAAGGATGGAGTGTGCTCCATGGCAGGCTTCTGCTTCGCAAGAAGGGGACTCACCGCACCCAGCTTTACAAGTCTGCAGCTGAGCTTGCAGGCCAGGCTACAACAGAATCAATGGAAGTAAGGAAATATTTGAAATAGATTCATCATTTAGATTTATTCAGACAGTGAGATGCTGTAAGCTATAACTAGGCTTCCTTAACCATAATAAATAGGTCGTCACTGACTGTTTAGGAAGCCCAGCAGGACCAGTTCAGACATGGATGCTGTAGAGGTGGATAAACAGATTATTTCTTTGGCAATGGCAACAGATCTTGTGGGCAGACACACAGGCATGGTGCTCCAAAGGAGTCACAGGAGTCAGTAGAGAACGTTGAAAATCCATTGGTCCCAAAGGAGAGGCTCAAGCTTCAAAAGTTCAGCAAGTCGTTCAAGGAGGGAAGGTTGAATAGATCTAGGGTAGCACAGCAATGTGCATAGGATATAGGAAAGTACAAAAGATAGTTAGAATTAAAGCTATGATGGGAGGAGAGAGCCAAAAATTATGGGAAAACAGAAAGCTGTCTGTTTGTCATTTCTCTGGTCCAGAGAATTTTCAAGCAAGGAAGCTCACCGCTGCTGACAGCTGCTTTTTCCCAAGCTGCCTCTTTCTAGGGAGACTTCTAAGGATAGCCGAGGAAGTTAACAATATCCAGTTCCTCTTTACTGTAAAGATCCTTTGGAAAGAAAATCCTAAAATATTTAATTCCTAGCTGTATTTTTAGAAGATTTCTAGGATTTCAATAAATAACTGACCAGCCACAGCAGATACCAAAGCAGTTCATATCAATTTATATTCTTTTCAGCCTACTAATTAAAATGCTTTGGAAGCTTTTAATTATCTCTGGGAGCTATCTTTAAAAGCTCTAAATAATTTATCCTCCTTATCATGTACCTTGATAAGAGTTTTTAACCTCTTTTGCTAACCAAAAGAAGAGAATAATAAGATGACATATCTGATTGGAAATAACTGTCATGATTGTGTTTCTTTTTCTAAAAATAACAAGTATTTACTTCCCATAATTACTTAGTGAGCACCAGCCATGAGGACATACAACTCTGAGGTTGTTTGTAGCTGGAAGTGACACTGAATCTTCAAAGTTGCATTGCATTTCACTTGCTGCAAAGCACGGATGTGTTTATAAGAAGTCAGTTAAGCCTATTTCATGCAGTGAGCTACACTGCACTGTGAACCTCGGAGCTTACTGCAAGATCAGGGTTTTACAGTGACACAATCTACATCCAGACCAAGAGTACTGTGAGTAACTCAAGACAATATAAAGGCAATAATTTAATATGTAACAGAGATTTGTAATGGGCACATTATAGCTATGTTGTAACATCCATACTGCTCAAAAAACCCCAAATGAAATTGAGAGGTAAAGGCTGAAACTCCATCCCTCACTCTGCCTGCAGTCTAACAATTTGTTTACACCAATTTTGGAACAAACTGCTGGTCATGGTGTTCGTTTTGCTCCTCGCTTTGCATTTTAGCGCCTTTTGGCTTGCAGGCAGCACAGTGAGTCAGAACAGGAAACTGATGCAGCTGAAAACCAAACGGACCAGAAGAGAAGACTGGGTTTTATCCAGATCAGTTCCTGATCCAACTGACTGCACAGTTGTACCAGCTAGCACTGGCACAAGGAGTGCCAAGGGCAGGAGTGACAGTAGGACCGCACCTTCTGGAAACAACCCACTCTTAAGTCTGCTTAAAGCAGTGGTGAAAGCACCTTGTTGCTCATTGTTAACTACTACAGCATTAGACAAATTAGCAGATATTTTCAGTGGTATTGCTTCTCTCTGCAAACTCTGCCTGCCATTTAACGAAAGGATTAGTGGTTAAAGATAGGGAAAAGATCTGTCTTTCAAATGACCTATAATTCCCGCCAATGTGATATTATATATCGTAACATTTCAATATCTGCTTATTGTGACTATTTGTTCTACTGCCACAGGAGGTTTCTATTCATTATAACCAAGAGATTTGTCTAGATTACGGTTTAAATGTTTGCTATCAGAGTAACCCATTTTAACTGTTTGAGATACCCAATGAGACAAGACAGTATATATTTTGTATACCGAATACTGCTAAGAGAAATAAATTTTACCTATAAAAGTTTAGATGAGAAATACGTGCAAACCCTAGAATGCCCAAATACATTTATTCTTTGCTTGGTTTCAATTTTTTTTTCACAGGGGCATTACTTACGCCAAAAAACATGGACCTACGACATAAGGCTAATGCAGAAGCTGAATACAGCAGTGCCAGCAATGTTTGTAGAGGCAAAGTAAAACAACTCAAGGTTGACACAACAGCAAAAGTCATAAAAAGGTGGATGTAAACAAAAGAGGTTTTAGAGCTTGTGGGAAGGCCAGAACATAAATTTTAACAGGTAACTGCTTATTTTGCCTCTGCCTGTTTTCTTTAGTTTTCTAGGGTAAAGGGAGTTATTAATACTCTGTAGAAGTAGAATCAGTCCTGTCAATTATATATTCGCTTTGTTAAAAAATATCTGATAATCTAGGAGTGCCTTTAGTCCTATGTGCTACTGAAGGGATCCCGTTATTTTAACAAGAACAGGCTAAGCATTTAAATTGTAGGGATGGTTCAGGGATGTGAAGAGCAATCAACGTCAGCAGAAGATTATTTTTTATGTAGTTTCCTGCCACCTTGCCTCCCTGAAATAGCAGGAATGCATCCATTGGGATAGGGATCTATTGGTGGCAGTCATCAGACCGGCTGTATCCAAATGCTTTGAATGAGAGTCATCTTACCTGAGCTTAGACACCTCCTGTGTGGCTTTTCATCTTGAATGAGTTACCCTACGCTGCTGCTTCTGCAGCCACTGGAGAAACAAACATTTCTAAGGACGTCATTCACATGGCCTGTTTTAGACAGCTCCTTGGGATAGAAGCATGCTGGGCTCCCGTCACTGTACTGACTAAATCTCCTCAGCTCCACTTGGTCAGGTTCGTTCTGCTTAGCGTAGCTATCTGTAAGGGAGGGGGCGGGGAGGGAGCCAAGAACCTATAAACTGCTCAGTGTAACTTTGATTCCAAGATGGATAAGAGAACAAGTACACCCATTTTGAGTACTTACTTAGAGGAAAGAAGGATCATCAGTAACAGCCAACGTGTATAAGCAATGCCAAGCCATTCTCAGTCACCTTAATAACAGGCTAGAAGTCTTGTGGTAAGCAGATGCAGCACGAGTTAACAGGACTTTTGACACTATATCTTGCATGACACTCACGTAAGTAAGCCAGATAGTCTAGACGAAATGACTGCTAAAGGTCACAACAATATTCACAAGGAAGGTAGTAAGATTTCTTTATCTAACTGGCGGGGTTTAGGAGAGGATTCCGAAGAGATCTGTGTTCTATCTAATATCATTCAGTGTTTTCACTGATAACTTAATGAAGGAATAATGAATAACCCGATCTCATTTTCAAATGATGCAATGCTAAGAGATGCTGCTCTTTTAGGGATAGCCTTAGAACTTAAAATAATCTTGAGCATTGCTGCAATGCTTTGACAAACAGGATGCACTTTGATACGGGTAAGTAGAGTGAGTTACACAATAATCAAATGCAAAAACAAAATGGGAAAAGATTGGCTTGCAGCAGTCATGAAAGGAAAAGACCTGAGAATGAAACTAAATGTCAGACAACAATGTCAGATTCTTGGGAAAAAAAAAATCACAGTATCTACAAATGTGTTACAGGTAAGACACGGACAATCTGTCCAGCACATTCCCTGGTTAAATGCCAGCTGGGATACTGCATTCAGTTTTGGGCACTGAACTTGAGAATGAACCGAGAGTCCAAAGCAAAGCAACAACAATGATCAAGGAGTTCAGGAAACAGGACCTGTAAAGAAGGACTTGAAAACCTCCTGGTTTCTTAGTCGGGTGGGGGGGGAGGGGGGAAGAGGACTGAAGGGAAATGTAATAACGGTCTCCCAAAGCAATGTGTTTTTGCAAGAAGGAAAGTGATAAACTATCTTCTGGGTCCAGTTATGGGATAAGAAGTTATCTACTTAGCCTTTAACAAGGAAGTCTTATGTTGGACTTTGAGAGAACTTTCTGAATGTAATAACAGTGAAGAACCAGTGTGCTTTGCTAAAAAAACTGTTAAATCTCTGTCACAGGAGATTTTTAGCAACAGGTTAAAAAAAAACATTTGTTAGGAAATATTTACATATATTTGATTGTGCTGTGGGAGAAAACGAATTTTTAATGTCCTTTCTAGACTTATTTTCTTTTGTTTCTATTTTTGTCCAATCTTCATAAAAACATATTTAGTCTTAGTATGACAATTCTATGAGAAGTCTTTATGTGTATGCTTTATACAAAAGCCAGTTTACTAACAATCTAATACAAATGTAAATTTGCTTTGCCCCCACCCCCAACAAATAACCTTAATTCTAAATTAGAAAAATTCTAAAGCAAATATCATTTGAGTAATAATAACGATTACGTATTCGTCTTTGATGACTGAGTAGGAATAGAAAGAACAACCTAAAAAAAGAAATGCTGCTGCGGATCACAAGTCTGTGTGGAACAGATTTGTTCAAGCATTGCAACAAAGCCGTTACCTGTGCTAAATATAGCAATAGGCATTTCCAAGTAAATTCAGAGCTGTCTGTTTCAAAGCTTTTCCTGACTTTTCTACTCCTCCTTTCATTCTGATCAGTGACTGCAGTGACACTGAACACTGATGTGCCAGGGGTGCCACCTGCACAGCTCATAGTTCAGCAGTAAAACTGAATGCCCTTCAAAGTACTGCAGAAGAAAAAAAAAACTACTTACCTTATAAAACCTAATGGATTGAAGAGCAACAAGAAGGAATTCCCATCTAAATGCAAATCAAGGCAAACCCATTTTGAATGCAAGAGTAAACTACAAACGGTAATTTTCCCACCATTTGCTAGTGCTCCTTACTACAATTACAGTTCTATACAACTCACATAGTTAACAGCTCTTCTCCTGATGAGCTGTCAATGAACAACTTAGAATGTCTTTGAATGTGTGTCATAGATACACTTGTTCTGTTGCAATCTGTTTGTGCAAAATTAATTTAAAACACTGCCTATTTTTGTTTTAATTTAGTCTGGTTCATGAAGTGGAAAAAGACAAGTTATCAGGAAAAAGGTTTCATCTGCTGGTTAATCTGTAAATTAAATTCCTACTTGTTTTCTGCTAGAGTGTGATAACTGATACCAGCGCCTAAAGGATGGCTGAGAACACTACAATCAGTGAGGCTCAGATTAGGATCCCATCTTGGATCCCTTCTGTATTTAAAAATGCTAACTGCACAGTGTGAAAAAGCTGACTGGGATGGCAGTCCATGAGTCTGTTGGGTGGTTAGAGAACATGGGCGGTCCCAGTGAAGAGCTGCAGGTCTGGTTCTGACACAAAGTCCTCCTTACCTCAAAAAGCTCGGAGCAAACAGTGCATTTAGGCAGGAATTACAGTTTCTACCACTTATTCTAAGGAAACTCTGTTCCAGCACCAAGCAAACTAGTAAGGAAGGGGATGCCTTATATAGAATACTGGGATTCAAGTTTTTTTCTTCCTGGAGAAATGAAGGAATGCAATAAAATTTGCTGTAGTCTTAAAAGGCTTTTGAAATATTAGATGCCATAATCATGTCAGTGTGTAGCATGTGTAAGTGAAGGTGGTGACAGCTCAGAGACTGCAGTTTGTTTAGAACACAGTACCCAAGTCCCATAACAAAACCTGGCATAGGAAACGCACTCTGTATCGGCATTGTCTGTTCTCCACTGGATCCTCACTGGTGTCAGTTTGCTGCTCCGTCACTAACCTGCAAGGCCCTCAAGGAATTAGAGACACAACCATCCTGCAGCAGGTATCAAAGTGATGGAGCAAGTGTATACTATATATCTTTCTAATACTCTATGGTGCAGTTAACGGTGGCTGGAATGGTGTCATTTTAAAACAGCTCAAATAGAGTTTGCCATTGGAGAAGAACTACACCCTGAAAGGATGTCTTTTTTCCTTTATCCCATTGTCATCAGAACACGAATTGCTCAGTGGTCCTAAGCAGGAGTCTTTTGACATAGAATACAGATCAACTGTATTTCACATTTTAGAACAAGTAACTAGCCTCCCACTGCAGGTACCCTCCCACATAACAGTAGCTATAATATTAATTACTTTACAGAGTTAATTATTAGTGATAAGCAGTCACAGTTGGGGATCTTTAGTAGGTTAAATGGATAACATAAATGGAACAACAATCAAATTTAGCCATATCCTAGGAAGAAAAAAGGAATATAGGAGTGCATTCAGCACTAGGAAAGACGATGAAATGGACACCTGGCATTGCTACCAAATCCTCACTGCAGTTACAGTACTGAGTGTTGAAATCCATTTACCCTGAAGACATGTGAACTGAGTGTGCAGAGTTATTTCTTCACATGTTTAGTGGAGAGCCCTTCCTAAATATTTCTGTATGGAAATGAACTTGCAGTTTAATCCCAGTGAGTTCTGTCACTGACTTAATTGAGAAACAGAACAGATTTACAAAACTTTCTTTGCTCTAACACCAGAAACAAAGAACCTATCTTGTACACAAACAGTGTCCTCCAGCACCTCACTTTGAGAAAAAAAAATGGTACCAGTGACAGAAGAGTTAAGCACTTCTAAAAAATAAACTTCAAAGGAAATAAAAGACCAAGGAATAGTCTAGATCTCCAGCTAAATTCTTACAGAGAAGTCAAGGCAGAAGTGGAGAAGAGGTAGGATTTGTTTAAATAACCTCTAATCTCTAGCTGGGTGTCTGATCCTGTATCACTCTGCAACTCAGATAAGGCAGAGTTTTGAGTCAAGAATATCAGAAGCATTATCTACATAAGCCTTTGAGGCCAATATTCATTCCTCAGATTACAATGTAGAATATAGGAGGAGTCTGCATCAGTATTATCAGCGTGACACATTATTAATCGAACAACTTAACAATTTAAATTCTGTCCTTTTCAACACAAAGTTCAAAGAAGTTAAGCACTGGCGAGGAACTAACCTGAGTTTGTTAAGAATACTGATGTTACCAGTGTGCTGCCTGATTCTGCAAACACAGGGATGCCATTTACCTTTTTAATCTATTCCAGAGTTTTAAAGTGTTCTTGTCTTAAATGTTTGTTATCATATATACTCGAAAAGATATACTTTAGCTGTTCTCACACATACGCTTGAGTGCTCCTTAGTGTCTTTGAAATAGGACCTACCTCTTATCACACCGAGGGGCGTGGTTGAGGGCAAGGGGAAATTACTGCTGGAGAAAGCTGCAGTAATCGGGTAATAAGCATGATTACAGTAGATATTTGGTTGTGACAAGCATACATTTAAAACAACTCCAAAGATCAGATTGAGATAATAATAATGTTAAAAAACAGGTAAGCATCCACTAATTTCAAGTGAATGGAAGAGTAAGTGTGAGCCCACATTTACGTGGATCTTCATTCACTGGCATTGAGCATGGGGTTATTTGTGTTAGTTAAAGTTAAGCACTTACTTAAGTACTTTAGCTGGATTGAGGCCAGAGTACTGATGAGTAATCTGCAGAACTGGGGCCACCGAGAAGAACAAATTTGAAAAAACCCCACTCAGAGCCAAATCTGATTTAAATAAACACATTTACTATATATCATTTCACTTTCTTCGACTCAGTGTTATATTTCAAAGCCTCAGTCATGGATGGTGACTTCACTGTGCAAACATTACACCAGCTTGCAAAGATGATATTTTTTAAACTTAAAATGAAACACCTTTTCCCTAACAAAGCCTGAAGTTAACTGATGCCACACTTCAGGGTTCAGTAAACTCCGCAAAATTCTTGCAACCTATTAGTAGCATACCGTTAAAAAGTAATTTTCATGATCATCAGCAGTGTTGAGAGGCTGGAAGCAGATCTGTCGAACCTAGATGTTAGCAGGATGATGCAGGTCAGAGTTACAAGGGAGGTTTACTGACAAACAGAGACAACCTTCAGCTCAGAGCTGAATCACCCGCAACCTCAACAAAACTTCAAGAAATGGAATGAACAAATAATTCACTCTGTGGCATGAGCGGAGTAAGATGCTAGGAAGCAGGTAACTGCAGACTAAACGTGGAGCAGATGAGCTGCACTGTAGGTGGCCACTTTCTGCAGAGCTTATAATGACTGAGGATCTCAGTACTCAATAGGACTCCAGAAGCAGTATTTGAAAGCTATCTCAAAGAGGCAGGCAAAGATAATGAAGTATTTTTCAGTGCAGTTCTAGGAGGACATTGAACACCTAAGAAGGACTTCCTCATAGCACTCAGGACCTGTGTGTTTGCATTAGTTTTCAGGCCCACCCCACAGATAACAAACTCTGGGCATAAGTGCCATCAGTGGCCCCACTAAAGCTTGTGAAGTCTGTTGTCTCAGAGTAGCTAGTAGCTACTATTATGTGTAGACAAACCAATATATTAATTCCTTCAACTTCCTTGGACACAGAGCCTGTGCTTGATCTGTAATCTCCAAATAAATAAATAAAATAAATTGGGTTTCAGATGGCACGGAATCTGCATAGCTTGAGGAACTTAGCCCTGAATTACTGCCAGGTCTACTTTTTGTGTGCTGCTTTTTTATTGTTATGCCCAAAAGAAATCTGCAATGGCAGCAACGTGGAATGGGCATCTTCCTTCTGTCATGCATGCTTTCCCTTTTGACAGCCTCTTAACTATATCCTTCCATCATTTCAGGTACAGTGCAGGTGAAACCAGATTGTCTTCTGTGCTGGTTGTGGTTTGACACCGTCTGGAAGGACTGAAGCAAGGACTGTGCTAAGCAAGAAGCATATCAAGTGTCTGAGCTAAATGTTTAATGACTACAAACAATATCATAAGAGAGACATGGAAATACTGGTAAGGCTTTTCCCTGTATTCCAGGAACCAGAATTGAAAAAAATTCAAATTAGTTCCACACCAAGGACCAGGGATACACCTCCAGCAAGCCTGCCACCATGCTCGTGTTACTGCAGCGCTTGTGGAGATGAGAATACAAAAATGTATTCATGGGCAGTGGATGCTTATAGTGTGGATATGGCAAACACTGGGTTCACAAGCACATAAGCACTACAGTCTGTAGTTAAATGTCTGCAAAGAGCTGAAATTATTTCTTGACATGCTTCCTTAAGGCTTTTTGTTGTAGCTTGTCACAGGCTTTCAAAATATGGAAATAAAGCATTTTATTCAACAGCCTGTTTGAGGAGACTTCTGTATTAACAGAGTGGTACCTCCCAGTTAACGGTGGTATGAAAATGGACTGTGTAAATATTACAATGTAAGGTAACAGCTGAGTCATAAGAGAATCTAGCCTTTCTGAAGTAAATAGAAAAGTTGGCATTGATTTCAGTAGATTCAGGATTAAATTCTATTTACTGTACATTAAATTGTGTATAGATCCTATGGAGATGCCTCCTTGCTTCTGAAGCACACTTAAGTAGCAGACTGGAAATTCAGTGTCAGTTCAAATTCAATGGAAAAAAACCCAAAGTTTAATATTAAATTAAATAATGCAGTCAGTAGTTTGAGATTAAAGTGGTTGTTTCTGCCAAAATGGTCATATATCAAAGTTAATCATCTTTGGAGACAGAGTGCGTCATCTTTTGAGACGAAGAGTTCCCAGGGCTTTGGACCTTTGTATCAGGGACATCACTTGTGTGCTGTCTGCCAGAGAGGGAGCCAGTGAAAATGCTGGTGGAGGACTAATGGAAACTGCTGCTGGCCGGGTACCCCAAGAGCACTCTCCAACCTTGGCCTTTTGGGGCTAAGCACTGGAGTTTCAGCTGGGTTGTTCTCAGGAGATGCCCAAGTAAGGCCTTGTGAGGGACAGTATGGGACATTCCTGCAAGAAGGGGAGCTGATTCGGCCTTGACATTTCAGGGGTTGTTATATTCATTTTTAGATTGTTTTGATGATATTTTAAGCTCTTGGGAAAGGCACACCAAGTTCAGACTAGATGCCTGGCTATGGATCTCTAGAAAAACAGTATTTATTTAAGGTCATTAATAGGCTTAGGTAGACACTACATTGATTCATGGTTTTAAAGTAATTTCATGGCTAGTTTTGGTAAAAACAAATAAAAATGAGCAAGTCTGCATTACAGTGCACAACATCAACTTTTGGGCATGCGTGTATAAATACTAACCCTTATATAATGTACAGGAAAATGTCCTGTGATAATTACTTGAAAATTATCAGTTCTTGAGAATGCCTGAACTGTTTTAAAAGAAGCTCTAAAATAAACATAGAACTCAAGAGAGTAGCCTACTTTACAGTGATCTTTTGTGTAAATCTTGATGTGCTCTGAAAACGTGATAGTTTCCTATACACAACTACAGTCTGCAGTGTAAAAGCCTGTTGCTACAAACTTTACATGCAACACATGCTATCTATGGTTAACTTATCTTCAGCCACTTGCAGCTGCTATTCTAGAAATATCTGAGTTCTGTAGAATGTTTTTGTGTATTTATCATCATAACACCTCTTTGACTTAGAGGAAGTGTTACCCCATTTTTTTTATAAATGGGAAGCTGAGGCACTGGGAGACCAAGTGACTCAGAGTTGCACAAGTGGTCTCTGATAGGGCAGATGGTTGCAGCCATCTCTCTCTGATCTCTGAAGCATGCCCTAGCTACTGGCACTACATTTTTCTCCTTTCTAAACTCTTGTTTTTCTTAAAAACTCTGCAACTGAAATGCTCTTCCAATTCCAAGATTTCTTCTCTAAAACAGCCACAGGCCCTGAGGAAAGGAAGGAAAGTTGAGGACGGCATCCTTTTCTCCAAAATGTAACCTCTGTACCTGTAAAATACTGGATGATGAAAGAAACTACCTGGTGACCAGTTTGTATGATGTCCTTTTGTACCAAAGTGGGGCTCACTGGCATCCTGCTGTCTCTTTCTGAAGACATATTCCAGGAAAGCAAGTTGTGCACTCTCCATGGAAACTGTTCCTCACAGTGCTCCCTAAGAAGTCAGCTTTGGCAGCATCCTGTCCCTGTGAGCAACAGGTCTGTTGGGATGTTGTGTGGTCACTATCACCATTCTCAAGGGACAGGGGCTGGAGAGGAATCTGTCATCTTCTTTCGGAAGCCGTTCCTTCATCAATAGCTCTTTATGTAAGGAGCTGGATCCTGAAGTAGTACACACCAGGAGTCTTTCCAAGTAAATACTATCCCAACACCCAAAGCTTGAAAGGCCAAACCACAACAGCAGGCAGATAGCAATCTTGCAGCTGCTGCTCTCCCTGCCGCTCAGTGATCAGCTATTTTCCATTGGTGCCAGGAGATCTCTTTCGATTCCCAAGCTCATTCCCTCACTCCATCTTCTCTGAATCTTTAATGTTTTCCTCAACTCTTTTTTTGATCCTCTGTCTGTCCATCAGCTTCCTTTCTCATCTTCAGTACTTGTACTGGTCATTTGTGTTTTAAAAGACAATAAAAATTGTACCCCGATCCAGCAAAGTGACAAGGCATGCACATGCTCTAGTACTGTCGACTCCAACAGGACTACCAACATACTTAAAATTAACCACATATTTAAGTGCTTTCCTGAATCAAGGCCATCATCACATTGACATTAACCAAAACAAAACAGCACCTGAGATTCAGCGACATAAATACATAGCAACATCAACCAAACTCAGTGCTGTAACCTTCAGGTTACCTTTCTTCAATGCCTTCTGTGTCTGCTAGCTATGTTATGGCTACACTTAGAATCTATTCTGCAAGCATACACTGGAAACAGTGCTTAGGAACGATCCTGTTGAGGCCAATGCTTTCTTGCGGTTTTAGAATTCGCCTGGCCTGTTTTGCTAGATAAGGCTCTCGGACAGTGAAGTCCTCTGGGCAAGAATCATGTTTATTTTTCTGCTTGAGTCATATGTGCTCGTGTACCACAAAATAGCAATTAGTAACTTTTTGTTCTGAGGTACAAGGAAGAAGGCTTTCTACATGCTGCAGATGCCCTGACTTGTGCAGCTCTAAGTTAAAAAGTATGATAGATAAAAATTTCAAAAGTATAAGGTATTAACCTTATCACTGGCAATTTACTGTAACTCTAACATGCAAAAAGACTAAATTAAAACCTCCCCTCTTGAATTCTGCCCCCTTCCCTTCTTTTGCTGACCTTCTGCCTCCATTGCCCGTTCTCTTATTCTCTGCTGATTGCTTCACCGGTTTACACTTCAGCTTATAAACCCCATATGGTAGGAGCCTCGTCCTTTGTTAATCATAAAATAAGATTATGAGTACCTTGGGCACTGTACGAATCATTATTTTCTTCCTACAAATGTCTTCCACGTGGCCCCACCCTCAGTTCCAGCTGAGAACGCTGTTGTGAACAAGCTCAAAGAATAAATATTTTGCATTCATTTCACCAGCACAATGGAAACATTTTTCCAAGCTGCTGCCAAGATGGTATCTAGTCCTCTTCTGAGTCAGCAGCCCATGCAGCTGACTTTCAAATGGCCGAACTTAAGCTTGATTGTAATCTTAAAAGAAAAAAACACAGACACAAGCTGTATTTTTAAAGAGCCATATTGCTCTCCTCATGCACTAGCAGATAGTGACACTGTAAAATACGAAAGCTGGGGGAAAGAAGCCGTACAGAAGTGAGTGTTGTTTGTGATGTCCCCTTATGCCTCCAAACTTCAATGGTTTATTTCATCCAGTCAGAGAAAAGGCCTGGAAAATTTTGTGAGGAAGTGAGAAACGAGTATCACTGCTTTATGTAGTCCATGTCCTTTTGGTATCAGCCAGCTTTTTACATTTTTTGAAGCTCTGTTGGCCATTAAAGACAGTGTATCTAAAAATACAATATAGACAAAACCGGGCTAAGGGGGATGGCAGGGAATTCATAGAGTTCCCTCCCATAAGCATTTTAAGCTGATTCTTAGCTGCATTTTCCCTCTTGTCCAATACATAAACAGGCATTGTGCAACAGAACAGGTTCAAAACTGTGCATCTCTCCTCCATTCTCATGGAAAGATTTGGTCTGTAATCCCTACTGCTTTGTGAATAAACAGCCTAGATGGCAAATAATTTTTGTGTTCCAAAATTGCCCAGATATAGCTGGTAAGAAACTGTCAGCAATCCCATATTAAGCTGCAGCTTTACATTAAATCCGAGAGTATGCGTCCGGCTTCTAATCGCTAACAGAGCTTACTCTGACAAGAAGTTCCAATCTTCTAGCAAAATAACAGAATGCTTATTAAACTAACAAGTCTAAAACTCAGAAATAAACTGTGCCGTGAAAAATCAGTGCAGTGGGTAAAACCAGGCTGTCAATCTTAAAGCACCCTCTTTTGTCATATTACTTATTCAAAAGATACGTATTTATATGGACGCACGAGGCCAGATCCTTAGGTTTAGCCTTTTTATACCATGCATAGAGCAGGTCTTAGGATGATAAAAGTAACTTAACTTTAAGCCACTACCTCTGTCTTCAGGATGCAGGGGTCATGATTTTGGTACCAATGTTCATCTTAAAAAAGACTCACAGATACTCTAGTTTTAATTGCCTTAGCTACTTATAGCCTTCTGAGGGCTGTCAAAGCAGCTAGGAATTGATTGGACTCAGCATTCTGGCTATTCATCCTTTCCACTGAGCCTCTCTCCTTTTGATCTACGACTAGGAGGAATAGGAATTGTAGGACTTTATGCCATTAAAATAAATTCTCCACTGAGTGAATCCATAGATAGGTGATTAAATTATCTCTGTGGCTGCAGAAAAAGCCACAAGCTGACACAGACACACATTTCCTTAGGGCAGGAAAAAATCGTCTTTATGCAATACAATTTCTCTGCATCCTAAGATTGATTGCCATGAATCTGAACACTGCAACCAGAATACAAAAACATTAGGAAACTAGTGTTTCAGGACATTGTGACTGGATGTTTTTTCTTCTAAACCAAATAAGTAGCTTTAAAAATAGGCCAATTAACCAATAGAAAATGGTTAGTAAGGTGTTTGTTGTATATTTTAAATACTAAAAGGGGAGGAAAATAGCAAATGTGATACAAAAGATATGACTAATAGGGAGAAGGTGAAGTGGGAGAACAGAATATTAATAAAATGGGAGCTGTAATTAAAAAGAAGTAGTGTGCTATAACTGAAGCTTTCTATTTTTGTAGTGTTCAGTTCCAGGTGAGTTTACTGGTTCATTTATTCTTTATGTCCCACTGAATCTTAGTATGGACTTTCCAACCATGTTAAATAATTCTCCTGTGAGTCTGTATTCCATTCAGTGGAACCACCATAATGCTCTGTCAAAGGAAACTGAAATCAAATCAGGTGGGCTCAAAACATTTTCCCATTAATATTGTATGTCATTGTTATGTAGTTCATCGAAAAGCTATTCCTTAACTAGACTTGCAACTAGTTAGTTACATGCCAGCTATTGGACAAATATGTACCATTTTTAAATTAATCACAGTTTGATGTGGACAGCAACCGTTCTAGTAGGGAGAAATGTTTAAATAACTATGGCTTGTTACAGCCCATAGGATCTGTTAGAGAACAGAATCATCTCCCAGAAGGAATGCTGGTATCAAGACACTTAAAACTAGCCTGGACACAAAAACACTGCAAGAGCTTTCTTCGCTGGCAAATGACAGCCTTCCTGGCTCTAATTTCTGTGATCAGTTTACTGTAGTGTAAATCAAAGATGAATCACAGTAATGTCCTTGGCACTCTAGTATATTGCCTTAAACCACATGAATGCTGAAATAGGGAGTTCTTGTACATTTGCACACTGGAATCCTTTTTTCCCAGCCTGTGCTCCCCCCCCCGCCGCCCCGTTCTCTTCATCAGATTTAAATCTCTTTAATGAGCCAGCTAGATTATGGAGCTCTGATAGGTGGCATGGCTTTTTGGCGAGAGCCAAACTGAAGGACCTGCTGCACATAACCTGGTTCCCAGGCTCCTTGCCAGCAGCAGGGCGTGATGTAATAGTCCTTCATGCTGAACAAGTTAACAGCCCTGTTTTTGAGTTTACTACATTTTGGCTAAGAAACAGCATGAATAGCCTTGCAGGGAAGTGCTACTGTTTAACAAGCAGATAGCTGCAAAAACAATCTTGTTTCCCCCTCTGTATCTAGGACTGGAAGAGAGAGTCCCAGCTGTACGTTACATCTCTCCTCTTCCGTATGCTGGAGCAGCAAGGACTGTGTAAAATCAATGCAGACTGGACTCTCTCGGTTCTTCCTGCATGCTGTATCTGCAGTTTTAACAGGACTTGTTCACACAAGCTTAAGTAAATCTCAGACTACCTTCTGGCTGAGATGTCCTCTTTTTAAGAAAGTTCAGGGAAACTACTTGGCTCAGAAGTTACTTGGAGAGCAGTGGTGAACTACACAACCATATGGAAAGGGCCGTTTGTAAGCATGTTCTGCCTTTGTCACTTCTTCTGAGCAGAGGAAGCCCCAACTCTGTTTTTCACCAAAAGATAACTCAAAGGCAACTCCTCAGTTTGGAGCTAGCACCTTCTTTCTCTGGCCTGGACTCTTCTCATGCCAGGAAAGGGGAAAACCCATAAAGGCCTGGAAATGATGTACCACAAAAATGCTTGTGTTTGCAGGAGTCAGGGAATACTGCTGTTTTCACAGTGCCTTATGCACCAGTGGAAGAAGAAAGGACGAAATGAAAAGGATACAACCACATTAAGCTCAACATACTACATTCCACTTTAAAATGCAGGCAAAGCGGAAACAGGGCAAACATGTTCATTATTGAATTTGCAACCTCTCTACATTCCTTTCGTGGTTAGTAATGTCACATTAGTGAAGAGTTATCATTTACCACTTACTGCCTGAAGGTTACACAGTCCAAACAACACAAGGCCAAAGTACAGAGTCATGAACTGTACTGCGAAAAATCAAATTGCTCCTTCCCCATTTAATGCGGTGCACAGTAATCTTCTGGTATAACTTTGATCTCTTATCAGCTGAATTTCTCATTACAGCCTTCCAACTCAACCACTAGGAACACCTGCACAGCCAGAGGAAAGCCTGTGAGAGCTGCTGCAATGGTGTGTCGCTGCCTCCTCTCATCTAGCTTTGGGGCCCTGACAGAAGTGCCTCAGTTAGAAATGCAACACCTGGAGTTAGTCCCTTGATAATCAGCGCCAAAGGCTGTTCAGCCCACTGGAGATCTGATTCATGCCCTGCACATGCCTCTCTGTGGGATACAGAGACAACTAGAGCTACTACGCTCCCAACTTAAGCGGCTCAGATGGGTTTCTAAAGTTAGGGGGGATAAACCCAGACCTTAGTGATCAGCACAGACATCCATTTAGCATGAGGTTAACTGCTTACGTTTGTATACTGTGTTGAGATGTTACTCGCTGAAGGAGAATCTCCCTCTGTTAGAAACTGTCTCCCACTATTTATTCCCCTCGCCAGAATCTAAGGCTTAAAAATCACATTAAAATATACACTGTCCTAAGTGCTACTAAAACATGAAAAGTTTTGATTACATCTGCTGGAAAATAAATATTTTAATTCTTTCCTTCATGCCTTCTCTCCTACTGAACAGATTTAACCGTTCTATGCCACAGTCTCAGACATATAAAAACCAAGTACACAATCAGCTTCAAATGCAGTTAATTGTAAAAATGGGCTAAGAGTTGTTCCAAGTCCTGATACTGCACCTTCCTATAATTATCTGCTGTTCTGTGGGGTTTTTTTAATAGTACTTCCGGCTCTAGGTCCAAGGGTTTCTCTTTGCTACTGCAATATATATAGCAATCATGAATAATTTATAATAGTTCTGGGATCTCACACACTTTCATCACTAGTTAAACAATATAATATGTAAATGAGATTGAAGTTGACAGAGCCCTCTAGATAAGAGTCAACTTCTCATTTCAGATGTCACCATAGAAGCTTCCCTGTCATTAAACTAATCATCTAACGGCATGGCCGCTATGAAACCATTTATCACATAATTTAAAGTGTGTTTTTAAGCTAATTGGAGTTGTTATGCCAAGAAATCATGATCTAAGTAAATGAGAAATTGAGTTTGCCGTTTACAGATTTGTTTATAGCATGTGCATTGTAAAAACATGTATTTATTAACACAGCTCAGAATAAATGAAATGTTTGAAACACAGTACTCAAATCAAGAATGTTGGTCTACTGCTATCGTATTTGTAAAGGATTGCTAGGTCAGTAACTTACAGGGCTCGAAAGACAGAACAGTCCTGAGTGAACACCCACCAGCTTCAGATTCACGCCCTTCTGCAGAACCTTAGCCTTTCTCTCCTCTAACAGTTTCTCCTACTAGAAGAGCATAGGAAATCTCTCTCCCTGATCTCTGTTGAAAATGAAGCATCCAGGGCTTCATTCCTCACAGATCTGTAGCTGCTGACATTTGTTTCCAAGTAAACCAAAAAAATAATAGTTCACTGACAGCCCTGCACACTCCCGGTTCTCAGATACAGAGGGTACAAACCAAAGACAATGCGGTGCTATACATCCTATGTATTTCTGTATCTTCTGAACAGGAGATAACCAAGTCCAACATACTGAGTTCCCATCCAGACTCTCTCGTGTACATATATACAACCATAACAGCTGTTAAGTACTTGCTGAGAATTCTGTTTCTTTATTCTGGCATCTTCGACTCAATTTCATAGTGTCCGAATCAGCAAATAATTAAAAACAAACTTGTGAGTCTTTTGGTCAGTGGAATGTGCTAAATTTCTGTTGTTTCCCCACTTCTAACAGGTACAAAAGACTCTTCTGTAGTTGCATAATGCAGATAAACACATTCATATGCAAACAATATGACTGACTGAAACCTACTGAAAATAGTTTTGTGTCCTACAAGCCTTTGAGTTTCATAATTTATGTATCCCAAGACTACTACTTACAAGGAAAGGCAATGAGTTGGCTGGAGAAGAGTTACTGCTGGAGTACCCCAACTACAAATGTAGGATTTCTTTTATTTAATACTTTAATTATTTACTGTTGGGTAGCAGCAGAACAGAAAGTCTGCATTTTGCAGGAAGAGTTTGGCTTGCTTAATTTAGAAAAACAAAGGTTGGCTACAGGTACAACAGGATGTAACAAACAATGAATGAAAATGACTATTAATTATAAGAGCAAACGGTCATAACCTGTCCATGAAAAAAATTAGGTTGAACATCAGAGACTTCCTAACCATTACCCAGAAAGGGTCCCCAAAACAGGGCATGTGTTTTACTGGATGTGTGTGAACGACTGGAAAGTAGTATGTGAACGCTGATGCAGTACCTAAACACTTCCAGCAAAACAACGGCTGCTGCTGCTGTGGAGGTACCTAACACGAAAAAAAAAGGGTTGGGGATTGCTGTGTTAGCGTATTCAGATCCTGGAACAGCTTTCCCATGGGCAAGTGGGAGGAAACTTCCTACTTTTAAATAAATTACTAAGAACTGGAATGAAACAGAACTACAGCAGCCTGCTGTAGGTGACCCTGCTTCGGCGGGGGGGTTGGACTAGATGACCCACAGAGGTCCCTTCCAACCCCTACTATTCTGTGATT
>Ga0065711_1032102_pt1 | contig 28021 bp, 15 predicted proteins | sample Hoacrofraction12_FD_59098 | JGI IMG/M metagenome (GOLD analysis project Ga0065711, IMG submission 59098) | Hoatzin crop microbial communities from Cojedes, Venezuela - Epithelial fraction 12 v2 (version 2) | ecosystem: Host-associated > Birds > Digestive system > Esophagus > Crop | place...
TGAGGAAGAACTTCTTCCCTCTGAGGGTGACGGAGCACTGGAACAGGCTGCCCAAGGAAGTTGTGGAGTCTCCTTCTCTGGAGATATTCAAGACCCGCCTGGACAAGGTCCTGTGCAGCCTGCTGTAGGTGACCCTGCTTGTGCAAGGGGGTTGGACTAGATGACCCACAGAGGTCCCTTCCAACCCCTACCATTCTGTGATTCTGTGTGATTCTGAGAGTAGGCCAAGGCGAGAGTGAGAGCAGTCTTTAGGTACATCCCTTGTGGATGACCTTGTGGCTCATAAGCATTAGCACAAATTAGGGGAATGAGTGACTTATGATGAGTTCACCCAGAAACGCGTGTTGTCCGCTCTTTGCTGGTTATCCTGCATTTGAGAAGTAGTTGTCGGGTTAAATGATATTTTCCCCCACTGTCCTGCATTTAGTTTCCTTTCTTCTACTTGTGTTGCTCCACGTAGCCAATATTTTTTGTCCCCCTTCTCCTGGATAGGGGAGGGAAAAGTTGAGAGGGCTTGTTATAACTTCTGAACTGACACATTTCCAGTATCGTCATATTTTTAAGGCGATCGGCGACAAACAAGCATTGGTGAATGGGGCGGAAGACCAGCTTGTAGATCTTTGCCAGTCCTGCCTTTCTGGGAGAAGAGAGGTCCTGCCCCCGTGCTGCTGCCTGTCTGCCCCACCATCCCCCACTGCCGTTTCTTCACGTCAAGTCCTCAAATGTCCCATGCGGAGAGGGGAACCACGGCCCAGGGCTGGCCATGCCAAGGTGGCCCCTTGTTACCTCCCGCTGTAACTCATCCTCCACCATGGGCCTCCTAGGAGCAGGCTCCCAAAGTCTGCTCCTTCTCTTCATCCCCAGACGCATGTTTACTTGCAGATATAAGCAAAAAGCTTACATTTTTGGAAGAACATCCGTGGGAAGCAATTTTCTTCCTGAACTCAGCATTACTATTTCGACACTATCCCAGGTTAATCTCTATTTCAACAATGATGTGTGGACATTTGTGGGACTGTCTGCTTAATGTATACATACAGCTGTCACCTAGAAAATAAACTGTTGGGTTCATAGAAGCAGACCGCAGCACGCAGAGGTGGGAAGCTCAAAATAATAATATTAGTATCGTAGTCTTTTAAATTTTAAATATTTGATATTCACTGAACAGTCAATCTGATCTCTCCCATTAGTTTGCATAACTAACTTTATATTTTCCAGTTATTAATCATTTGATGGTTCTTTCATTCCTCCACCTTTCTAGAAAACTTTTTTCAACATGAATATCCTGTGCCTCCGTGAGACCTGGTATCTGAGGATTTAAAAAAAAACTAGTGGTAGTATAGCACTAGAGGAATGCTTGAAATAAGAGGTGGCTGACGAAGAAATAGTTGCTGCTTCTGCTGAGCAATATTTCAGACTATTATGAAAAATGAAATTGTAGTGCAAGTTCACTACAGGAAAAGTGTATGTTTCTTTGTGGCTCTAGCCCTCAGGGCTGTTTGTAGGCGTACGCAGAGGCTTGTGTGGCTGTGTACAGCCATTTTATATAGGTTTTGACATATCTAGTTTATTAAAAAGTTTGGGGGCATCCTGAATGTTTGGCTAATATTGCAGAATTTACACAAAATTTACTACACTTATTTATGTAAAAATATTAAGCTCAGTTTGAAGGAAAAGGGGATGATGCTGTAGCATAATAGGAATAACTGACTTGGGGAAGATTTGCTATCAAAGCAAAATGAAGAAATCTGGGAACTCAGCCTGACCATGGAAACTACTTCTCTCACCACAAATATGACATGTACATTGTATAAAACCTACTTATTACCAGGGGCCAAATTCTGTGGTCCTTATGCAAGCACAGCTTTCACTGAAAGTTCACTGAGGACGGTAGAATTTGGCCCCGAGCTATTTCTTTTCCATAGACAATTACTTCATTTGTAATTTCCTCTTCTTATATTTCTCAGTAACTGCAGAAATGTGACCTTGTCATTTAATTTCGAGTGAACAAAAGCTTTGAGGACTCTCTGTGAAATAGCAACTTTATCTTTCAGTGTAATAGAATAAAGGAGTATATTTGTGGACGTGATGTTTTACTTAGAGGAATAAAACATATTTGGAGAATTACATAGACAGGAAACCAATGTAGATGCATGAGTTTTTCCATCTAAGTAAAATGAGAAAGGTTTGGGGTTTTGAACTGAAGAGCAGTGACTTGGGATGTTACAAACAGCTGAATTAATACTGGACTTCTGGGATATATCTGCGAGCACAAAGCATCCACAAGCTAGCGCTGAATGAGATCTGGGTTACTTACATTACCCTAGCTAATTTTATTAGTATGGTGCTCAAACTTGGCTCATATATTCACTTCTCTGAGGCTAATATAAATATGTCCATACTGCGCTGTACAGTGCCTTGTAGACACATCCAGGGGGGGAAGTGGATTTGGAGAATAACGGCACAGAATAGATAGGGTGCTGAAGCAAGGGCTGGGATTTGACGCTTGGAGCATTTGTTTGGTACCCTGCAAATTCCAGTTCATCAGAGAGGGAAGGGGGCTGGGGCTGGTTGGAGGCAAAAGGTTGAGTCAAAAGCCACTGTGATCAGTGTAATTCTGAGCAGGAGACTATCCATAGCCCATACGCAGTGATTACATCTGGCATCCCTTTTGACCATTTCCATTATGTGACCCAAGACTGAATAGCCATGCAGGAGGAAGAGCAAACCCATTGCAGCGTTTTGCTCTTAACGTATGCCCACACAGTGCTTTGCCAGCAGACATGAACACCTTCTTCCCATTCTCTTCCCTTCAGCAGTCCTGTGAGCGCAGCTAGCGTGGCATCAAGCCCGAGCTCAGTGCTCCCAGCCAGGGCAGAGCCAGCCTGCAGCGTGGTGCTGGAGCTGGCCACTGCAGTTCATTTTTGCGAATAAACCGATAGTGTGAGTTTTCCAGCAAATACATTTAAAACAATGAGTTTCAGGTTTTAGCTGCGAGTTAGCTTTCTTTTCCAGACTGAATTGCGTTACTGATGCTCTTTGAATGTAACTTACCCAAGATTAATTTCTAAATTATGTATAAATTGTTTAATCACCTGTGAAACTGAACAAATTTCAACTTTTCATTTCATTAGCTGCAAGATGAATGTTGATTAAATGTGTTTGGAAGGCCAGGGTTTGATGGCGCATGCAGCAAACACCACTGAGGTCTCTGTTTCATTTAATGCAGTAATAATAAACACTCCGCAGGCAAAATTTCAGCAATCAAGAACACTTTTGCTGTCTTTTCTATCTATAAATGTTTGGCTAAATGACAAAATCGGGGAGTGGGAGGGGGGAAGAGGGTAAAAAATGAGTCAGACTTACTGCCTTAATGTAACCTTCCTGGCTAAAAGTATATTAATTGGCAAAATGAATTACCTCAGACTAGAGCAGAGAAAGGCCTCTATTGTGTGCGGCTGTGGCGTGAAACCTATACCCTTTGGCTTGCACGTTCTTTCCTCGGCATCGTGATCCATCCCATCCGATCAGCAGGCTTCAAAGTCAGCCTGGCGAGATTTACAGAGCCTTTCAACTGGAAGCTCTTTCGTTCAGTCCATTTGTGCATTAAGCCAAGTTACTTTAAAGTATTTCGCAGTGAAAAACCTCCTTCCTGTGCAGAAGCTGCTCCCAGCTGCTTCCAATGATGCAGCACAGTACTTCTTCAACCTGCAAGGGTTAACATGTGGGAAAATGGGTCACTGTTTTTCTTTTATACAAGAGCTTGATGTCTGCAGCCCTTGCCAGGACCACGTGAGACCCGAGAGCAGAGCCTGCCTCCTTCCCAACCCTAAGGATGAGGTCCAGCAATAACATCAGGTAGCCGTGACCCGATCATCTGCTGGGATTGAAGGACGAGCATGGTCACGTGGGGGCTGCCTGGGTTTCGTCAAATGACAGCTCCGTGCAATATGCTTGCCTTGTAGCAAGGACTCAAATCAGTCTCTGGCCCAAAGCATTTTGTTGTCATTGCTTTTTTCCCAGTTCAGCAAATGGTGAATTGTATCTGTCTGAGATTGAAGGGGCGAGCGTCGCGATCTTGGGTAAAACAAGCATGATCTTTATCTGTCTTTTGAGTAAAAGGGGCCATAATTCATGTGTTTTATGCTCCACTATCAGTCTCTCCTTCTCCTTTCCAGTATTCAAAGAAAGGAGCAATCCCATTTTTTTCAGGGACCCTCAGTGAAGAATTTGGTGAGCAGAAGATGTCTTGCTGATTCTTGGCAGGGAACAAGTATAACAGACTGGCAAAACTAATATGAACTTCTGAAACTGTTCATTGTCTTTTTTTGGATTTGACAAAGGAAAAGCTTAAGAGAATAAATACTGAGGGATTGCACATGAGTAAGCATGCTATTTCTCTCATTCCTGCTCATCAGAGTTAAGTATTAGAACAACAAGGAGGATGAAAGCCATAGGTTAAATAAGTTCAGTCCAATTTCCCATAAGCCAATATCCCATCTGAGTGAATGTTATTTGCTGCTGTAGATGGTTACTTCTACAGAGAAACTGAGTCTGAACAGTGCTGGAGACTGTGCAACCTTCTCACCCGCTCAGAGAAGTTCTCCCCAGGTCAGGGCTGCGACCAGCAGTGGAAAAGGCACATGGAAAGCTGGGGTTTGCCACTGTTTCCACTCTATTTGTTCTGCGGATAAATAAATTGAGGGCTGGAGTCTTCACAGCTGTCAGTGTGCCACCTTTGAACGTATTCTCTTAGAGACATAGGAAAGTCAACCACATGTTCAAATTGGTCCTAATTGTTACAGGAAGGCTTCTGAGCCGTTCCAAGACCATCTTTTTCCACTGAGCTTGTATTACAAAATATTTCTGGAATTAGATGGAGCAACAAAAATAACAGCAGTTGTTTTTTTTTCTGTCACAACTTGTACTTTATGTTCAGATGCCTTTGAAACAAATCTGACCCTGTCCTGTATGTTGAATTGGCTTTCTTGCTTTGTAAACTGTCACATGCTCAAGCGCTAGGCTTTAAATCAGAGATGGCAGACCTCGGATTAGCGTGGTGGTATTTGTAACCTCTAGCATTTTGTATTCTGCTTTCCCACAGGATCTCCTGCCCTCACTGGCACTGGAACCATTGCTGTCATGGTAGATGATGTCAATGACAATGTCCCCACATTCGCCTTTAATGTGTATTCTGCTACTGTTCCGGAGGATGCCCCTACAGGGACAGATATTTTGCTCGTAAATTCCTCAGATGCTGATGCTTCTACAAATGCTGTTATTAGGTAGGTCATTTGCTGTTGCTGGATGTAATTCTGCCTCATAACTTGCCTGAAGAATTTTTTTCCCCGTGTCCGTCACCAGAATGCCATAAAGCTGTGAGACACAAAAGGACAGCTGTATACGTGTAGCTAAATTATTTCTGCAAATCTGGTGCTTTTTTTGTTAGAATTGTGTTAAGCACAAGTAAAGCTGCACAGTTATTTTAGTTTTTTACTAAATGAAAAACAAACTTATTTAACTTGCACCTGAATGTAGTTGTTAATAGGCTAGATTTATATTTCTCAATCAATGTAGAGGCAGATGAATTAAAAAAAAAATCAAAAAACAAAAAAAAACAAAAAAAGAAACCTTGAAACTCCAAATAATGTCATAAATTCATTAAGCACTTCAGCTTTCAGTCTTTACGTACACATCCTCTGTGTAAAGGAATACAACACAGGCTGTGAACGATCATCATTACTGACTGCCATCAGCTTGTGTAGCCTTCGGAAAGTTTTTCACCTTCTATTTTGCACAGCTTCTAGAGTTGAGACCTTGTAATGATTGATATAGTTAATAGATAAAATACAAATCTTTTAAAGTGTATTCCTGAAGAAGCTAGAAAACATTGTTCTTGGAGGCTGACAGACTTCTTAAATATTGATCAAAGCAGCTTTCAGGAAGGAGTTGGTGGGGAAGAGGAAGATGCACTTTTCAAACACCCTTAACAAATTTCCTACAGAAGCAGACTTTGGGACAGAGTTAAATATTTTTTTTTTCCACTTTAAATGAAATCTCATATGAAACCACTCACCCTAAAAGAAATACAGAATGTGTTTTGCAGCTCTAATCATCTTTAGACTTTGATATTTAAGCTAGCCAAATCTAGAAATCTGTATCGCTTTTTTGCATAAAAATGTCAAAACTAATGGATAGTGTTAATTTTGTGATAGCATACATGTGGGGGAAGGCTTCAGTATCTTATTTTGAATCTTAAAAATCTTAACTGTAGTTTAGATGACTGCTTATGGGGACTTGGATACATTTATAATAAACTAGCTGAGCAGGTACAGTGTCACCCAGCATGCTAGCACACGTTATGGGAGACGCTGCAGGCCACTGAATGCTCAGCAGAAACCACTGCCTGTCTTGACACTGCATTCATGTCTTTTCATTCAATAAGCAATTTTTACTGAAAGGCAATGTGTTCCTGGGGTAAATGTGTGGTCAGTTAATGCCTTCAGTTTAGAATGAAAATTACACAAGGTGAGCCGTAAAGTTTATCCCATTCAGAAAACCAGTAAAAAGTTAGAATTTGGCATTTTTGCTTGAAATGTTGAATGGTTTGCAGAGCTCAGCTGATGCAACTTAACTGGGCACTGGGCTGAACACTGGCCGTTCCCAGTTTCACAGACAAGAGTAATGAAGATGCTGAGTGGCAGTGACAAGCTGAAGATTATCCACCAAGGACTGATTTATTGCTAATGGCATACAAACCAGATTCATATTAGTTATTAATTAGAGGGACACATAGGTAATCTCATCATGTTTAACTGTTGTGACTGCAATTACCTGTATCTCTGTTTCCAGACTTACAAAACAGGATATAAAAGTAGCTTCTTTATTTGTTTTTTTAGTTCACCTCAGTTCATTCTTCAAAATGCATAAGAATATCACTGGTTTTTTTTTAAAGGAAGTAAAATAACAGATCTGTGTTATGGCAAAGCAAGTGTGTATAAAGTACTGTAATATTTTCTTTGCAACTAGCTACAAACCAAAAATAGAAACTTTATGTTTTGGCATCTTTAAATATTTGAAAAGCATCCAGAATTACCATTTATTAAATTGTGAAACAATGAAGCCTTTACTTCTTTTTACTCTCACTCTTAGAAACTATTTCTGGCAAGCTCCTTTAGAAAAAAGAGTTCCATACAAAGCATGAATGATTATAATGATTGTGTCCCATAACCAGGAATTATCAGGGTGCTCTCGGATTTCTTTGGTGTGGTTGAATTGCTTTAATATCTCTGCCATTAGTCTTTGTCGTTCACTCAGTACCTCATAGTAGCATAGTTGATAAAAAAATTTTTTTCCATCGTAAGTAGCTATTTAAAAATTGTTTTCAGGTTTTGATTTGCACTTTTTAGACTCAGGAACATACTTTGTTTTTCTTGGACAGGGTTTGTCCAGATTCAGCACTTAGAGTAATGCAAATCTTAAAATACAGCTGGTATTACAAAACTGGCAAAAAGCCAGAAGGACTAGAACACGTAAGGTCTTCTTATCAGAGGGACTGAGCATTCAGGACTCCTTTTCAGTCTTGTTAGAGCCTGTTTCAAAATCAAATCTTTGGTTTCCAAAGATGGTATGTAAAATCCTCTGCTAAAATTTTCATGTAAAGTAAAAAAACGGACTGTATCATGCAAGAAGTAGGTAATCTTGTGCAAAACTGTTGCATATGCACAGATGCCAACTCTTTTTCTCTTATTTTTGGTGATAACCTGTGAAGTCATTAAAGAAGGCCAAAAGGTTGTTAATGGCAATGCACACTTGAGCAGTCTTGCTAGAAATAGTATAGATAAGAGGGGTCGGCACAAACTAGTCAAAAGACCAGATATTAAGTGCTTCAGTCAAATTGCTTGTATGCTAGTTGTCACCGTTAAAGTTTTGGGGTTTGGGGTGGTTTTCCTTTTTGGCTTGGGTTTGGATTCTTTTTTTGTAACTATGCTGAGACACACTTACATTGTCCAGTTGGTTTGCATGCAGTTGTACTCAGATATAACTCAGAATATCCTATGGCAAATGTAATTTGTCGTTATTGTCTTTTTTTAAACAAAAAGGTTTTCATAGCATCTTTCCAATGCTAAAGCTTGAGGCATCCTATATATGTGAAAATACAGAAGAGAAAGTCCCTGTTTTCTGCGACACCTCACACAGGGTTAAAACACTGCAAATCATTGATGAAATTCGCCCAAGCTGCTGGTGTTTAGGGAGATTTAAGTGGTGCTTTAGGCTTTGTGCACCTTCTTTCCACCCTAGATGCACATGGCTGTGGCTGGAGAATAATTACATATGGCCATCATATTATATCACAATTAAGCAATTAATGTGTGCTCATGGCATTCTGTGGAGCTGTGGAGATTAATGACTGAACAGGAGAAGTTGCCACAGCTTATTACACAAAGTGGCTCAATCAATCCTCTAGGTAAAGCTTCTAGCCTGTGTTATTATTTCTGTCATAACCTGTGCTGATTTTACAAAGGTGAAGATAGGAATATTACTCTCTTTCATAAAAACCATTTTCTTCTGAATCTTATAGAATCATATACTTCAAAAAAGCTGCTACTGTGCTGTACCAGGTTTCTCTGAAGAAGCAATGCTAGCCACGGCTATGTTGGTTTTTCTTTTGGATATAACATTAAATATGGGAATTGTTCATTTCAGCCAGCTTTTCTTTCCTTTGTTTTGTAGAAAGCCCATTATCTGAATTAATAAAAAATGTAATATTAACCAATTACCTTTAAAAATACAGCCCAGTGCTCCACACGCATATCTTTGAGATTCTTTCTGTATGAACACAAGCTGGGTAAGCATTCAAGGAGAAAGGACAAATTCACTGTGCTAGTAAGGCAGAGGTAGCCCATACGATGCACTGCAGTAAGCACACAGTCAGTGCTTATCAAATCACATTTTTGCACACACATGCAGATGTGTGCACGTACATGCACACCAATCAAGGGTCAAATTCTGGTTCCAATTAGCCTTTATTAAGGTAGCTCTGTGGTTACTAATACGCTATTACGATGAATTAACATTGAAATGTTGAATAGCAAAACTTAGCTCAGTATCAGTAAACAGTATGAATTATAAATCCTCATATTGTTTTGTAAAATTGTCATCCCTTTGTTTCAGAAAACAGTTTTTTTTTTTAATTATATTCTGCAGATTCAGTGAAGAGGTATGTCAGCCTTTTGGAATAACACTTACTGCATTAGCCCAGGGATGTCAGTACTAGAGGATGCCTCAGTAGGCAATTTTGAGAGTATGTCCGACTGTATCTCCAGATGTACAAAGGCTCAGTCTGCTCCTCATTTATTAGAACTCTGTGTCAAGCAACTACGCTTGGAAATCCCTAGAAATGTCATTTATGACAGGTCTCGAAATATGGAAGAGAAAAAAAGTGAAGACAGATGACAGTCAGAAGAAAATCAATGTGTTGATACCCATCAACACAGTGGTTTGAAGAGTATAGAAAATTATCATCTTAAGGTAGCAGGCTATCTTATGAAATAGTAATTGAATTTTTCTTCCTCATTTTTTTTTCTTTCGAACAGCTATAGGCTTACCGGTGGCAATTCACAGTTCACAATCAACCCTTCAACAGGACAAATCATCACCAGTGCTCTCCTTGATCGAGAGGCAAGAGAGAATTACACTTTGGTGGTGGTGGCAAGTGACGGGGGCTTCCCCAGGGCTCTCTCCAGTTCCACCAGCGTGCTCGTTGCCGTCACTGATGTGAATGACAACCCACCCAAATTTCAACACCATCCCTATGTCACCCATGTCCCATCGCCTACCACTGCAGGTAACCTGATCAGTGGCAGTGCTTGGGATGCTTCAGGTTGCATGAACATCTTACCGAATGCAAAGCTGTGCCATGAGAAGTGTTTCTGAGATGTTCCTCTGCAGCTGTTTTCCAGGTTTTGTTATCTTCATGTTGCTTGGGAATGAATAATGGCACAATTCGGCAGGTTTTTTTTGTTGGTTCTTTCCATCCAAATTCAATTATCTTGCTGCGGTTATGTAAAGAAGACATAGTGTAAATGAGCACCCACTCAAACAAGTAATGAAATTATTTTGTCAAGATTGGGAAGGCAATGGCCTCTTTTTCCTCTGAAAGTCTCCTCCTGCATGTAAATGTTCTTTTTCCACCCTGAGCAATTCTTAAAGAGGATTTTGCCAACCTCTTCCGAAAAGGCCGTATCTATATCAGATTTTAATTATGTTGCCTTTCCTTGAGCCACGTGGTGAAGGAAAATAAAATAAAAGTAACAATCTTCCTTTCGTGGAACCTACACCCAAGTTAAAGTGACTTCACTCAATGCAGGAATTAATTTCTGATTCAGTTTATGTTGAAAGAAGCCTGGTATATAATACATTAGAAATGGGTATTTTCTATTTGCAGAATATTTTCTATTTGTGGAATTGGCATTGCAAAGGGAAAGAAAGGAGCATGTGTGTATTTGCATGAGGATGGAGAGAGTTTACTGAAAGATCCTGCTATTCTGAGATTTTTTTCTAAGATTTAAAGTGAACGAATACTGAGACTTCTTCTATCTCAAAACAGTAAAAAGATTTTATAATACGATCACTGTATTACCACCGTTTCACCGAACTGCAGTCAGACTGGTTTGCTGTGGAAGTCAGTGACTGTGTGTGTATTCTTATGCATATGCGTACATGGCTATGTGATGCCTGCAGAGAGGATTCCAAGACAAATGGTTTACAAAACAAATTTTCCTTCAAAAGAACAAAAAAAAAAAAGGGGGGGCTTATTTCCATGCCTTGAGTTTTCTCGCTAAATTTTAAACAATTGCAAATACTTCTCCTTTTTATGGAAGAATGCATTTGTTTGCATTTCTTCCCTGTTTCCAGAACAGTATTATGAAATTATTTTATTATTGCGTTGGTGAATCTTTGTATATTCTGACTAGGGCACACAGAGCCTTTGTGTGGTTCTTTTTGGGGTGTTTTGGGATTTTGTTTGTTTGTTTGTTTTAAACCCATTATAACTAGAAACATATAGGAAGCCTAAGCTGTATTTACTCTGGTTCTAACTTAGCAAAAACCCAGGGATGCATGCACTTTTTTATTTGCAACTTCCTCAGTTGATAGTTCACTTTTAAATAAAAGGAAATGAGAATATCTTTTCAAATGATTTTGAAAGGCTGTTGACATGGATGTTACTAGCAGGCATGATGTCCATTAGCAAAAAAAACCAAAACAACAAAACAACTTTAGTGAAGTCCAACGTAGCATCTGAAATAGATTTTCCAAAAAAGAGAAAAAACCCATATAACTTGATCAAGATTTTTCCTTTTATTCCAGTCACAGAATATCTAGTGTATATTTTTAAAGAAAGAGCTTAATTTTCTTCTTTTTTAATCAACTTTCAAAGAGGGAACTAGTAATAATAACAATTAGTAATATAATTTGCTTAACTGAAGCAAAAAATCTTTTTTTTTTCCCCGTCCTATTTCTCACAGTGGTTTGGATACTGTTCTTGTCTGAATATTCCTCACCGTGGAGCACAAATCATTGCACATGACAAATAGTGACATGAAGTATAGTTTTAAGGGGACACTGTCAAAGGCATTCCTGCCTGTAAATGATTTTGCCTTCAGAGGTTGAAAACAACATGATTTTTATACAGGAGTGGGTATTTTCTAATTTTCAGTACCAGTAAAACATCAACAGAGTGTTCTGCAAATTGGTTGGACAGTGTCAAATTTGAAAGACGTGCTGTGCATTAGATCTGTAAACTCTGGTTCAAAAGAACACCCAGATTCTCCTTGCAGATGGCCAAATACAAAAGATAATGCAAATGGTGCCCGCGTAGTCAAGCTCATTGTGAAGTATAAATTCAAAAGACCTGAAACGTAATATATTCATGTTATTGCATTAGTGTGCAATAGCTATGTATTTCTATGTGATTTTACCCCTGTCTCAGAGGACTGGCATGCTTTTACAAATGCAGTTCTATTAGTTACTGTCCTCAGAATACTCTTACAACATCAGAAGCAAGAGGCTACTGGGGATAAAGGAGCAGCATTTGGGGAATAGGAAGAATAGGGTCTGCAAGGGAAGGTGGGTGTGTAGGGTAAATTTCCATGGGTGCTCCTGGTTACATAACCTTAATAGTCATTGAAGTCATTGAATTCCAGGGTTTTTTTTACATGGATAAATAAACTATGAGTAATTAAAAAAAAAAAAAAATCAAAATAACATTCAATCTTATTATATTTATGGTTGTCATAATGTGAATGTTCTAGAAATGAGATGCTGGACTTCCAAAAAGTTGCAGGTCCATTTTTCAGTGCAGATGTATGTGCTGCCACTGACATCTGTTCAAACCCACATTTTTTGGCTGCGTGCATGTCTTTGCAGGCTCACAAACTCATCTACCCCTTACTGAACTTACCATCTTGTGAAAAAAGCAGTTCATTTCCAGGGCAGTGTAAGGAAGAGCAGATTGCTCCAGGATGAATACCGGGAGGGCGACCCTCTCGAGTGCTTCCGAGTGAAAAGCTGGCATTGCATTTGCCACAGTTGGTGCATCTGAAGATGCCCTAACTTTGTTCTCCGTTTCAGGCTCGTTCGTGTTTGCTGTGACCGTCACTGATGCAGATGCTGGCTCCAATGCCGAGCTCCATTATTCCCTTGTGGGGAAAAACTCCGAGAAATTCCAGATCGATCCAGCAAGGGGGGCGATCCTGGCTGCAAACCTGCTGGCGGGAGAGTCTGAAGTCACCATTTCTGTTCACGTGAGGGACGGCGGCCAGTACCCCAAGACAGACTCTACAACTGTCACTGTGAGGTTTGTGAACAAAGCAGAATTTCCGCACGTTCAGGCGGATCAGGAGACCTTCACGTTTCCTGAAAACCAAGCGGTCGATACGCTTGTCACGACCGTCTCTGGGTCTTCAGCCAGAGGAGGCTCCTTGTCTTACTACATCGCCAGTGGTAACCTGGGCAGCACCTTCCTGGTCGACCAGGTGACAGGACAGCTTTCTATCAGGCGGGCTTTGGATTTTGAATCCATACAGAAATTTGTGATTTGGATCGAGGCCAGAGATACGGGCTTTCCTCCCTTTTCCTCCTATAAGAAACTGGAAGTAACAGTGATAGACGTCAATGATAACGCGCCGGAGTTTGAGCAAGACCCCTTCATTGCAGAAATAGTGGAGAACCTGTCCCCACGGAAGATACTGACGGTTGCTGCTGTCGACAGGGACAGTGGTCTAAACGGACAGCTAAATTATGAAATAATTGAGGGCAATACGGAAAATAGTTTCAGTATCAATCGAGCCACTGGTGAGATCAGAAGCATCAGGCCCTTGGACAGGGAGAAATTGTCTCAATACACGCTAACCATAAAAGCTTCAGATAAAGGCACCCCGCTCCAGAGCACAACTGTCAAAGTTATCATTAATATTTTAGATGAAAATGACAATGCTCCGAGGTTTTCCCAGATATTCAGTGCTTCCGTGCTTGAAAATGCACCTCTGGGTTTTACGGTAACCCGAGTCACGACATCAGATGAAGACATTGGGGTGAACGCAGTCAGCAGGTACTCCATAAGGGATACGAGTCTCCCGTTTACCATCAATCCCAGCACCGGGGACATCACCATCAGCAGACCACTAAACAGGGAGGACACAGACCGCTATAGAATCAGGGTCTCTGCACATGACTCCGGATGGACAGTGAGCACAGATGTCACCATATTTGTCATGGACGTCAACGACAATGCCCCCCGATTTACAAAGCCATCCTATTACTTGGAGTGTCCTGAGCTTCCTGGGATTGGGTTGAAGGTCACCCAAGTTTCAGCCACTGATCCCGATGAAGGGTCGAATGGCCAAGTCTTCTACTTCATAAAATCCCAATCTGAGTTCTTCCGAATTAATGCAACCACGGGGGAAATTTTCAACAAGCAGTATTTAAGGTACCAGAACTCCAGTGGTTCAAGCAATGTCAACATTAATAGGCACAGCTTCATTGTTACTTCTTCAGACCGAGGCAGTCCTCTGTTAATGAGCGAGACAACCGTCACCATTAACATAGTAGACAGCAACGACAACGCACCGCTGTTCCTGGCTCGTAAATATTTTACTCCTGTTACTAAGAATGTGAGGGTTGGCACAAACTTAATTAAAGTTACTGCAGTGGATGACAAAGACTTTGGCTTGAATTCTGAAGTGGAGTACTTTATCTCTGATGAAAGCAAAACTAACAAATTCAGACTGGACAGGAGTACAGGCTGGATTTCTGTGTCATCTTCACTAATGGCTGATTTGAACAAAAACTTCCTCTTTAAAGTGAAAGCAAAGGATAAAGGTAATCCTCCACTCTCATCCGAGGTAGCTGTTGAAGTAGTCGTGACAGAGGAAAATTACCATACACCTGAGTTTTCGCAAAGCCGTATGAGCATTACTATCCCAGAGAGTCACTCCGTTGGAACAGTGGTCAGGACAGTTTCAGCCCGAGACAGAGATGCCGCTATGAATGGATTAATCAGATATAATATTTCCTCTGGAAATGAGGCTGGTATTTTTGCTATTAATACAACTACCGGTACACTGACACTAGCAAAACCACTTGATTTTGAGTTATGCCAAAAGCATGAGCTCGTTGTTACTGCCACAGATGGAGGTTGGGTGTCCAGAACAGGCTACTGCAGTGTCACTGTTAGTGTTGTTGATGTGAATGATAATTCTCCAGCATTCAGCCCCGAGGACTACTTTCCCAACGTGTTAGAAAATGCCCCCAGTGGGACAACGGTTATTCGTTTAAATGCCACTGATGCTGACTCTGGACCTAACGCTGTGATTGCATATGCTATTCAGTCCTCTGATAGTGACCTTTTTGTCATTGACCCCAATACAGGAACAATCACCACCCAGGGATTTTTAGATTATGAAACAAAGCAAAGTTACCATTTAACAGTAAAGGCTTTTAATGTTCCAGATGAAGAGAGGTGCAGCTTTGCTAGTGTCAACATCCAGTTAGAGGGCACAAATGAATATGTGCCCCGTTTTGTGTCCAAGCTTTATTATTTTGAGGTTTCTGAGGCAGCCTCCAAAGGTACCATTGTAGGTGAAGTTTTTGCAAGTGATCGTGATATGGGAAGTGATGGAGAAGTCCACTACCTCATCTTTGGCTACAGCCGAAAGAAGGGCTTCCAGATAGATGAGAAAAGTGGCCAGATCTGTGTTTCAGGACCTCTTGACAGAGAAAAAGAAGAACGAATCTCTTTGAAGGTCCTTGCAAAAAATTTTGGGAGCATTCGTGGTGCAGATATAGATGAGGTAACTGTTAATATCACTATACTGGATGCCAACGATCCTCCTGTTTTTACCTTAGGAGCCTACAATATACAAATCAGCGAGGGTGTTCCTCCAGGCACCCATGTCACATTCGTGAGTGCCTTTGATTCAGATTCTGTCCCTAGCTGGAGCAGGTTTTCCTATTTCATTGGGTCTGGCAACAACAACAGTGCCTTTTCCATCAACCCGCAGACGGGACAGGTGACAGTCACTGCGGAGCTGGATCGAGAAACCTTGCCTGTGTACAACCTGTCTGTGCTGGCCATCGATTCGGGAACGCCGTCTGCTACAGGGAGTGCCTCTTTATTGGTGACTTTGGAAGATATCAACGACAATGGCCCTACCTTGTCCAGCAGCCAAGGAGAAGTCATGGAGAATAACCGTGCAGGAACTCTTGTGATGACGCTTCAATCATCAGATCCTGATCTCCCTCCAAACCAAGGTCCCTTTACGTATTACTTGCTCAGCACTGGCCCCGCAACCAGCTACTTCAGCCTTAGCACCGCTGGCGTGCTGACAACGACGAGAGAGATCGACAGGGAGCAAATCAGCGATTTCTACCTGTCGGTGGTTACGAGAGACTCTGGCGTTCCTCAGATGTCTTCCACAGGAACTGTGCAGATCAAGGTAATAGACCAAAATGACAACCCGTCTCAGCCCAGAACGGTAGAAATCTTTGTTCACTATTATGGCAACCTCTTCCCAGGTGGAATTTTGGGTAACGTAAAGCCACAGGATCCAGATGTGCTAGACAGCTTCCAGTGCTCCCTCACCTCAGGAGTCACCAGCCTCTTCAGCATTCCTGGGGGCACCTGCGAGCTGCACTCACAGGCAAGGTCCACGGATGGCACTTTTGACCTGGCCGTCCTCAGCAACGATGGGTTGCATGGTGCTGTCACCAGCAGCGTCCGGATTTTCTTCTCAGGCTTCGGCAATGCCACCATTGACAACAGCATTCTCCTCCGTCTGCGCACCCACAGCATGCAGGATTTCCTGATGAATCACTATCTCCACTTCTTGCGCATCGCCAGCTCCCAGCTGACGGGCCTGGGCACCGCCATCCAGCTCTACGGGTTGTATGAGGAAAGCAACCACACTTTCCTGATGGCAGCTGTCAAACGCGGCAACAACCAGTACGTGAATCCCAGTGGTGTGGCCACCTTCTTTGAGAGCATCAAAGATGTCCTCTTCCACCAGAGCGGGGTACGGATTGAGGCTGTGGACCATGACTGGTGCCTGCAGAGCCCCTGCCAGAACGGAGGGAGCTGCCTGAGGAGGCTGGCAGTGAGCCCAGCTTTGAAGAGCCACGAGAGCGTCCCCGTCATCATCGTGGCCAACGAGCCCCTCCGGTCCTTTGTGTGCAGGTGCATGCCGGGGTACGACGGGAGTCTGTGCGAGACTGACATCGACGAATGCCTCCCTTCCCCCTGCCACAACGACGGGACTTGCCACAACTTGGTGGGAGGCTTCTCGTGCAGTTGCCCGGAGGGCTTCACTGGCATGGCCTGTGAGAGGGATGTCAATGAGTGCCTTTCCAACCCGTGCAAAAATGGTGCTGCCTGCCAGAACTTCCCAGGAAGCTTCAACTGCGTTTGTAAAACTGGGTATACAGGTACACTTTTCCTTCTCTATATCTTGCAGTCCAGAAGAGATGGAAAGAGGGTGGAAATGTACCTTTTTAGCACAGGATTGTCTGAATATGAGTGTCCCCAATAGATGAAGAGGTCATGCAAAATGAGGTATTTGTAGTTATGAAAACTCAGAAAACCAGGTGCCCACACTATTATTTTATTTTAGCTTTGTCCTCAGGCAAATCTCACTTACCTGATGTGTGTTAGAACAGAAAGATTTTTACAAGAGCTATTTTAATTTATTAAATATGTAAAAAACATTTCCAATGATTAAGGATGATTTTTCTGTTCTTCTTATTGTTATGCATATTGTGGTAGCATTTCAAGTCTGCGAGTTGTGTGCCAAGCAAGAAAATCGGCCTCTGCCCCAAATTGCTTACAGTCATACAAGACAGAAAACAGATGAAAGATATGGGAAAAAACAGAATGCAGGCAGAATGATCAAGCGTGTCTGTTCTGTATTTTGTCCCTTTGTCATTTTTTTTTTCATTAACAACAGAAATGTCTGCAGCATTCCTGCCTCTTCTGAGTATTTTTTCCTCTAGTATTTATTACACATTCAAACATAGCAGCATCTTATCTCTAGAAAAGTAGGGTGATGGTTGCTTCTGTCAGGAGTAGGATATTTAAGGAAGGTCTGAGCAATTTTAACCATCACTTATGGCCACTTTTTTCAGACATCATAAAAAAAATCTACCCAGAGAAGATTAGGTAAGGCTTTCACTACCTTTTTTAAGGGGTATTTCTGTGTCACAGATGCCCCAGGGCAGCCCAGGTCAGCAAAGCCGTGCTTATTATGGTGTGGGTATTTGGGCTTGCCACCACTGCCACCAAAACTCGTTTGTAAGCAGTAGAGTGATCAGAGGGTTGATTGTTCTTTTGTTTTTTTTTTCTTAAACTAGATTAGTACAGGAGATGCCATATACTTTATTGCAAAGGAGAAGGTTAATCAATTTCAAGATAGAGGTTTAACTACTTCATTTAAAGCACAGCTAGAGCCGTGAGTATATATTCAGTGTGAAAGGTCTGTTGGTAGAAAGGACACTGATGTGATCTGTGTGAACCTCACGAATGTACTACTGAGCCTCAGGTCAGGAACAAGTATTGTTAATTGACAAGCAGTTCTGATTAAGTTACTAATCCAGGGTTTTATTTCATGTCGTATTAGTACATCAAATTGTTTTGCCAGGGGCATGGCAAAATAATTCTAGGGCACCTATCCCCTGTGACTCTTTAGGTCGTTAGCACGAGAGATTCCACAGGCATACGTTTGCTGTTGCAATGAAGCAAAACGCTTCATTAACTCTCTAGTATATGCCTCTAGCCTATAATTTGAAACATTCAAAAAACATCCAGCTCTTTTCTTCTGGTGTTAAAGCTCATGTCTTAACGTTCAACCTGTATGTCAGCTAAAAATACAGCTCTACACGTGACAAGCTTGAAAAAAAGAAGAACGTTTTAACTAAGAAAATGTGATGAGAGACTCTTACAGTTTGAAGTGTTGGATTTCTTTCACACCACAAATTAAATGTGGCATCTAATATGAGCTTTCTTAAACTCCTTGTCAACACAAATAACTTTAAAATAGACTACCACTGAGGCAGGCATTTCTATTTGGGAGTCAGATCTTTTTAAATCAGGTGGCCATTGCAGGATCGAGAATTATGTAAGTAAGTGTCTGGAGATAATTGATCAAGACAGAAAACAAATGGCACCAAAGTATGTAATTAAAAACCAAAATAGCTTCGGTGCTGAATATCAGCAGAGCTTATTAGGTAAGATCAGAATTAATATTCAGTATACTTAGACATTTTACGTCTGCAAAAGCATATTTGAAATTCTGCAAATTTAGTATTCAATAGATTCTGCAAACAGATGTCAGAATACAGATTGTTTGAGAATTCTCGACATAGAGACTATTATGTCATTATTATGCTGCCAACAGAAAGAGGACACAGCTGCTTGGGCGTTTAATGTAAAAATAAAGCCTGAAACTGTTTCTTTATGAATATAAACCTTGAGTGCCTCAGGAAAAAAAAAAAAAAGACATCCAAAATAGTGGATTTCAAATGTGGTTTGGAATGAAAATACAGTCTCATAATTGAATTTGCGTGCTTGATAAAAAAATAATATTTACATGGTACTGCATACAAGTAGAAATTAGTGTTTTCTGAGACAGACACTCCATTCACCATAGATTAGAGTACATGAGCTGTAGACCTTTATAATGGCCTACCTGAAAACTGAGAGTCTTACTGTTCTTCGATTTATTATGTTTTGTCAGCTGCATTTTCACTTCATCATACTGCAATGGTAGTGTAGTTCTTTTCACTGAATAGGATTATAAAGACTGATTACCTCAGAGCAACATCATTAGGGTTTAAACAATCTTTTATAATTACATCTCTTAATGATCATCAGGTTTTGTTTTTAAAAGAATCACTTTCTGGAGGGAATATACGTTGTGATTTACAGTAGTTGTCTGCCCTTCCTTTGAGCCCTTCATTTCCTGTTTTGCAGGACTCATTAAGATGAAGGAATGTAGGTTTGTGAAATTGTTTCAAATGCAAGATTAAAATACTAGAACCACTTTAAAAGATGGACACAGAGAACCATAAAAACTAAAACTCTCAAATCAGCTGAAATCTAACCCAAGAACATTCAGTTGATATCTGTTCCTGTTACATTTTTCAATTAAAAAAAAAATTCTCAGGAAGTTAGATTTTTGCATAAGCCTCTGCGTGTGATATCATCAGCTTGCAGTCATGAATGATAAATGCTGAATGCTGTCTGTTATCAGTTATCCAGCATTATCCTCATATTTATGGTCTTCGGTAAAAGATCTTTCTGACACAAAAATTAACACCATGAATCTTTCAATATTTCAACTGATAAGAGATCTATAATCTCAACTAACTGCAACGTTCACCTGAACTGGAGTGTTACTCGAACAGCTCTGGTTTGGAGTCTCCTTGGTTCTGAAAACATTGGCTGAGACGTTTCCTTCCCCTCACTGGATTTGATATCCTGAAACACTAATCAAACATTCATGATTAGCCTAATTCTTTATGCTGTCCAAATAAAATTATTCCCCAGCTGAGAAGTGCATAGTAGTCCGAATGTGTCAAAACGCTTCTTGAAAATTGACTTGCGTAAGCCGTGAAAACATCTCATAATTTTTCAAGGCACATTACTTACGTGGGATAAAGGTCTATCAGAATGTGACTCTTAAATTCATGTTGTAAAACTTAAAGCAGCAGACTGTTGTGGCAAATGACCTCTGAAAACCAAAATTACTCTATTTTGTGGCGTTAACATCACTGTCATTGTCTTTCTGGAAAGCAGTAAAACTGAGCACTTGGATTCTGGTGGGAATGTTTTTATGTGTAGTGGCAAACAGTTTCTTATCCTCTTCAGTCCAGTAGGGTTCCTTGAATGTTTTATCTGTACAAGAGAAAATTTCGAAATAGCTAGCACTTGTGTAAATTCTCTACTCAAGAAAAAGTCCTCTAAAACTCCTTCTTTTTTTTTTTCCCTCCATAAAAAATATATCTAAATATAAGCAAAATATCTTAGGCAGTACAGCAAAAACAATGGGTTTCTAAGCTATGTTTTTTTTTTCCAGATGTAAATCTTTAGTACATACCTTATTGTGTCTGTAACCCATGAAACCAGTTAGACCATCAGGGTGGACTTGAACAAGTACACTCTTCTACAAAGGTTCTAGAAAGCTAGCATTAGCATGCTGCAGGGGAGATAACGGAACGTGGTGGGACAACCTGCTGCCATCTTGGATGGCTCTACTTGCTAGAAGAATAAGGTGTTGAAAGGAAGAAGTCGAAGTTTAGTAGAAATTGCAGGAGCAAGTACAATGTAACTGGTATCACAGGATGTAGTCCTGAGCAGCCTGATCTAACTTTGAAGGTTGCCTTGCTTTGAATGGGGGTTGGGCGTCATGACCTCCAAAGCCCCTTCTGCGTAACTTTTTCCGTTATTTCTGAAGTGTATGTTGTTGTTCTGAGGTCTAGAAAGATCCACTTTACCCATCAAGTCTGGCAATAACAAAAGAGGGAAAAAATAGGAGCACAGGAGGAATATGGTTTAGATGAAAAGGGAAGAGCAAGAAGATGCAGTTTGAACGCTCGTGGACCATCCAAAAACCAGGAGCTGGTAGAAACTCTCTGGATCTTGGCAGAGTAACCAATGCAGGCTGCCACTAATAGCTTGAAATATGGAGACCTTTTCTTGGAGGATGGACCAGGAACACACAAGTTTCTGTCTCAGAGAAGTCTAAAGAGGGACTGACCAAAGAGGGTCTGAAGGTAGCAGGAAATTTGGATGAATTGATGAAGTTCAGGATTCTGCAGAAAAGAAGGAATAACGCATTGTAGCAGCAACTGTCTTTAGAAGAAACTGATGTAAGCTAATTGGTAGGTTGCGTGGAGGGATACACATAGGAGAAGAAATTCAGGAAAGTTGGAATATTTTAGAAGAAAGAAAAAGTGTAACTAAAAATTATCCTAAGGCAGGAAAAAAAGATGGATGTCTTGAAGAGTTTTAGGTGGTCATACCAGGTTTGGGTGTTTTTTTTTAAATTGAAAATGAGTAATATACTAAATAAAAAGAAGTTTCTGTTCTTTTGGTAGTTACATGACATCATATTATATTGCTTACCTGCTTATTTATTTATCAGTTTCTAGCTTATAACTCTTATCATCTGTTTACCAGGTTTTTCTAATGATCGTGCTTTTTCAATGCAATTTATTTTAAATCCTTATACAGAACCAACATAATGATAAACTGGAATATTATTCCCCAATGTTTGGCTGAAGAGCTCTTGCTTTCTAGGATAAGCATGTTAAACATGCATTTAAAGAGGAAATATAAATTTCAGAGACGTCTTTTGTTGGATTGTTATTTCAAATGTAAATAGATACATTTTTCCCAGGTCTTTAGCACTTCAGTGAATGGCAAAGAATAGCCAAAATTTCTTGTTGATTTTAAATATTAGTTTTAATAGCTCTGGTGAATTGTTAAGTCGGAGTATTCATCTTCTCCTGTGTCAAAACAGTTGGAATAAATGCAAACACACTTTTATTGGTTCATGAATTATTCAAACAATTGTTAGATATGAAGAAGATGTTGTTATTCGCTGGTTAAAATATCTGCAGCTAAAATAAACAGCCATATTTGTTGCTGACTCAGCAAATATGCCATCTTTAATGTTAGCTGAGAAAAAGGAGAGTATTTTGTTAGACTGAATTGCAAAAAACTGAATAAGTCTTATTAACTACACTTGATTTTTGTGAAGACGAAGAAACATTGCTGAGCTATCTTAAGCACCTTTGCCTCACTCTTGCTATATGTTCTCCTTGGTAAATCAACGATCTGTACTATGTACCATATTTTTTAAATAAAGAAAACAGCAAAATCTAACAGAAGAAGTTAGCTCATCCTTCAGTCATGCCTATTAAAGAAGAAAATATAAATAAATACCCCCAAAGCATAATTAGATTCAGACACTGGAAATGTTTCCTGGATTTATGGTGAATCTACAAGTTACGTATCAACCACAGGAATCCTCCAGTACTCTGTTTCCATCCTGCTTGCAGTCACAGATGGAGGGCTGCTGCTCACACGGAAGAACTGCCTTCAAACTTCTCTAGGTTAAACAAAAGTATAGAGGAAAAAAAAAAAGAGGTTTTCTTAATTAGATGGCTGAAGTTGTGAAATTCTGAAAAAGCTAGCAGTTAACGTGGCACAGTCCTCACTTTCTACAGTTTTAGGGACCAGCACTCCCTGAGGACTGCATATTGTGCATTGCTGTCCTGTGAGATGTGAGAATTGTAAGATGTACGTGACACATAAGAATGGGCACCCTCTATGCAAGCTCGTGTTGTACTTCAACATATTTTATTCCCCACACCATATAAATACAATGTAATTCATTATCGGTGCAATAGGAAGCATTAAGGCAGTCTTAGCCTTTGCTATGTGTGTATATCCTGGCCTAGATGAAGCTCGAGGAGAGGTCTGGAAGAGTGTGGCTGATTTTGCCAGTTTTTGCAGAGAAGCATGAGGGACAAACATGACGATACTTTCAAGTTTGCTGAGCAAGCAGCAAGCTGGCGCTGCTGGCAGAAGGAAGGCAGGTACCAAGCGTGGTGTATAGTGGAAATGTTAAATTAATAAAATCTAAGCAGTGAAAAACTTAGAAGTGCAGACCAACACATTTGTAGTTAATGCTTGCATACAAAGAAAATTTCAGTTTTGTACATTGAATCTCCTTGTCAGTATTTGGCATCTGTTAAAATCTTCACTTTTTCTCTTGGTTCCCTTCCTCGTTGAAATGAATTATGTGACTTCAGTTTATTCTCTGGTGAATAATATTTACCACATGTGACTCTGCTTAGAAAAGGACTGTATCCAGGATAACTTGTTTTGGCTCCAGAGGACTGTGGTCCCTCTGGGTCAGGAAGGAGGTTGTAATTGATGAGGAAAAATAAGAAAAATCATATAATGTACAATAGCAGCCTGTGTTCAGCACGCCATGTTCATACAGGGTCCAGCAAGGGCTGTCTGTATCTCCTCCACACTAATTAGTACTTTGCATTCAATAAGAGAAAAAAAAATGTTTTTTTAGTTTAGTTCAGCATCTCCTTTCATTTCATGATCTGTCTTTCACAGACCAGTTAAAAAAAAATAAATTTAAAACTCCCGACCACTAATACCTATATGAGATAATTACAATATGAGACACTTCAAAAGTAAAGTTAATTTCTCTGGGCTGCGTATTACGCCTGTGTCAGGGCTGGGAGCATTGTGTCTGTTTCCTCTCTCCATCCCACAACCACAGCTGGTCCCTGGCACCCTCCCTCCTGGCCACGCGTTCAGCATTGGTTCATAAGCTCGTTACCTAAATACCAGCCTGACTTTCCTACTGGCCTGAATACTCTGACCTGTGAATTGCTTTTATTCTCTAATCACAGGGAAAACGTGCGACTCCACTGTCAATTACTGTGAGTGCAACCCCTGTTTCAATGGTGGATCCTGCCAAAGCGGGATGGAGGGATATTACTGCCACTGCCCCTTCGGTGAGTACACCTTTCCTCTTCGCCCCTTCATCTTCCCTTTCCCTACTGATTTGTTTTTACCTGTGTAAAACCAATGGGTGTGTGTATGGATCCCAGTCCGCGGGCAGGTGTCAGTCATCCCCTAGCTCCATCCTCTCCAGTTTTCCCTAGCCACAAGAGGGAGAAGCCAATATTTCTGTCAGCACAGCGGGAGGTGGGAGCCCATGGCAGCATGGGGGGGTCCTGTGGCTGGGGTGGGGAGCACAGTGAGAGCTCAGGGCAGAGTTTGCTCTTCCGCCTGATCACAGACCCTTTTAGGAGAGCAGAAGAGTAATACCACTGTAATTAACATCAGCATTCTTGCATCCTATGCACCCGCAAAGTGCAAGGAAATCATTGTAATGTTAAACTAGAAAAAGGGACATTGAGATGATATTGAGCAGAGAGGGCTTGGTTTTCTTTTGATAAATCTGCAGAATTTGTCAAAATATCTGTGAAGCAAGAATTACTGAGCACCCACATTTTTGTGTAAATGAGGAGCATGACATTAGATATTGATGCTTTTCTCTTTAGTAGATATGATTAAGAGAACCTGACTGAATCAAAACAGTTTTGTTAGCCTACACCAGTACTTGCCCATTCAATTTATTGTATACTGATAAAGCTCTGAGTTCCAAAACCAGAGTACAATTTCGAGAATCAGAGAACCATATAGTACTGCCAAAATAGTTTAACAATTATTAGAATTTATTTATACCAAATTTGGTTTGTGGAATAAACCCAGTAAAGGCATAAAACAGCACAGATATTTCAAGGTGTCATGATATAATGGTATAATTGCAGCAAGATTGGTTCTGAATGCAGATTAATCCGGAATTGTCATTGTTAATATAGAAAAGCATGAAAGTAAATGAAACAGATTCATCAAAAAACCCAGATAAACCTGAGAAATCATCTACAATGTTTTAAGGCTGCTGAAAACCCTCACATAAAAGTATGGTTCTCAATACACATTTATAAATACTTCTGAAAACGGTTTTCTACTAACATGTGGAATAACTATTATCATTCTAAGAACTTCTTTATTTTATTTCCTTTGGTTTACGTTTCCTCAGTTTGTTCATTCCCTATGTAGTCATAGCCTATTGTAAATGTAACTAATATTCATAAATGAAGTAAGTTTTCTCTCATTGTAGCTGCAGTAAAAAAAATCAAGGGAAATTATGTGACAGAGTTCTGAAAAGAAATATGCAGAACACATCAAAATATTCAGATAAATAAAAATACTGAGAAGGCATAATGTTTTAAACACATATATGTTTGTATCATAAGTATAAAAAATGAACTACCAATTGAGAAACAGTTCAGATAACAGCTACAAAGAGAAAAATAAGCTCAAGTTGCCAATTTATTTCCGTAACTGAATTAACAAATGCCTGATGATCATTAACAACCACAACATATTTGGCATAGCTGTCAAACTCACTTTTTCTAGTTTTCTAAAGAAACCATAGAGCTCAGTGAAATGTACCTTGTTTTTCAATAGATGTAACTGTCATTTGTAATTCAATTTTTACATTTAAATATGTATGCTTCAACACACACCTATGGATAACAGGATTCTTGTGTTCAAGTTGCATATTTTTAATCATACATTACAGGTTTCTTAAAGAGCCGGTGTATCGTAGCCATGTCTAGAGCACAGCAGTGCTTTGATTCAGGGAGAATGCACGGTGAGGAAAAAACTATCTGATATCAGATTTTACTTTTCATTTTGCAGGTGTTTTTGGAAATCATTGTGAACTGAATAGTTATGGATTTGAAGAGTTGTCATATATGGAGTTTCCCAGTATGGATCCAAACAATAATTACATCTATATAAAGTTTGCCACTATAAAAAGTAATGCCTTAATGTTGTATAACTATGATAACCAAACCGGAGAGCGGGCAGAATTTCTGGCCCTGGAAATAGCAGAAGAGAGGCTGAGATTCTCCTACAATCTTGGCAGTGGCACATATAAGCTTACCACAGCTAAGAAGGTGTCTGATGGACAATTTCACACAGTTATTGCCCGGAGGGCTGGAATGGTAAGAAATGCTGCAATGAGAATTTAAGACAAGTTCAGCCAAGTCACTTCGGCTTCCAGATGAACTCAGAGGAGCATAAAATTAGTAACATTGTGTTTGCTAGCAGAAACTCCAACTTTGGAAAAAAACCTCCCTCGTTTCTGTCTTACTCCATCTGACTCAGAGACCTATAGTCGTTTGTTTAGTATGATGATGATAAAGAATAATTAAAAAAACATGTGCAGTGCCCTGTACTCTAAATGTAAAAAATGAGAACCAGGAATAATTAATGAAATAAATTACTACACATGAGGCTAATTAACTGGTTGAGATTACAGGGATGATGATCAGGGAAGGCAAATTAACCATAGTAACTACAAAAAGCCTCAAAGTAATTTTTCTCAACATTTGGAAAATAGAAGCGGACAAACTTAAAATTCCAGGCATCCCTGACCGGCTTGAGCTAGTCCAGAGATTTTTGCCAGTCTCATCACACTGGCAGCCTGTTTTTCCTCTGTAACATACATGTAAATAGTTCAAAGGTGCTGCATGGAGAGGATTTTTTTGGGGAAGGAGGGAAGTTACTTTTCTTTTTGTCCCTCAGAAAAAATCTGAGGGGAGGAATTCTGCCAAAAACTGGACGGAGACAACTGATTGCCATGTACCTGGTACTCTGACCCCAATCCTGCCTTCAGTTTTTTGGGTTTTTTTTCCAGTAAATGTTTTCTATTCCTATTCTCTAATTTTTTAATAATATTTCCAAAGCAGAACATAAACCAAATGCTGTTTGAGTTCAGGCCAAGCTTTTTGACTCCGCAGTGTTTGAGTTTGAAATGAAACCAAATATATTTGCCATCCATAATCAGTAACCATTGCCCAACATCTCCCTTCTCAGGCAGAAATGGCCAGCATACGTGAAATCTCATATTCTTCCCATGTTTGAAATTAAAGTCATGTAAGAATAATATATGGTTGGTGGTCCACATTTTTTTTATATATTTCAAGCTAGAAGTGAGGTAGGGGATAAAAGTGTAAACCGTTCTACCCAATGTGGCTCCCCCTGAGTCCTTGCAGAGATTTCCCATCACGATCTGCTGCAGAAGGCAGTGCTGCTGAGATACAGCCCTTTTGTAGTTTTAAGCTGCTCTGTTTGAAGTGCCCTGCTGAAGAGCGAGGTCCGGGGTGAGATGTCCATGGGCACATATATCCTGAGAGCAGCAGAAGGATGTATTACTTTATGGTCTAGAGTTCTTTGTAGGACCAGGGTTGTCTCCTGACCTTCCTGAATGGTGCTTTTTTTCTGCTTGCTTAGAGTCCTGACCCTGAAACTGCATTTTGAGTTCCATAGTGCAAGACCTGATTTCTCCATTTATTGAAGGGGAGATAGTTTAGTCTGCAGCTGGATTTGCAAATCCGATCTGTATGTGTTTGTAGGAATTATGTGTCTGAATAAGATGAAGGATAATAATGTTGTTGAGTAATTACTTTGTTTTAACGTGTCTTAGTATTGGATACTTAATAATTTGCATTGTAGCTTCCAAATGGGAAAGTCCAAAGGTGCACCTAAATCTTGAAAGGCATCAGCTTCCTATTTTAGCAACTAAATTAGTGTGAGATTTCTATTAATAAGATTTAAATGGCTAAGTATAGGAGCACACCTTAAAAATTGCAACAAATAAATCAAATAAACTTCAGGTAAAAACAGAGCAGGAAAATGTTTTATTTGTAGATATACCAGAGGTCTAGACTGTAGAAGAATAGATAACATAAAAAGGGCTATATACAGAAAATTTCAGTTATGAATGCTTCAGACTGAAAGCAAACATTTAAGACAACCTATGCCTTTGTGTGATTTTTTTTTTTTTTTTTTTTTTTTTTT
>Ga0065711_1032103_pt1 | contig 28018 bp, 12 predicted proteins | sample Hoacrofraction12_FD_59098 | JGI IMG/M metagenome (GOLD analysis project Ga0065711, IMG submission 59098) | Hoatzin crop microbial communities from Cojedes, Venezuela - Epithelial fraction 12 v2 (version 2) | ecosystem: Host-associated > Birds > Digestive system > Esophagus > Crop | place...
TTTTTTTTTTTTTTGGGGGGGGGGAATGTTGCTATTTTTTTAAGATCAGGACTGGAAAAGGGGTTTTCAGAAAAAGCTGAGGAGTAAACCTACCATAAGAAATGCCATTATGGCAGTAGGAAGAAAATGAGAAGATAAAGGCAATCAGGAAAGCCAGGGAGAAGATGATGAGGGAATCCTGTGGTCGGTTGTGTCAACAGCTGTGTCAGTAACAGTGAAAAGGGGTAGATTCCAGCCTTAGGGTAAATCTTGTACCAACATCAGACCTTGCACGACAGATCACAGTTATTTTCAGTACACATTTAAATATAAACAGTTATTAAACCTGATATGGTGGCTTAGAAGCTTCTGAAATGCCAAGCAAATACTCTTTGGCTATCATTTGATAAGCAATGAATAAAGATAAACTCATGGGAAATTATAACAGAGAAGGGGGAAAGAAACATATTTTTTTATTTTAACTTACAGAATAACCATTGCAGTTCTATCATGTATTGAGTCCTTCAAACATAAAATACCCATCAATATAAAACATATGGGAGCACTTTTAGATACAAAAAAAAAAAAAATCAAGATAGGGAAACTCTATAGGAATGCAGAATTTGGCATATAAGTTTCTTACCTGGCTGTCTGTGTTACACTTTTCACTAAGACACCAAAACCAGTATGATTTCTCTTGACACAAGTCCCCGTTTCAGACGAGAACATTTCTGCTTGGGTTTAGGTTCAGCCCTGCTCTTGAGCTCAACAGACTGTTTCTGCCACTGTCAGTGTCCTTGCATTCCTCTTGTGATATTAAGCATCTGCAGATTATAATAGCTAGCAAAGGATTTCTAAGATTATGCTGAGCAGTGACTATCCACATCCTGAAAACATTCAGATCCCACTGACAAGCTGAGTTGAGTCCTGGTGGTATTCGTGGGGATTTATTCTGGGAATTAAGTATTAAGCCATACACACTGTGGCCAACAAGTGCAAATGCCTTGACACAGCCACATGAAAGAGATCCAGCTCAGCCCTTTTTACCCATTTTCCACACAACTCATATGCACCTTTCTGTTGTCTAGCCAGATCACCTCATCCAGGTAATGGGCCCACTGTAAGTCTGTTCAGCTCATTAACCTGATCAAAAACTAACCTGGTAGGAAACTAACCCAACTAAAGAAGGCCACTGGAAAAAAAAAAATAGTTGAGTGGTTCACCAGTTTGGCTGGTGAGCAGAACTGGCTCTCCAAAGGTGTGAAGATTTCTAGGATGAAAGTAAGTGACTGCAGACCAGAGGAGGAAAGACAGTTGATTGAAAGAGGAGAGAAGAGCAGGTAGGACCCCTCCTTTTCAGTGGTGGGTTTTTATTGCTGTCCATCCGCAGTACAAAATACTATCCTGAGTTTATAAAGGGTGCTAAGGTTTTTGAAGGCTCATGGCCTAAGCCCCACTTTTACTCTGTCTTATAATAACCCAAATCAATCAAAACACCAATATAATAAAAAGAAGGACACCTAAAAAGATGTGCAGGCAGACTTATTGCATACTGTTATTAACTTAATGGAATTTAAATAATTAATTCTGGGATGTACAGAGCATCATTTATCAATGACAAGTTGTAACTACTTTGGAAAAAGATCTAAGCAACTTCAAAACACAAGTCAATGGAAATCTCTCTACCTCCCTCTTCCCACACTCTGCTTAAATGACAGTTTGCCAACAGAAGCAAAGTTATCTCTATTAATTGAAGTGATCTGCATTAATGTCAATACATTATGAGATCATATGACTCTGTCTGTAGTAGGTGAAGGCCTAGCTCACCACAGGGAGCAGGGTGGACTGGTGCGGATCCTGCCCTGTACCCACTCCTTTCACCTCCAAGAGCCTCAGTAGTCAGTTACAAGAGCCACTAGAAAAGCAAAACCATTCTCTTTTACTGTTATGGTTACCCACAAACCTGCAGTCTTCAGTTGTGTTCAAGCTGTAAATGCCGATATGATTTGACATTTCATATCTCATTTCTGCTCCAGTCCAGGCGGGTCATGGTGCAGGTCAAACTGTAATTCCATAGCGGAGCACTGAAGAAACACATGCCTCTGGCACATAACCACGCAGGGAGAAAAGGGCTGTCTACCAATTAATGATGCAACAAGAACTAGGGATATGCTTATCAATGACACTCAATACTCCTGGTGACCCTACCTGTTGCTATTCAGCCACAGTTAGCTGCTGAATGGTGGAGGAGGGCTGGCAAGAGAGAGGTGCAATGTTGTCTGACAAGCAAAGCAGTTAGTAGAAGCAATTGTGTCAATGCCTCTGGATGGGGAGATCACTGAGTCAGCTACCATCTGTGGAGCAAAGGACTTGTGCCAATCCTTCCACCACAGGCTGTCAGCAATAGGTGAAGAACAGAAAACACAATGAACCAGAACACCTCCTTGGACTGCCTAAATAATGTGTAACGCCACAGAACATGAATCAGACTTTTCCCTCAGTGGATGTACTGCCAAACACCTGGCCAAAAATTAAAGACATTTATGGAAAGAAATTTCAAATCAGACCAAATCTCCCTCAAATTATTTGATGTCTTCATAATCTGTTTTAAAGATGACTATCAAAGCACTAAATCATCTTCATGATCCGTAGAATCTTAGTTTCTTTTCTTCTCTTGGCTATTTTTCATTCTTTTACGTGCTTACCTATGGTCACAAAACCTAGTGACTTATTCTGGCTGGTTAGATCTCATTTAGGGTGCCTGGATCATGGACTTGCCCTCAATTGCTCAAAGACAAACCTCTACTTTGATAGTAAGTCTTCAAGCACTTGCTTAATTCCACCCGATTGATTTGGCCCCCCTAGTTATGTCTCCACTCTCAGACCATACAATAAAATAAGCCTGCATAGAACAAGTCCAGTGTAAGCTCTCAAAAATTAAGTTGATGTTACACTGCCTCCAATTTTTGGCTTAGTTGCACCTCTCTGGGTAGGTGAGAACTTTTAAAACCTCATTTTATGTTGTTGAAAGACAGGATGCAATTACAGAAGCCAGAGAAGCTCCATGTGTTTGTCTATGCAGCATCTACACTGAACACAACAGTAGCTATAAAGACAATTGTGTCTGTGAAGTGGCGTTGATAAGATGTGAATAATGGCATGTTCTCAGTGGGGGTCCAAATTCTTCTGAAGCGCAAGCAGTTTTAGTATTATCTATAAAGAATGCAGTCAATTAAAGGTATTATTCCTTCTGATACTTTTCAGATTCGCTTTTGCCTTAGCAAGTGGAAACCAACATGCAGCCATCTGTGCCGATTGTTCTGTCTTTTTCTGATTCTACATCAAAATTCCCAGTGTGTGCTTCTCCACCCTGCCCATTTTCTTTTTTTCCACGTTTCCTGACATTCAAACTTCAAGTCACACCCAAACCAAAAGTAATTGTATTTTGAATGAGATCGGGCCACATGATCTCATTCTGAACGTGACCAAATGAGTCCAGCGGTCCCACTGCTCTTGGTGCTTACGAGCAGTCCCCATTTCCCAGTGGCTCAGCTGAACAGATGAATGGCAGTGAACTCGCATGTTCAAAGCAGACAATTTGTCAATGTCTAAATCTTTGGCAGACATCTCACTGTGCCTCTCAAAATATTTCTGGAGTTGCAGGAGATCTGGGACTGTTGGGTCATTTTTATATATTTAGAAACTTCTGTATTTAAGAAGATTTTGTCACCTCCATCAGTATCTGTTCTACAAGCCACTGGTTAATACATAATCAAAGTCTGGAAAGTTTGTTATACCTTATTCCAAGCAAGGCCACTACAGAGTCTGCAGTACATTAGACATTAATATTAGAGCAGATTACTTGGCAAACTAAATTTGAACAGTGCCAAATACATTTTAATAAGACATAACAAAACATCCTAACCAGGTTTTATCATTTAAAGCTTTCATAATCAACGGCTATATTTAATGTGGAAGCTTAACTGTAAGGAAAACATCAATCTTCTTTTCATTCACAGTTTACAACTGAGAAAACTGTTGAGGAAGACATATCAGCCATAATATTGCTTTCTTGTGTTTATGCTGTACAATGTTGTTCATTACTGGTTACTAATAACATGATGCAATGTCCAGCCCAGTTTAGAGTTTTTTGATGCATTTCAGATTGTGAGGTGAAGAGTTCACTGTCTGTGAAGAAATCCTTTTATATGCAGTTTAAGGTACGTCTCCCTCCATAAAATATAGTAAGTTTCAAGACAGGAATTTTAATGAGGTTTTAGCTAAAAAGAATGACAAATTTCACAAGAATAAACGCCCTCACAACAATTTATATTCTTATAAGTCAGAGATTCTTGTCAGTTTTGGAACTAAAATAAGCCCAAAATTATGAAGATATTAGAGATTTTAGTGTTGCTGTCTTATCACCCACCAGTTTCTCAGACAACTATTTTTTTTATATGCCAGAAACTATATATGCATTTTCTCTGATTTTTAAAAGACATGTGTCAGATACACTATCTTGTCTGGATGGTTATTGCCAAAGCAATCAATTGTGACCTGAAAAGCTTTCCTGACAGAAAGAGGAGAGACTTGTACCTGTGCCAGAAGTGTCTTTGTCTGAAGTAGAAGCAGCTCCCATACTCCACTGGTGAACGTTTAGAAAGGTAAGTTCTCACCTAGGGTTATTTGTCACCCTTCATTCAGGCTGGAGTTTCTGCTGAAGCCAAAGATGATTAGCATCCTCATTTCATAATACAGAGGTTGAACAGTCTGTCTTTAAAAGTATGAAAACCTATTTTTACTCTGACAAAGATGGGTCTAAATTTTTATCCAAATATAATTTTTAGTCTGCCTGTCCCTAAATAAGGGATTTTTTTGTTTTTAGAAAGTCATTGTCTTTCTGTTATACTTCGAGGATTTTCAGTTTTATGTCCCGTATTTATGCAATACCTCTTACCGGTGCAGGACTGGACTTGTATATTTCTTTACATCCCTTTTATTTTTAAAGTATCTGAAGTAACAATAATGCAGAAGAAGTCACGAAGGCATGAAGGATAACACTGTTCGAGAGGGATCCTTTTAACACTTATCTCTTATAAAGGCTGATTTAGATATAGTAAAACACTTCAGGGATCTTGTTCTGATCTCAAACCACTGCTAACTTTGCCTCATCATTTTTAATGGAATATCTCATGTCTCCTGCTTTACACACATGTAAATGAAAACACAGCCACAGCCAATTTGTTTCCTCTTCTACTGAAAACATCACCTGGATTGAGAACCACAGTTTACTATCAGTAATTAGGACGTATGCTGAGCTTTTCTTTTATGATCAGATTAATTTGTAAGTGTGTTGTATTTTCGTTACTCAGTTTTTGATAAATAACCTTTTATACCTTTGTAACATTAATTTTGTACATTCATCTAATGTATTTAATAAATCATACTAGACTTATATTTGAAACAATTTTTTTTTTACTTTAAAATTGGTGCAGGATTCTGTTTCAGTATTGAGAGGACTGGTATACAGTACAGCTCTAGTGTCTGGTGTAAAACACACACCCTAGTGAGCTGACATCACCTGAAGGACTAGCACCGCCAAAAGACTTGGGTATCGATATCTACCTAAAACCAAAAGCCCACAATTTTAATTCTCTTTCCACAGATATTTGGCCTGTGAGACACTGCAAATCTATGCATATTTTAGTGTGGTTTCAAAAACCCTACACAGACCTAGAACTGCGCAAGTCCTTGGCAGCTGTGCACAAAATATCCAACACTGATCAACATAGTATTTCACCTGCAAGATCTCCAGTCAAGATATTCTCAAAGAATACATATACTTTAGAGTTGACAAAAAATAATGTCTAGGGTTTAGTGTTGAAGTTGTAGAGTAGGTTAGTGGCAATGATCCTTCTCAAGGTCTGAAAGATGCAAGTTCAGTGACCTCACTTGCCTAGGGAGACTTCAAACCGCATTTCCTACCTTCTCTGTGAGTAAATAAGTGACCAAGATATAAAAAACTCTGTGGCAAAACATTCTCAGTCCTCTTCTGTTCAAAGTCTTTAAATTTGCACGGAATAATTAAATATTCACTGGGCCAGAGCAGAGGAGTATGTGATTATTGCTCTATTAGACTAGTGTGTGCTTGGGGAAATTCACCTGACAGGGCAGAGGTCTTTATTTCAGTCCTTGTTTCAACTTATATTCAAGTATTCTAAACTAAGTTTTAATTGAATCCAGGCCTCTGAATCAGCAGCTAATACTCAGATAAAGTCATGTGTCTTAACTAATAGGATGTAGATTGGTGTTTACATTGTTGGCCAAAAAATATATGTTCATTACAGTTTCAAGAAGAGGGACATTTGACTTGCACTCTCTTACCTCCTGGTTTAGCAATTGTATAGAATGTGAAAGTGGCAGGTTCAGACAAAAGAAGGAATTTTATCTTGATCTTCTACACCTCAGGCTGATGCTCTGATGACCAAGTCATGACATGAGAAGAAAGAAAGGAAAGCAAGGAAACATTTTGCATTCTTCTTTTGGTGGAAGAGCTGTCGGAATGACTTTGCTCCAAGGTGAGTTCTCGGGTTATAATTTCCCACTGAAGACAGACCCATCCAGGCCACAGCAACAGCCTCCATCTGACAAGGGTCTCAACACAGTTGGCAGAACCACGCTGACTCTTCGCCACTCTTAATTTAGTGCAGACACAGCACAGTGCTAACGTATCCACATCGTTTGTGTGCTCAGGTCACACTGCTGTGCTCTCAGTCATGCGTGCCTGTACAGAGAGTCCCACTCTCTCTGTTTCAAGGGCCACCACATGTGGGATGAGCTCAGAGGTTTTGGCACCCACTGGTCAGACTTACTTTTAGATGTCTGCTTCTCCTAAAGCAGTTTCTAGGCAAAAAGAAATGGCAGAGATTTGGCTTTGATTGAATGACTGGGTATCTAAAGCACTCCAAGTGTTCCTGCACTTTTTTGTAGCTCTCATACACGTTGTTCAATCTGTGCTGTCTCAATACCTCAATATATTTTTGGGGTTCTGATTTTCAGACTTTTTGGGTTTACATGAATCTTATTTATGGCCAATACAAATACGAAAATCAGACTGTTTTTTTAGGAAAATCTGAAGATACCTGATTTTATAGATAATGTTTTTCTATTGGTCTTGGCAAATAAATAATTCTAGCAAAACTTTTAACATTAGGAAGGAAAAAAATCATACAATCTTCTTATCACTCTTAAAACTAACATAATTAGACAAATTATTTCTAACACAGAATTATTATATAACTTTCTAAATCAACAGTTTTTTTCACTAGAAATAGTTAACAACAGCAAAGGCTTTAGCTGCACTCAACTAACAGAAATGTTTTATTCTAAGTTGATTTTTTACAGTTCTACCAATTAACTTTGTTGTTGTAATTTGTTGTCTCTGCGCCCTTAGTATCCTGGCTCAATTACTCTTAACTCTATAGTTCAATTACTGTTTTTCTCTTGATAGGAGGTTAATCTGGATAATGTGGTTACTTGTCTGATGGCTTCTGATGGCTTCTCAAAAATATTGTGGATAGCTGCTAAGCCTGCTGACATCTGACAGGGTAAAAAGAAATGTATAACCAGTCACTGTGAAACCCATATAAGAATTTTATTTGACTACTTCTCTCAAATCATTCTTCTCTGGTACTTCCTGAGGAGTAGCTTTTCTAAAACGTTACTTGACACTCTCTTGTATACTCCAGATGCATCCTTTTCATGGATATCTTATCCCTGAAAATTGGACATAATGAGGTCCTATTACATTTGCCTAATCATCAAGGAATTGTAGTTTGGTATGCAATAAAGAAAGGGGGAAAAAAGAAGAAGAAATATATACTTCAACGAAATAAAAAACACTGGCGAGAATCCACACAGCCCAGTTGCAGGCATATGGCAGTTGTGTTTAAATAAAGACATTATTTCACTAAACTACCTCCATAGTCACTACAGTTAAATAAAGTGTTTTGCGACACCCACTAGATAAAACTGTGTCTCTGTTGATTACTGAAAGACTGGGGAAATGAGACTTCTAACCTGGATGCAAATTTTTTTAGTTATGTTGATTACTGCCTATGGACTCTATAAAGATGAAAACATTCATCTGAGAATAGACCAAGACAGTTTCACCTACTTTGGTGGAAGTCATTTATTCCAGCTGTGAATAGTGTATTGAAGCTGTGGTATGAACAAAGATGGATAGTTTTGTAAATTTATGCGCATGTTCAGCCCCCTTTAAACACAGGATTTACAAAATGCTTGCATTCTTACAAAGGCACATACATGAATTTTACTTATTCAAAACACCTAGAAATTTTTCAACTATTGTCAGTACCTTGGGCAAAGAATTTTTAGTAAGTGTGGCACAAAGCAAAGCCTACAGATAGAGGACTTAATGAAACTAGGATAAACAGTAACACAGAATAAAATATTTAAGTGTTTGAGTGTATTTGTTTGTGCACATGTATGATGACATGTTTATTCAAACCCAAAATAGGCTGACCTGTCCAAGTTTTTTAAAAGTCACCAAGGTGAGTGGAATGTCATTTGTTATGTCATATGCAGACTCAAAGCTTCTTTTTCAAAAGTACTGTCTTCTTCCAGCATGTCACTGTTCTGCCTGGTTATAAAAGTTTGCCTTCTGTCCAAGGAATGCCTGCTCAGCTTAATCATGCTTGGGTCTCTTGGAAAACAAACCAGAAAACTGCACATTAACATCTAAGCTTTTTGTTCAGTTGTGTCTTCTCCTTCTTTTCTTTCCCACAAAGTACTTTCTCTGGTTTTGATGAAGGCGGCAGCATACACCAGAAATATTCAACTAGAATTGCTAGTACTCTCACTTTGCTGTTTTCCTAGCAAGTAAGTATCATGTTCCTAACAGGCAATAATTCTGTTCATCTGTGGCACTTCTAAGATGATTTGTGAAATTGCTGTTTTGGAAGAGTTTTTAAAAGAAATTTAGAAATTGTCAGACAAAAGACAGTACTACCTCTGCTGTCTGGATCCTGTTCCAACAGAGATGGAATGACACTTAGCCTAAGATTTTTTTAGTGATCGTTCCCAGTCTTATGTTTTAGTAAGCTATGTATGTTCCTGGTTTTGGTCCTCAAACAGGGAAGCGGTGTCCTTCATCATAGCAGCTTTTTACTATGTTCTTTTCAATTCAGAATTACTCTTCAGTCCTGTTGGTTCACACCAAGGTCCTGTAGCAAACTAGCCGGTTTCCTCCTAAATTCTGTTCCAAGCATTCAAGCAAATAGTCAATTCTACATCTTTTACAATGTAGCAATACCATATCTAATCAGTATGGTCTTGAGCTATATCCAAGGATGGGGAAGAGGTCAGAAGATTGCACACTCTCAGTGTGACAACATCAGCTTGCCGAAATTAGTGTAAATACTAGGGATTATTATGCCAGGAAGTGAAATGTGTCTTTAAGACATTTTGACATCTATTATGAATGCATACACATATAGAAGTGATCTAAAGGAGACTTAGGACACCTTAGGTGACTTGCAAGAGGTTGAAAACTAAGTCATTGGAATGGTAGGAAGCTAAATACAATCTATTTCAAGTCCAAAGCAGCTAACCTAATCAGCAGATTATATGTTCACTTTGATATTTGTAATCTGTTTTGAGAGATATTAAACCAGATTGAACCTCTGGCCCTGTAATTGGTGCATGAATATGATACCAACAGTTTACCAGGCGCCCTACACCAGCTTGCATAAGAGCAAGGCTTTGGCCTTAGTTACTTCATTAAAATTTACATTTCCCATCCCGATGCATGTTCTTCAGACTGCAAACTAGAGAGTTCCAAAATCTGGGTGGGCCACCATGCTCGCTAGAACACCCCCATTGTGTTTGAGACTGGATTTCATTTAAGTTCTGTCTCTTCTGTCTTGCAAAGGATAATACATGTGGACATCTTATGTGAGATGAAAAAAGAGCATCCTATGAATTGGCTGGAAGAAAACTGTTCAAGACCATAGCCTGGCTAATCCTATTCAGGAATGCTTTCCTCACTTCTAGGACAATCTCAAGATCTGCCCATAAGGAAAGGAAAATTTGGTTTTATGCCATCTTTGTGCTACCCCATAATCAGATCTGCAAGGATATGCTGGAGGTGGCTTCATCTGGTTTGGTTAAATCTGCATCCCATAAGCTCTGCTTCCTACCACTGGTGCTTCCTTCCTTGAAAGTCATTCATCAAAGCTCAACTCAATGGTTTCTCCTTTATCCACCAGCCTAGACAACAGATTCTGAAAGTCCCTTCTTTTTCCTTATGTGGGAAGACAACCCTTAATCCGTCCTTGTCTGTATCTATCTCTATACTTCCTCAGCTGGAAGAACCTGCCAATGTTCCTTTTATAGCATGGTCCAGTCTGATAGTAGAAACTCTAAGTCAACATTTGCACAGTTGCAGAGTGGACACATGTAAGACATTTTGCAGTAGATGAAAGTCTGTGAACACAAGCATCATTTCAGACTCATGTCAAAGTCTTCCTTCAGCTATGAGATGATAACCAGCTGAAAGCAGATAGACTTTCAAACTTACTAAGTAAGCATAATAATATATAATGACTGCCAGTATCACTTCACTGTCTGCTACGAGCAAGGGTGATAGCTTGACTATGGTGGCTTACTAACTATCCTAGACTGATGGCAGAGCTTGGGATGTGCAATCTGAATAAACCACGGGTCTCTTACTATTTTATTCAGGTATTTATATCTTCAAAAGATATATAGCATCCAGGAACAGCCAGATTTTGGTGGTGTCCTGTCCAGGACCTTTTGATATACAAAAAAAATGTGTAATCACTCCACTAAGCAGTACTTCCAGCCATTTCAAAACACCAGAAGTCACATGAAAGGGCCATGTGAAAGCCCAGATTTGCCACGATCAGCAACAACTGTGTCAGAAACAGTGTCTGGGGCTAAAATGAAGCCACAGGAAGAAGAAAGCAGAGGAAACCACGCATCAGTAATCTAAAATTTTCAAGAATTCTACCTTAAATACCGTTGATGCCCTTATTGCTTTTCTTTTTTAGAATTTTTTCATAATATTCATTGAAAGGCAAGCAGTTTCACATACACTAGAGCTCAGCTGCATCATGATTGAGCAGGACACTACAGTGATTCATCTCACAGCCAAGAAAGGCACACAAGCACTAAATCTGTACATAAATCTTGAACAGAACTAGTCCCAGTATCAAGTCATAACAGCCCTTCATTTTTTGCTTTCTGCCAGAAACCTCCCCTTCACATAGATTTACACTATCTGTATGTTGCCACACAGCTCATTATTAAGCCTTTTCACCCATCTGATACTGATGCCATCACAGATGGCTTCACTCACCAGCTCCCTGAGAGGCATTTTGTCAATGTTTTGCTAAAGTCTGAACAACTAATGTCAAGCTTGTCCCCTTCTGTCATCAGCCAAGTCACTGACTATCTCTTCAAAACAAAACAAAAAAATCCCTGAAACATCTAGCAAGATACATGTTCATTTGGTGTTTGCTCAATATCTCTTGTCCCTCTGACCACTTAGACCATTTCTTGTTCGACAAGTGACCTGGCTCATACCTGGATGTTGTGCTCCTACTAAGTGTACAGAAGCAGCTACTGTAGCCTCTGAGAAAGTTCCTGAGGGAGAAAGGAGAAATCAGACAAGAAGCGACAGAGCAGCCAGTGTTCAGGGCATCAGAAATAAGATGCCATTTCTGATTTTGCCACTATCTGACCCTGGGATCTTGGACAGGACAACTTGTAGGACTGCAATTTTCCTCTCAGTCTTCTATCGCTTTTAATGTTCCGCTCTCTGGAACAAGGATTGTCTTTTATTAGGTATTTTGAAAATACCTTGCAGTATAGAATCTAAGTACAACTTGATGTCACTTACATATAACCTACCACACAGAATTAATGATAATAAAAAGATGTAGACGGACACAGGGGAATAATAAGATGTAGTATGAAGTGCAGGTTAAATCATAGAAGAAGATGAAAGGAGAAAGTAAGCGCTAAGTGGTAAAGTTTGGAAGCTCAGGCCTTACAAGTCATAGAACTTAATACAGACATAAGGCCCTAAAATTTTGTCCCCTTCACTGAAAGCTGAGGAGCAGATCAAGGAAAAGACTTCTCGTAAGGATTTTCTTGGAATTTTCTTTATAAACGCAGGCTCAAGCTAACAATCTTTGCCCCAGCAGAGGGGGAATCAGATCCAAATCTCTGTGAAATAACCTCTTATTTATTTATTTTTCATTATTTTTCTTCCTGAATGACTCTGATACATCTGTAAAGATTGACTTAAACCCTCTGTTTTCCTTTATGACCATGCACGCTATTTGCTTCTGCTGTGCTCTGCTTTCAAACCATTTAAATTCACACAGAAGAATTCTTTTTATTTTTATGGAGTAATTTGCTACGCGGAGGCTGGTCTTTTCATTTTCAGATTTCTAATGTTTTCAAGTATCTAAAACAGGAGGTGTTTTTTTTTTTTCCACTTTATGGAAAAAAGCCACTCTGGCAGAGTTCAGAGCTTAATTTCTTTATAACAATAGATTTAATACAAAACACATTTTTATTGTAATAAAAAAATAAATAAAGGAAGCAATATGCATTTGAAAATTCTGCCAAACAAGGCAATGTTTGTTTATTCTTAACAAGATCATCTAATATATTTTTGTGTTGGTACAGACTTTTCGTACATATTACATTTATATATACATATGAATATACACACAATGACTGCAATTTAATTTGATTTAACTATAAAGGCCTCTGTATCTAGCCCATCAGACTAGAAATAAGATTTATGTTGAGGAGTTTTGTATGCTATTATTCCTTTTTTGTTGTTCTTTCTATAATCATTGTGATAATTTTTTTTCTTGTTACTGAAGGTTGTCTTTTTTTATTTCCAGAACATTATTCTTACCTTGTTAAACAACTTTAATGCTCTTCCTGTGGTCTAAATACAATAGAAAGGGTTAGTGTCTTCCTCAAACACTAAACAATTCAATTTTCTGCATAACCATTAATATGGAGTCGTTAATTTTGTTGGAAACTAGCCTCCTATTGACTTTCATAAAAGTTGGCCTTAAGAGAACAAGAGACTTGAGGAATCTTGAGACTCATGTTTCTTCAATGCTAGACTTCCTTGCCAATGGGGCTGCACAAATATTTTGAGCTCATCCAAATCTTAGCGAAATATGTCCATTGACTTCACAGTTCCTGGGCTCAACACCTTTAGTGACCATGTACCAGGCAGCAATATATTGCTGAAAGAAACAGATATTTCTTTAAAATTGCCTACCACCTCTTTCAGTAATATGACAGAAATCTAATGATTTTGATGGATTAATAAATATCACGAATCTGCAGGAATCAATAGACCTTGTTAGACCTGAAGGCTCAATATATTGTTAATACAATGGAAGAATCACTACTGAATCAAATCCAACATTCTTCGTTGGTGGTTGAATTTTGTTGCCATCTGATCTGTAGGTGTATGAAACAGGTAACTAGTCTTAAAGCTATTTTTCTGTTGCCTGAGAGACAGACAATATTGGCTCTTATCATTATAAGGAGTGGCATCTATCAGAACATAAATGTTATTGGAAGTGACTGCCAAAAGCAAGAGCAAGTGATAGCACCTCCTTAATCCCAAAAATCTCTTCTGATTCCTTAACCTGCCCAGCAGAGAAGAATGTGAGATGGTCTTTCTGCCAGACATGGTCAAGTTATTAGTCCTCAAAGGAATGGGGAAAAAAGGACCATGTATCTTGCAGTGTCCACCTAGTGGCATTTGTAAATAGGTCCTTTTAGAGGATTATTAACTCCACCTTAAAAGCATGTAGGTGTGTGTTCATCTTATTTTTATTGGAAGCATATTTAAAAAGTTGATTGTTGCAACTGCTAGATAGTTTCTAACTTTCAGATTAAACTTTCTAATGACCTAACCTGATGTATAGGTGAATGTATAGAGACATTACGGTATAACATAAAACCCTATGAACCCTACAGGGTGATTGTCTTCCCTCTAAGATGGTACTGCAGTAAATTCAGTAACTTTTCATCTTATTGCAAAGGAATACATTGCAGCGGGAGGTAAACTGGGTGGAAAATATCTTTCCTGTTCCAGGAAAGTTTTTGAAATTGCAAAATTCACATTCTACACTGAGCCAAACCCAAGACCTTTCATTTTTTTTGTATTTTTTCCATGGGAAAATAAGAAGAAAACATGATCGGAATAGCTGCAAGTCCGGTAATTTAGGACCTTCCTCTGGGACATGGGAAACCCAGGTCCAAGTCTACACTGTGAAATAATCTAAACAGGGACTTGAATATCATTCTCCCACATCCTGGGAGATATGCATACCAGTCAGGTTTGTAGTAGTTCTGGCTCAATCTCTTTTTCATCGGAAATTCCACAGTAGACTCCAAAAAATCTTTCCTGTTAAAGTGGCATGTACTTTCCATAGAAAGGCTAGATATCGATGGACTGACATTTTTTAATAAGAAATCACTTTGCTGAAAAAAATACAATCCAACTGAAGATAACAGCTCTTAGACGTAATGAAAAATTATGTTCCTTACCACACTCAGTCCTTAGTGTTTTGGTGGCCCACTGTGCCAGAATAGTGGGGTTAGTCTTTGTGTTCTGATCATTTTACCAATTTGAGTAATTATTTTGCCCCCATCTAAGTTTAATCTTACATTTCAATTGGATACAGGATTATTCTTCATTTCATGACTTAAACTATAATGTACTGTTGTTTTGTACTGTTAAACAGCTGCTTAGCTCTGTGAAAATAAGAACCATGTGTTCCACCCCAGAGGTGGCTGGCATTTCAGTGGTAAATGAATTCATCCTTGCTTTTTAAACTGTTTTTGGATTCAAGTGTTATGTAGATATAAGATATTTATTGTTTCAGTTTTATTAAGCCTTGCTCCCAGCTAAGAGGACTAGAGCCAGAATCTGGAGAAAGGACCACCCCTTATGATCAATAATAGGTCAACATTGGATTCAAAGAATTCCTGCACGGTAGGTAACTAAAAACATATTAGGCAAAAAAAAGTCTCTTCAGATAGCTTAAGCCTACAAGTGAAGGAGAAGTGTGACAAATTTCTGTCTCTAGAAAACATGGTAGCATTAATCATGAAAAGACAACATCAAGACCTTTGATTCATGAACTTGCAACTTGCAAGTCACCCAGCGTCAAGATGTAAAAGGCAGCAATGATAGCATTAGTCTTGTTCTCCAACATGAAAACATTTATAATTACTCCATGTAGTATTCTTCTGGAAAAAAAAAAAAAGTCCTTCTCTTGCAAAACACCTCAGACATCTCTTGAATCTCCATAGGAAGTCATCCTCAGGAATGGAGCTTGGAATTTACAGACTCTTTGTGTCAGAAGTGCTATTAATAGACTACTTTTCTGTGTTCCGATGGCATTTAGTTGAATTAGTGCTATTCATAAACCAAAGGCCTTCAAAACTATAGAAATTTTCACTTACTGCAGTGAAAAATGAATTAGATCTGTAGGCTGTGGCTAGATCTACCCACAATCCATCCATATCATTCAGGACCTGTGAGAGCACCTCCCTCCAGACCACACTCCTGAGTTTCTGAATCCTTGAAAGGCAATAGAAAGAGCATAATATAAATGATCCTTGCCATAATACAGAAATGGAACATAACAACACCACACTTTTGCATTGGAGAGCTGGGAACTTCTGGCCTAAAGGTCTTGACTCCATAATGCAAAGTGCTAATAGTTTTCAAGTATGTTTTGACCCAAACACAAACAGAGCTCCCATCAACAGCCAGGATGATACCAAGAACTCTTCTGCAGGTGCAGAAGTGCTGGGAAGCTTCTTCCTCTGCTAGAGTAAGGGACTACACAAGGCAGCAAGTTCCACGGCAGAGAGACACTTCGTGTGCTCATGACTCTGGCTGGCAGCAAAGCCATCAATGAGTATTCAGGCCTTCCCAGCTGCAACAGGTCATGATAAAAAGTCAGAATATGATTTGATGAAGGAATTGTGTATGAGTCTAAGAGGAAGAAGAGGAACAAAGTAAAGTAACTGCCTGCTCTTTTTTTCCTAGAGAAATAGACAAAATTAGAAATTATGCACATTTTTAAGAAGTGGAGACACAAACAAGTATATATGTGACTCTTCTCATCAATGACTTCTCCTAAAAGATGAATATCTCTAAATCTTAAAGTTCTACTTGAATGAATACAGTACACACGAAGTAAAAATCTTTTTAATTTATAAAATACGTCTAATGCCATACATTAGTCTGTTCAGTTGAGAAGTCACACAAAGGTAATGAAAAACACTGTCACTTTTCTTCCCTTTAGAAAAGTAAGCCATCGTCATACTCATCACTTTCTGGAAGCGTCCAGTCATAAACAAGTGAAATCCCACAGACGTACTTTACAGTAACTTATGCTAATTTACTTCCATATGTACCTTAACTTCAAAGAACTGTTGTTAAATTTAAGATTATCTACATTTTCAGTCTGTCATTTCCTTGGACAAATTAGAAAGAAGCACCTGTATTTTTGGCAGTTTCATGCTATATGAGCCACTCGAAAATCATTCATTCTAAAAGAGGCTCTAACATATCCAGATGTGAACTGAGTCAAAGATACGTCCTAACCTGGTAATCTTCAAACTGTATTCAGTGGCCCAGATGTGGTTCATAAGCCCACAGTAAATCCTAAGAAGCTGACCTGCAAAATTGTGTTAAAAAATATTTTCTGTTTTCAACTGATAGTACAGATAGTACACAAAAACTGCAAAGGGTAGTTTACCCAGAGGTATTTCAGCCCACTGACCTATTTGTTAGAAGACAGAAGGACAAACTTGCACTTTTGTATGTTGATCTGTGTACCTCTAGAAATGTGTATCTAATTGTCAGAGACCTCTGTAAGCTGCATGTATGTTTAAGTGCTGATTCCATTTACACTTGTGCAATGTCATTAACTCAAATGGATTTGTATAGCTTTAACTGGGGACAACATTTGTCCTAGATAATATTACTGAAATGTTTCGAAACATCTTCACATACTGTTTATTTTTATTTTACAAAGAACAATGTGGTTCTCTGTTCCAGTTTCAAATCAAAAGTAGTAGGGTGCAACTCTACTGACATCAATGGAATCGCAATTACTTACAGCAGGTCTGAATTTATCCCTTTTGCATCTATATTCATTTAGCCTTTCTCCCCTGGGGAGAGGAAGAAGGAACTAAAATGTGACAGATATTTGTCATATTGCCTAACGCAGTACTGGAAGAAGATCAGATGCTATGCTCATGAGTATGGTATAAATGAAGCTTTAAAGAAACTGACATGTTCACCAACAAACATGAAGGGACTCTTCAGACTACTTTTCCTTCTTCACTGAAGGACTGCCACTGTCAAAGCTATCAAGAAGGGCATGGTGTTTGATAACCAAAATCCTGCTCCGTATTGTCCTCCATGATCTACATGAAGTCAGCAACACAGCTTACTGTGAATGGAGATTTGTATTCCAGAGTGAGTAGTAATTAGTTCTTTTTACGTGTAGTGTCTTTTTTAAGACAGCTCAGTAGGTGTCTCATTAATTTGCTCATTACTATGTGGATGAAAATGTTCATCTCATCTGTGAATACCAATTATTCTTCATCTTAAATGAGGTAATGTCAGTAAGATGTAGACTCATCTTTATTTATATTTGCTTCAGTAGCAAGTTTGGCATATATGATGCAATATTTTCAAATGCATTTCTAAAGTGAGTGCTGCTGTTCTTTCTACTTCTCCAGATCAGTGATGATTTCCCTGTTTAGAAAAATGCTAGGAAACAATTTATGTAAGGAAGTGAAAGAGAAATGAAACACAAACGAGTGCAGGTTCTTTCTGATCTAATGTAATTTACAATCAGGAAAGAGCTATTGTGAACTGTGGACTACTTCAGGGTCTACCGCAGCTAGGAAAGCTGGTTAAACTATTGATAACAGCTGAGGAAAATTACTTGAGTTTCTCCCTTCTATTCTGACTTTTTCCTTATTCCCTCATTATTTTTGCAAATAGATCTTGTCTCTTTAAAAGGGAATAAATGCATGGTATTGCCTCAGTGTGATGCTAGAGGATGTGAGGTGACCTTCAGCTTCCTGCTTAATCTCAGCATTTAACAGCACACAATGAAAAAAAAAAGACCGGCCACATTATGTTTATTATTTATAATTTTGGTCCAAAAATTCTGATTGTGGGAATTAAATCACACAGATTGAGATAGGCTGAAGCCAGCTATTCTCATCTAAACAGTACTGAATTTGAGAAGAAATTCCAATATGTATCCGAGAGTTTTTTTCACTTACACAATCTCACCACCACAAACAAAACATTTCAAAAGATAACTCTTCACATTTTAATCTGACAGAAACAAACCCAAATGCTGTTCACTTTAATAGTCATTCCTATACAAGCTAAAGTTCTACATCTTTGTCTGATAGGATTCACAGATATTTAAAGCATCTGATCTTATGAAAAACCCTTTGTATTTACAATACCCTCTTGTTTCCTGTATGCTTCCATCCCACCCCAAAAATAAACAAACAAAAAACTTACGGCTTATGAAATTTTCCATTAACACATCTTCTGAGCATGGTGTTCCACATGGCCTAATGTTATTAATTGTCTCTATGTGAGTAGACACAATCATTAGAATAACACGGTAATCATAAAGTGGCTTTTATTCTTGTGATCCACTGAAAATTTGCATCACTGTGTATATCACTGTTAAGTGACTAACATGCCAAAAGAAAGAAAGTAGCTGAGAGGGCAAAGGTCAGACTCTTCTGTGATTGTACAGAACACCACAATGATTCTACAACATTTATCAAATAAATGGATTTTCTTTAATATTTCACCAATCTTCTGCTGAATTTTAAACCCAGAGGTTTTTTAAGTGGCTTATTGCACCTTATACAAGGGTAAAAAAACCTAACTGCCTTTGACCAAAATTTCAGTACGAATTTCAGTAAATCAAATGCAGCTACACAGCTAGAAATCTGCCTGAGATGGGTTCAGTGGATCCCCTTTTAGTGGTCATGTAGATGTAAAAGGATGTAAGTACAAAGATGGTAGCACCATATTCCCTTAATTGCCTTCTTGTGACAGAAGTTCAATACCCACTTAAAGCTGTGATTATTATTGACCAAGACACCAATCTCACTTTAATACACAGGTGTCCCTTGAAATTCTTCCTAACCAAAACTGATCTGTCCAGATAGTGCTTATGAACTCCAGCAAGACCACAGCGTAGTTAAAAATGCAAAAAAATAATTAAGTTCAAATGAAAAGTCTGAAATACTTGAGAGAATTAGGGAAGATTCAACATTCTGTTGAGCTGATTGATCTGCGAGTTCTTCTCCCTTCACCCCAATAGTGTTTGTATTGGCTTTGTCAAAGAAGTCTTACAAGGTCACAAGCTAGATCAAAAGTTATTACTCAGCATTAAAAGACAGAAAAGAGGACAAATTAGGAATTATTATACAGGCTGTTTCAACCCTGAGTGAATATGTGTCCACCAATATTTAACCTCAGATCTAAAGTAAACATGAAGGCATTGAAACCTAAGAAACTGGTGATCTGCCCCATGCTACAACATCAGTTTACCAATATTCTTGGGTGTTTACATGATCTTTAGACTACAAAATGACCATGTCTTTATTCAGGAGTCAAACTGTAAATAGACTATAACCTTCTCTGATGTCCTATCTTGTGAAGACACTCATCAGAGACATGAATGCAATAAATAAAATAAAGGGTATTAACAGAGAGATTACAGACTACATGAAGCCATTTGTGGTTATCCCAAGTTAGTAAGCGAATTTAAGAGAAGAATTGTCTCCTCCTGACTTATACAGCTGGTAACTTTCTTGGAAACTAGAATTTGGGTTAGGTGGAGACTTCTTTTGCCTTGCATAGCAGGTCTGTCTTGTTTCTTCCCATTAGTGAATTTGCTCTTTGGAAGAATCTAATGTTTTACAGTTGTGTCTTTGAAATGTGTTTTGAATAAAGCTCCAGCCAAGAATGTTTTGTGTCATTTGTGGGGAGAAGTTAAAGACTGCAGGAGCCTGCCATGGTTATGTAACTTGCTTATTTTTATATCTGTTAACTACTGCTTTTGTTAATAAAGTATATAACAAAAAATTTTATAGATTTATAAAAAAATAATAATTTTTAAAACAGTTGCATATTTTGGCATTTTATATGAAGGTTCAATCGTACAAATTTTGCAAATAAAAAACAAAATCTCAGATGATTAACAAAATATGTGTTTATTTAAACATACAAATAAATACATTCTAAGGGGTTTTTACTTAGAAAAATCTGAATTCAATATTTGTCTTGCAAGACTTAGAAATCTGAGACATGCCTTTGGAACTCTTAATGCACAGCAAAACAAAGAGAATGGAGTTTCCAAAACTGGAAGGCATATAGGATGACACTTGAGACAATAGGGATATTTCCCAGAAGAAACATGAAAAGGTATAAACTAAGCTAAGACAGACTGTACCCTTTTTGCTACAGAGCATTGATCTCGTAGTGTAATCTGTGAAAGTCTAAAGATAGATCAGAAATGATAAATCTAGTCAATATGTCCCACACAGTATTTGGATTAACAGAGCAACATGACTCTGTTAAGAAAACGTAACCCACGTTCATCCACCCAACATGAAGCAAAAATTTGTATTATCACTAACTCTACAACCCTAAATAAAATCAAGGAATTTGCAGGTACCGATGAACTCCTTTTAATTCTTAAAATGTAAGAATCATGACTCAAAATACTGTTTCTGGAACACATTTCTTTACTTCAGCACATTAAGACATTTAGACCTCTTCCACAACTACTCTGAAAAGCAATATACACACTGATGACATAAAAAATACATGCTAAAATAAGGACAAAAAAACCCCAGTGTGCGTAAAAGCCAATGTTGTCATTATCACAAACCCACAAGGTTTTCAGCATGTCGCTATTTAAATAGGAGACAACCAGGCTTGGTTTATTGGTAGGACACTATGCAGAAAACTAAAGAACAAAATCTAATTTGGAGAAAATGGAGTGCCTCTCAGTTGCCATAATTTTGCATATCTAGACATGACTAACTTGTCCCGATGTGTGATATTCAGCATAACACAAAAGCCAGCCTGTTTGCATGAGGGCTGGCGCAGTCTATAGTCAAGAATCTATCACCCTCTAAATTACGAATTGTGGTTATATTATGGAGCATTATGAAATTTTTTTTCAATAATTAGGTTTTGAATAGCCATATAGGTACCCTCTAACTACCCTGAATTCATAAATAATGCATTAATTTCTTAAAGCACTTCAAATCCCAAGCCATAACTCAGTTTTAATTGTTAAAAATATGTCTGGATTTCCATTAAATAGTTAAAAACTCATGATAAATTTAGATGAGCTGTTACAGGTTTTATTCAGATTTGCAGCAGCTCTGACATAACTTTAGACAGAACAAAAAAAAACAAAACTTTTATAAAAGTTTCTGTAAATAGCAAACGTATGATTTGCTTGACTCATTTCTATTTTGAACACTAAAGTATATATTACCCATTTCAAACAAAAGCAGACTACTCTAGAAACTGGGTTTCACAAGGATCTTCAACCTTCCAAAGACTGATCAGAAGTGACCTCAATGTGCTCAGACCAGAAAAACAAGTAAAATAAAGGACCACCAATAACAAAGTCCCAACTTAGTTGAATAACATTAAAATTGTCACACAGCTAATAGTAAGGAATTGTTTACTAAGTATGATGAATCATTCTTTATTAGGGTAACCTCAGGTAAAACCCATGTAAATGCTGCTGCTTGTTCTCAGTGTTCAAGGTTTGGATTCAAACTCTGTGGGAAGGAGGAGAGTCAGATTTTTTCCCAGTGCCAGTGATAACCTGACAATGAATGTTAGACAGGCAAATCCATGGACCTTTTCTTCTTTCTTTGTTTGTGTTACCTTTCCATTTTCCTTTCCACTTTGCAAATGATGCCCGTCTTGACATCCTATTAATTACCACCTCCCAAGATCTGTTTCCGTTCCGGTCTGTGCTGTTAGTTCTGTTCTCCCAGAATCTGACTTTCTTCAAATCCTTCACCAAAACCCATTTCAGCTGAAACATCGGAAGATCCCTTCCAATTCTAATATTTTGTTTACCAAGAAGTGTCAACACACACATGATTAGAATGAGTCATCATACAATCAGATTCTTGACAATCCCTCTAAAGTTTTCCCCATACCCCATCTGTCTAAGCCCTTGTCCCATGCAATCATCATATCTGTCAAATAGTAGGTTGCAAAATTTTTAGGTCAGGTATCTTCTTCTTTTCTCCATTTCTGTACAGAGTTAAGCACACTTGTCAACATTATTCACTGAATAATGAGGCATCCTAAGCTTATTTGTCCAGTCATTGTACTGGAATGCAGTGCAAACTTCTTAACACAGAGATTGAATAATAATTGATGTATACCATCATGTAAACAGCACAATCAATACATAATTCTACAGCTTTGAGAATTTGGATGAACTCTTACCTTCCTGTATAAAATTTCTTAATAATTTCATCACAGTTTCAAGCAATGTGAATTACATAAACTGCCCTAATGACTCACTTCAAGGTATGATAAAGGATGCTGTTCTATACGTAGCTTGCAAGAGAACGATCTACTCTGATAAGCTTGTAATATATCTTGGATTTAACATGGCAAGGAAAGGCAAAATGAAGCTGTATTAGAGGCCAATGGCTTTAATTAGAAAACGTGTCTTGAATTAGGGAGATGCCTTGTTTATTGCCTTAAAAATAATAACTAATGGTAGAATATAGAGAATGCACCTAGCTAGCATCAACACAGAGAGTAGGAAAGGCTAGATGTAAATGAATATGAGTGGTTGTTTTTTAAATCTTAAAGGAGATGTTTCCGAAATGCAGTTTATGACCTACCTAGACAAATCCTTTCTGACTGCTTCCTTCAAATAGTTTCTACCTAACACTCACCTATCTGCAACTAATTTAGATGGTGAATTCCTTAGGAGACAGACCATGCTAAATAAATGGTAAATAATATTTATACATACACTTAGAAACAGAATAAACCTTTACTGGAGAGAATTAGATGTTTGATGCTGCCGCTAGCGCAGCCACAGGGTAACATTTCTAGCAATATGCAATATTTATCATGTTTTCAATCATAAAAATTATATTCATGTAGTATCTTCGAGCTTATCTTATTCAAGCTAAACCAGTTATCCACAGTATATGGGTTCATCCTGGCTCCTAGGCCTAATTATTGCATCGTATATGTAAATCATGCCTGACTTAATACTGCAGCTGTACATCAAAAAGGAAAAATATACAGCAACTTGTTCCCTTGGGATAATATGTATGAACTGGAGTTCTGCCTAATTAACCTGATGTCTGAAAGGTTAAAAGGGGAATGGTGTGATTATTCTCATTGTATCTTTAAGGGTGTTTATTCACGGTGTACTGAAATATCTATTGTGTATAGGTGTCATTGCCCTCTACTGGATCAAATCTAAACAGCTCAATTGTTTATCTCTTGGGATTGGTAGAATTCTTTGTAGAAATCTTCCTCAATTTTAAAAAAATAAAGTATCCAGTCCAGATTAGTAGGCAAATAAATATATTAATTTTATTCTTGCAACCAATCTTAATGGCCAAAGTGGACTTAGAGAAGCACAAAAACTAGAAAATTATACTGCTAGAGAAAGCTTAAACGATCACACAATTCAATCTTCATGACTATCCTTGACGTATATAGTAGCACCTATTACTGTTTTGCTCTCACCTGACTGTGAGAGAGCTGTGCTCCTCTGTAACCAGCATTCCAGTTTGACGTTGTGTTTCTTCACCCACCGCTCTCTTTATGTCATCACTATTTCAGTCTTCATGCCACTGAATCATTACATCTTGTACATACATGTGTCAATTTCTCAGCAGACCGCCCTGGGTTTTTTTTCATTCTTGTCTCTCCAGCAGCATTTCTGATTTCTGTTCATCTTCAGATTCCATCCACATGACTCAGTCAATAATTGTTGTTGCTGTTTGAGTTTTAATTTGCCTTTGGACTTTTGCCCCATGGGCTTTTGAAACCAGTTTAAAGCTCTTTTTTCCTATGTTAATGAGTTTGTGCCCCAAAATGACCTCCTTGTCTGAGGGACACCATCTATTTTCCATTCCTTTGACACACAACACTTTAGAAAAGAAGGATGCTGAAAACTTTACAGACAATATCTCCAGTTACAATCAAATTCCACAGGTTGAAAACCAATAAGTTTTGGGCAATAGTTAAGAAAACCTCTAACCTGTCACTCCTTTGTTAAAGGAAACACAAAGTCTCTTTAATTTGTATGACCTTTATTTTAGTCAGATCATAATAATTGTAAAATTTAAAAAAAAATAGAATTTGGGTTGGCGTGGAATAGATATAGCCTCTTCTCTTCTCTCACCATCCATTTTCATTATAATTTCAAAAAGAGAGGACATACATGATAAGAGTCTTTTCTTCAGATCCCTTTACGATTACAAGAGCACTTTAGAGCTCACATATGAGAACAGTCAGGCAATAACTTAAATATCAGTAGGTAGCACTCAGAAATACGTAATATAATTTCTAATTTTTGAAGGATAGATGTACACTGAAAATAGTTTCTTCTGACTGTTCTTTATATCAGTGTCTATTTGTGTGCTGCAGAGGCATAGCCCTTTTCCAGGTTTTCTTCTTTTTTCCTAATACAGAAAGTTTATAGACACATGCAAAGGGCAATCTTGTGTATATTGGTGGCCATATCTGATAGAATCTTGTGGAATTAGTACGCATATGTTTTTACACTGAACTTGAAATCCTCGTTGTTTTCTGCACCCGGCCTTGATTTCCAGCTTCCAACTGACACTTTCAAAACTGAATCAACTATTTAGTCACACAGTTACAATGAATTTAAAAGAGTAATTGTACCTGTATCACTTCCACTATTTTAACATTGATCTGTCACTGAGTGTGATGAAAAGGAATGCTTATCTTCTCAGCAAGTGTAGGGGTGACAATGAGAAAACTGTTGCTACTTTTCACCCACTTTAGCTCTTTTAGAAACTCGTGTGATTAATTCAGATATGGCACTACCTATTTGGCAGCTCTTTCCAAGTAATGACCTCATAATCACAATTTTAACATGAAACACTTTTTTTAAATCGAGCCTTGTTTTTCAGGAGAAAACACCAGAATTTGTCTATCTTATTTCTACTGATAGGAATCAAACTGTCAATCATTATTTTGAAAAGCAGGGGCTTATGATTTACACAGTAAAGTTCATCTAGAGTTAGCACATTTTCCAAAAAAGAGAGTTCCAGACTTTTTCTCTCACCTAAGTTTCCTCAAAATTCATAAATGTTGAGATCCAGAGGTTTTATTCCTGTTTAACTGAAAAGTGAATGAGAAATTGCTAATATTTCCATCAGGGTAATACACTTTATCACAAACATCAAAAAGAATATCAAAACCAAGAAGATGACACACAATAACACAAAATTAAACTGAAATGGATTAAAAGTTCACTTTGGATAAACATTCAAAGTTTATGAATATTATCCAGACCATTCTGATCAGCAAAATAGGTCTTGTGAGATCAGGCTTTCTGCATGTTTCTGCCTAATCCAAACTTAGTGCAAGACAGAAAAAAAAAAATCAAAGCAAAGACAAAGAAATCTAGAAGAATCCCAGGAAAGTTATTACTAAATTACAGCTATTCTATGTGATGAGATTTATAAAGTTATTATTATTAAGCAATTATTTTTTCGCATATGGTTAAGAAGACAGAGAGTTAACTTCATGAAGTACTACAAGCTACATGGAAAAGCCTAGTAAGCAGAGCACTTTGGGTTTGCCATAAAAATGCTCAGCTTCCCCTTTCTTTGAACAAATTGACCTCAAGGTCGTGCCCTTTTTTATTTAATAGTGGATTGGCAACTTTTCAGCATCAAATTGTCAATGTTTTCTTGTATCACATCCTTTCTGCAGTCCCATCAAGGTTACGAGTCTAATTCAATTATATGGCTATCTTCTGCATCCAGTGGACAGATCACATATTAGGTGGCAGTTACGTATTATTTACTGGGGAAAATCTTTACAGTTTATTACAAACATCAAGACAGAAAAGGTGAATCTATGTCTTGTACATATAAACAAGACACAAGTCTACTTTTCCTTACATTTTGTGGACTATCTAAGGAGTTGTCTTTTTTATTACTCTTTTCTCAGGTCATATACATCCCAGAGTTTATCACATAGAGATCTCTGATGGAAATGCAAAGAATGGTATGAATGAATTGTGAATGGGAATATCTGTGTGGGAAAGCACTGGAAGAAACTATACTGAATGGCCTATATTGATACCCGCCGTCATGACTGACACTAGTCAGACCAATAAACCTGGCATTTGCATAAAGATCTGAAGGCTTGTACTCAATGAGGCTGCAGCAGAAATGAGTTACCAGCAGGAGACCTGCACAGAGACAGCAACAGGAAATACACAAGGTTACAGCCCTTCATCTGTGCCATTCCTCTTCCTGCTGTCCCAAGAAGAATATAGGCAGACATAAAAGTATCCAAAACTAGGGAAAAAAAAAACCGTAGCACTTCTGATTAAAGCATGGGTGGACTGCAGTGACTTCAGTGAAGAGCCACCAAGATATTCAAGGTGGGAGCACTTGCGCTGTGAGAAGGGGCTGAGGGAGCTAAGCTGCTTCAGCCTGTAGAAGGGATGGCTTTAAGATCGGCCTAACAACAGCCTCCAGTGCCTATGGGGACATTATCAAGAAGATGGAACCAGACTCTTCACAAGGATGCACAGCTGGAAGTTGAGACAGCAGGCATAAAATGAAACACAACAACTTCAGGCTGGGCATAAGGAAAAGCTTTTTCCCCATGAAGACAGCTGGACACTGGAGCAGGCTGTCCAGGGGTGTTGTGGCAACTCCATTCAAGAAGGGTTTCAGACCCAGACTGGACAATGTTTCGAGCAACCTGCTCTGACCTCAAAGCTGACCCTGCTTCAGTAGGAGATTGGGCTTGAGACATCCTGCAACCCCATCCAGTCTCAGTTATCTTGTGACCCTACTATCCTGTAAGACTTGTGGAAGATGAAATAAGTGATATTGTAAGGCAACAGATCAGCTTTTTGTATCCCTTAGGGGTGTAGACCTATCCAAAAACCAGTTTGTTGCTGCCAGTCAAGAGAAAACCAAGAAATGCAGTGAGAACTGGGTAGCTAGTGTCTATTGTCCTCCTTGTCTCTCACAGGTGATCCCAGCCAGACCACTTGGTGTCTTGGTGCTTGTAAATATGTAGGTGCGAGAGTATGAGAACATGAGGAAGAGCGAAAGAAATCAGTTCTGTTATCAACATTACCTATCCCTTGCAGAACCTTATTCACTAACTTCTCACAGATGTTTTGTTCCTAAATGACATGATGGATCGAAAAGTGAGAAGAATTTGCAGGGTACCACATTTATGGCAGAATCTTTGTATTCTAAGACAAGTAATTTCACAAGAAAGTGTATCAGTCCTAGCTCTGAGACCTGTTTTCTTTTAAGAGAAACAGAAAGAGAAATGTTCTTATTTTGTGACTATATTTGTGATTCTATATTCTGTAATGGGAAGCATGTCTAGCTGTGACATGGGCCTCTAGTGTCTATTGTAGGAATCATGCCAGTCTTTTGATCAGACCTTTTAGAAGTGGCCAATGAACGCGTAGAACCCAAACAGGAGCACCTTGGACTATGACCGTTTTTCGTTTTAGTGGTAACAGGCATAGTCCACAGGCAGAAGGATGCTGAATCATAGAATCACACAATCATTGAATGGTGTGCGCTGGAAGGAACTCATCTAGTTCCGTCACCACCTCTC
>Ga0065711_1003427_pt1 | contig 28017 bp, 22 predicted proteins | sample Hoacrofraction12_FD_59098 | JGI IMG/M metagenome (GOLD analysis project Ga0065711, IMG submission 59098) | Hoatzin crop microbial communities from Cojedes, Venezuela - Epithelial fraction 12 v2 (version 2) | ecosystem: Host-associated > Birds > Digestive system > Esophagus > Crop | place...
GGGGGGGGGGGGGGAAGGGAGGGGAGAAATAATAATCACAGATTCACAGAATGATTGATGTTAAAGGGACATCTGGAGGTCATCTTGTCCATTCCCCCTGCTCAAGCAGGGACACCTACAGCCATTTGCCCAGGATCATGTCCAGCTTCTGAATACCATGGAGGATGGAGACTCCACAATCTCTCTGTTCAACCCGTGACAGTACTTGGTCACGCCCACAGTGAAAAAGTGTTTCCTGATGTTCAGGAGGAATCCTCCGTGTTTCACTTTATTACTTGCTGTCACCAGGCACCACTGAAAAAAGCCTGGCTCCGCCTCCCATCATATATTTGTACACTTTAACAAGATCCCCTCCAAAATGTTTCCTGCTCCAAGCCGAACAATCACAGATCTCTCAGCCTTTCTTCATATGAGAGATGCTCCAGTCCCTTTATCATCTTTGCAGAGCTTCGCTGGACTCTCTCCAGTATGTCCATGTCTCTCTTGTACTAGGGAACCCAGAACTGGACACAGTACTTCAGGCCTTAACAGTAGTGAGGGTTAAGATCACATAGTAGAGGGGAAGGAAAGCATAGTATCTGAGCTTTTTAATGCCTAAATTAGATTAAAAGGAAGGACTCTTTTCATCAAAGCTTTTTCAGGTTTCTGTTTAAAATCAAGGATCTTTTTTTTCATTTCTTTGGCTTTTAACAATTATAAGAAAGCTGCTGCTTTTTTTCCAGTGAAAACAAGAACATTTTCATCAAACACTCCTCCTAATCTCTATGCTGAAAAAAAAAATTCTTCTTCCTTAAAAATAACTTTTTGAGTAGTTGAAGCACAGCCTTTTTGCAAGATGTTCACTCAAGGTACCAACAACTTGCCAGCCACTATGTTCATGTAAATCTACCCTGTGCTGTTGGCATCAAGGGAATGAAGCTATATCATTCCAGCTGGGAACCTGGCACACTTTTGTTTGCTGGCATCTGCATGCTTTCTGTCCAAATTCACCAGCAAAAGGAGACAAAGAGCACAGAAGAAAGTGAGGATATTTAGCTCAGCCAGCTTAATGTGTCCTTGCTGACAGTTTCAGTCATCAGACCAGCATAACCTTTGCTGACATATGGGAATACTCTTCCATCCCATCATCATGCAGGATAACAGTGATCACAGTCTCAAACTCACTGGTATTTCAGAGCTGCCACTTGTGGCTTGACAAATGCAATTGAAGGAAACAAGACTTCTTCACTTTTTATATTGACAAATTTTCAAACCCAGGGCACAATGATTTAGCCACATAATTTTTGCACAGGGAGGAAATTTATGACACCTCATCTCTTTTATCTGTAGCACCGCTTCAAAATACGTTCCTTGCATATATACACTCCCAGTGACCATCTTCCCTGCTTTTCTCCTTCAAGACATTCAGTAAATTTTCAGACGTTTTGTTCTGCCCCAGATCTGTACTTCAGTCAGTGGATTGTATAACACCTGAAGTATGCTTTATTCCTCCAAGAATACAGTCAACGCAGGAGCTGAAGTGAAATTCTTGTTTTCCAGTTTAACCTGACCCATGGCAGAAAACTGCAGAAGCAAGCACTTCTAGGAGAGATGCTTTTGTTTATTTTGCAGATGAGCCACAAATAAAGTAAACAATTCCATGAGATACCATGTGCTTGTGAGCATCAGTGTGTTGGCCTGCTTTTCCTTGTCCCTTCTTCCTGAGCTAATACTGCTTGATAAAGATGGATCTACCATACATGCTCCATGAAAATTAAGATGAAAATATTTTCAAGCAGAGAAACCTTATTTCAGGCTAAGTTTCTCTAGGAGTTTATATTAGGTCCCAGTCCTAGTGTTCACAGTGAAGTTATGGCAGGAGTAGCCTGACTTTATCAATGATGACAGTGGTTTGCAGTGGTTTGGTTTTGTAACTGAAGTGGCGGTTAATAAAGAACACGAAAACCAGGTATGGATGAATGATCCAAAGAGTAATTCCGTAATGCTTTCATCTATTTCTTCCTCCTCTGATGAACAACCATAGCAAAAAGAGCTTTTTTATTCTCCACCTCCTGACTTCTCAGCATCAACACACTCTCCAAAATAAACATTTAGAAAATTACTCATTTGTCTCCACAAATTATGCTTAAAAAAAAAAAAGGTTTTCTTTATCACTGCATTCATAGTTTTGTGCCTTGAGGGAGTACTTAGACTAAACTTTAAAAGCTTTTTCGTTGCAACAAAATTAGAAATCTGCTAGAGTTAAAAATCAAACAAAAATTAATACTAATTGCAAGAAATCACCTGATCCCCAAGCTCTGGACTGCAAGGTGGTGTGGTAGGGAGAAATAACCTTTCAACATGAGACGCATGCAAATTACCAAAACCTCTTTAGAAGCATCACTAGATCAGGAAAGGAAGAGGTTCTCTGGTATGCAAGAGCCTACACACAAGCATAGAAAATAAAACTGCAAAGTACACAAAGTGGCTCCAGTCTGTGATTGCTGAGGTGGATTTTGCACACTGTTCTGTCTCTGGGCTCTCTGAAGCAATCAGGTTTTTCTCAGGACAATACAGGAACTGATACAGAAGACCCTTGTTACTGTGTGCAGGGGAATGCAACTGGTCTGAAGGTGCAGTTGCGCAGAGCTTCCTATTAACGTCCAGGTCAAGGAGGTGGTGAGATGGACACAGCATGTCTGAGATGGACAGCATGGCTCTCCCCAGGGGGCTTGTGGGGCACTCAAGAAATTTGGGACTTTATAATGCCACTGATGGAAAAACTGCTGGCAGCCAGCAAAGAGCATTGCATGAACATTCTAAAACTGGGTGACTTCTCACTAACTGGAGCTTAGTTCAGGAAGTAATGTGGGCTGTTTCATTTTGGCACTAAGATATACTTTTGAGATTTGATTTTAAAAACCATGCCTTTTCCATCATAAAGCTACTTTTTTTTTTTTTGAGGTGTTGAAAATCTTTTTGTTTGAGTCAAACAGATTTTTCCAGATACATTCACATTTTCTTTTGTCAGTGTTCTCTCACTTCAGTCCAAGTCCCCAAACAAAGGTGTTTCAGTCCGAGTAAAACTAATTGCTGCCTGCTATGTTGTATATTTGTTTCTTTATTTGGCCACTGAATCAAAAAGAAAAGAAAAGAAGCCACTATTCACTGAGCTCATCTCTGCATTTCTGCACTTCCACCTTCCCTTCATGGCCCCAATACATTTACCACACCATCCTGTCTCCCGCATGGGCTCTGCGTCAGCTGTAGCATGTGAATCATATATGTGTTTATCTTTTTCCCCAAGGTCAAGAATAAGAGATGGTTTCAAAAGCAGATTTACAATGTTATTGTCCTTTGTGAAAAACAGAGCAATTTAATCTCCCTAATAGTGACTCTAATTAAGGATGCAAATATTTAATTAATCTGGAATATGCAGTGGGCTTCACAATTGAGTGAAATAATGTGAATGAAGTAATTGGCCTGGGACCACAATTTATCTTTATACTTTCTCTATTTCACAAAAGCATTACTTTGCTTAGAGTTATGATTTATTCACACACTTGGGTGCCAATGCCTTGGGGATCTGGGATATTGAATTATATCAAATCCACTCCCCAGCAGCATGCGCAATAGTGACAAATCACAGGACACCTTTTCTGTACTCCCAGCATTGCCAGCACACTATCTCAAACTTTACTGTCCTGGGGAAGAGGTGTATGGAAGGACATGGTTTTGATCGATGTGTATTTATGGAGTGCTTAGAAGCTTGTATCTCAAACTAATTCTTTTGCCTGAGTAGGAATGATAAATTATCATTACCAATGCTTTGTAGTAAAGAAATTCCACAACGTGCCATGATGGAGAGAAGCAAAACAAGGAGCAATGTTTTAATGGTGGGAAGATGCATAGCACCATGCAACAGGCCCAGACCTATTGGATGTGACTTAGGAAATCTGAATTTCTGCCCCATTTCTGCCCCAGATGTTGTGTGAGCTGTTGGATGAATCTCCTATGTATCTTGCAACTCTGTAGTCCCTCAATGATGGGTAGGTCATTTCCCTTTCCCTCTTTAGCTCATTGATGCCAATAACAGGCTTTCCACCCATCAGGTGGGTGCTTCCCAGGGGCCTCAGTGGAGACAACTCATTCCAGATGTAATGCAAATGACCTGGCAATCAGAACAGCTCCTTCACCTCACCTCTATCTTGCCCCCTACCACGAAGAAAGTCCTTGAAAAATATTGCTTTCTCATGGGAAGGGATTTTTATATAGGTCTACTATTTTAGGAGCCTTTTTGCAAACAAAACAGGCAGGTGTCTTGAACTGGGATACCAGGTTAAACTCTCAAAGTACTCCACCTCACTACTTATTGAGATGAGTTAAATAGAATATCTGATCTCACAGCGGCTGCTCAGATGAGGCAGTGTCTTTTTCCAAACAAAGGAAAGAAATATCTGGGGATTTCTCAGCCAGAGGAACATTCTGCCTGTCTGGAGTACAAAACCAAAAAGCTGTCTATAATGCTCAGGAACAAGCACATTCATATGATTGATAATTGCTAAATATCAAGTTCCAGGGCATCTATCACTACCATAATGTCCTTCCATCTCCAGTGAACTGCAAAGCCTTTATATTTATAAATGATAATGTTGCATGAAAGCAGTCAGGTGATACGTGCCCTCATTTTCTCTTGACAAGACGACACAGACTCAGCATGCCAGGCTCTGCATCAGAAATCAGCTCCCAAAACTCCCTTCGACTCCACACCAGGAGAAAGAAAGCACAATCAACAGCACAGGTATGTAAACACAGTGAAAACAGTACAGAAATGTAGCACACATTGGATCCAAAGTAGAAAAAAGATAAAATTCATCTCTGGAGAGGAACATAAGTCCACGCAACAGAAATGTCACACAGTTAGTCTGAAAAATCACAACCAATATAAATTGGCATTTTTTTCTAGGAGCTAATGATTCCTGTTTGTTTCTCAGATAGGCAACTCTTCCCATGTACTGTATAATATCACCCTCTTAGCTAAATAAATCACAGAGAGATAGGAGGGTTGTTTTTCTTCCAAAGTGTTTGCTAAAGGCATCCATGTGATAGAGGCTGGCACCTAATGAGGAGGTCAGCAGTCCCTTCCTACTAAACACTTAACTGAACAGGTCATGCACTTTTTCCCTTCTGAGCTTCATCAAAGCCAATACCATCTCATTGATATACAGCACCGCAGGATGTGACCCATTTGTTTATAAAGAATCATGAATGGATGTGAATCTACAGCTGCAGATATTAACCTAAGATTTGCAAGGCATTTGAACACAGGTATCACGTGATATCCACATTGCAAATCCTAAACCCTCATTACAAGTAAAAAAAGGTTTAAAACACATATTATAAGAAATTTATATTATTTTAAAAATATCAATTTTATAGTCCCAATCAAGTGACTGAAAAAATATATCTTATTCTTTTAGAAGACATCTTTTCAAAAGTATCTTCTTCTTAATATTGGGCTTTTAGTTCATTTATTCCCATTTATATTATTTTCCCCAACTTACTAGGAAGAAGGTACAAAATGCCAATTCTTTTCCAAATGGATAAATATGATGGATCTTTATGACAGTGAGTGGTTCAGAATCATGAAAGGGGAAGTATTGCAAACACAAAACAGTACCCTACAGTGGCAGAAAAACAGCAGGGGAGATATCTTTCCTGGTTAAATAAATAAAATTCTGTCATGAAGCCTGTTTTACAAACATTTGATAAACATGGCCCTTTTTTGTCTACATAAATTTACTTTCTTCCTTTTCTTCAATAATGCAAAACCAAAATCTATGTCAAACCACGTTAGTTGCAGAACGAAGTTCAACTTTAATAAAACCTGTCACAGGGTTTGAGTTCAACTCTGCAACCTTGTGAGAGTAGGGTCTGTATCTTCTTATTTTATGTCTCAAAGCTGGCCTAGGTATTGTTTGTAAAGTATCTATGCTGTAGTTCCTTATATCTCTCCAAACATATTGTTCATAGCTCCTCTTGCCCCTAAAAAGCGGTCGCCAAATTATAGCCAGATGCTCGGCACTTGTGAAGAAATACTGTAACAACAAGTAAAGGTGTGTATGAAAAAAGCTGAGGGGAAATCCATTTCAATAACAGAAAATATTTTTATTTGAGTTCCTGAGATATTTTTAAAAAGAAGGAGAAGAATAAATAGGCAAGGAATCATGAAAGATTTGTTGACAGAGTTCTAGCAAACATTTTGCAGGAAATTTAAAGTTAAGGCGATGCTCACATTATGCTTTTTGTAACGGTATCCATTAACAATTCCCTGGGCAGGTTTTCATTTCATCTTGAAAGCTAAAGATTATTATAATCTTAATTCAATATGTGCTCTCTCTGGTTCTAATATCTACTCAGAATGTGAAAAGTCTCACATGGTTACTGCCCTTTGTATTTAGCATTGCGTTAAACAATCGAACAAACAACACAAAAATACTTTTAAACAACATTAAGCTTGCAAAATCAAGCATTCAAAAGAAAAGGCAAAAATGCCAGAACTTATTCTACCCCCATTATGTATTAGGTTATAGGAGGATAATGGCAACGCCCAGGTTCATCTACCTGTTTTCCCTAAGACTGCCTCTGCAGTTCCTGCAGAGAGAGAGTCATCTCAGGAAGAGGCAGGACTGAGGTAATTGTCTGTTTTGGGTCATCTGGAACAGCATTTCAGAAAAGCTGCTCTCTTCATTTGTCAGAGAAGCAGCCTAAGAAGACTACCTAGTTACCTTAGCCATCTAAGGTGATTCATTGAGGTAAGGCCACATGAATACTCTCCATTTCTGAAGCAGTGGCATACAGCTGTAAAGTACGTTTCTCTGACAAAGATTTTCAGAAGTTATGGTTATTGTCTTCACGTTGGCCCCATTTGGGTACTTACAATGCACTATGCAAGAAAAGCAATGTTATCATCACAAGCCGTGTCTAAACCAGAAAGCTTTATTGATTCAGCTTTTACCACTCTCACGACTCTATTTTTTTCCAAAGCAAACCCTAGGTTTGAGAGGAACCCTCATTACCATTCCATCTACAGAAATATTTTTAAACTTAGATTTATTTTCTTATGCCTCTCTCTTTCACCCATAATTATTACCCTTAGTTTAAAGTTCAGCTCCCATGAGAACAGCTAGAGCAGTTACCCATGCTTCATATTTGTAACTGTCCTTTTAAGTTGTCCTAGACTCTCCAGAGATAACTGAGAAGAGAAGCTTAATTCAGGTACTCTCAACTGCCCCCACAAGCAACTCCATCTCCATGGCTGATAGAGGAAGACAGTTTACAGTCTTTGGACCCCAGTGAAGTGCTAGAGTTAAGCACAGGGAATATCCCTCAGACTTGATATAGAACTAATATTTTCTAGTGTGAAAGGCATAATTTTGGTCTGAAATCCTAGGCAGCAGCTTCTTTAAAGAGGATTTAAAGGCACTTTGATTCACAAGCTACATTCCCTTTCTTTTCAACTGTTTATACGCATTGTGTGTGTTCTGTTCTCACAGAAACCAGGTATACACGTGCAGTATAGACATGAAGCTGCTACAAATGTGTCAGGGTGAAATTGTATGTAGTATTATTCCAGTCTTCAAGAACAGGGGAGAAAACTGCTGAAGTGTTCAGATTTTAATCACAAAAAACCCCATATTTTATTTGGTAGCTTTCCCTGAATTCAGTATGTCAGAGATGGTGGATTGGGATGCATTATCTGACATTTTAATAACACATGCATTCTGAAGGCTAGTGCTTACTCTTCTGTTTAGCTTGACTGTTCCTGGCATTTCACCGTAAGGCTTACCTTCTTCATAGGAACAAACCAATACCTTCTCTATTTAAAGCTAGGAACTGTTATCTAAAAATATATGGAAGTAATCAAACAGGTGGTCTTTTTTTAAGTTGTAACTGGTTTGCTATGCAAAGTCTCCCAGGGAGGGAGGGGAGAAGGGGGAGTGACACTCACTGTATCTGAACAATACACCACCATTTTCTGGCCAAAGAGTGTTCCGTCACTTTGTCTGCCTGTTAGTGCATGCTCCTGACTTTTGATCGAGCTGTCATTTTTATACATTCCCCCAAACTAGTCACCTTCCCTGTGCATACTCTAGCAGTTCTTCACTGGTAACAATCTGCACGTAGGTGTACAAAGATGCACAACTTTGTAGTGTGCTTTGACAAAAGTAGCAAAAGCAGAACTCCCCAGTGTTTCAGTATAGCCAGAAACTTTATAAGCCACTGTAGAATCAACTGGCTGACAGAAGCAAGGAGAAGAGGAAAAACTTCCAGGAATGCTGTCAGTGGGTCCATATGCCCAGTCTCTGTCGTGCATCAAAGCTGTGTGGAAACTAGCTTGTGCTCAAGCAGAGTTCTAAGGAAAGCATTAGGACATGCCAATGGGGAAAGCTTTGAGGTCCAAAAATACTCCTGCCTGCATTGCAGATCTCTGAAGTCAAAAGTGTTCTTTACTGGAATGCAGCTATTCCTTTAGGTCTGCAGGTCCCCTGCGTTCCCAGCACATGCCCATACCTCAGCTTTAATAGTACCCTTGCAGCAATCTCACCTTATCTGTGGACATCCAAGAGTAGGGTGTTTTATGTACTGGGGGTGAAGGCTATGCTGTGAAAGTCATGGAGGTTGTGACTCATCATAGTTCACTATCTTCTGAGCTGCAGGAGTAACAAAGAGGTCAGTCACACGGGTTTTTATCTGAAATATTCTGAGTAGGACTGGAGAGGCAACTCTGTAGCTATTTAATCATTTTTGTCTCTGAACATGTCTTTTCTCCTCTGTAATGTATTGTTTATTTTTAGCATCAATAATTCTATAGCAGCATGCAGTCTGTACTCTATATACAAATCAGGAATACTTTAAAATGCAAACATCAGCATTTTAACAAGCCAAACAAGGGATGACAGCAGGCTACTTCTGTATAGGATTTCTAGGTGAGCTATTCACAAAGGACCATCTAATCATTAAAACAAAGAGGTACTGGAAAATGAAATTAATATTGCACTCAGCCTGTTAGAGAAAAATCTTTCTTGGCATCATATTTTTCTCCTAGCTCAAATACCTTCACTCACTTTCCTATGAGTGTAACCACTTGGCTTTAACTTATTATTTGTGTGGATGTCAGGTGGAAGAGAGCACTGGATTACTCATGCTTTGGTAGTAACTTGAGGATTTTGCTTTTGTGTTTTGGAGTAACAGGGAGCTTCAGGTGGAGTATAATAGAGGTCAGAAAATTCAAAGGAAAAAAGACACAGACAGGAATAGTCATATTGGCAAATCTCTAAATATAATCTCTGATGCCAAGAACTCTACCTACTGTAACTGAAAGATTAGCAGGTTTTGCAATTTCATTTACCATGACTACAAGATGTATTTGGATGGGACAGTGAAAGACACCTAAGGGAATTATATACTGAAATCCTATTAAAAATTTAGGTGCTTTTGAAAATCCTGTCTTCCAAGCATAAAATTAAATATTTCTACCTGGCTTTCCTCCTGCTAGGTCCTACTAAATGTAGTCAGGACATTGGAACTAAATCACACAAAGGGGAAAAAAAACCCCAAAACTAAATACAGGATCATTTATACCTTCTGGAAAGGCCAAAAGGGGCCAATTTTCCATCTTCAGTTTGCAGTGAACTGCAGTCACTAAAATGCAGCTCATTCTGTAGAATTTCTACCTTTTTTGTCCCAGAATTCCCTGGATTTTTCAGCAGCCCATTCAAGCTAGGAGGTACCAAGCAATTCAGCCCCCATACCATAATGGTAACTGAATACAAATGTTTATCTTGGAAAACAAGAGTATGCTTATTAGTATTTCAATAGACATTTCTGGAGAGATAAATTTAAAAGGTTGAAATTCTCATAATTTTGCACCTGGGAAATTAGTTAAGGCAAAGAGGAATAATTTTTGGGAAGCCAGCCTCAAAAATTTTTTTGCCAGGGCAGGCTGACCTCAGGCTACTCATGACAACCCCTGACTGCAAATTAATATTATTCACTTTTCAGATCAACATCCAAAGGGCACTAAACACAAGTTTTTGCTTGCCTATGTATAAGAGCTATGAGAAAGTGTGGGGGTGAAAGTGAGAGAAGGGTGTCACTTGTGGGGAACTGGGGCCAAGCCCTCTCTAGTCAATAAAACTGTCAGGTGTCCTGCTACACGAGGGGTTAGTTTGCTATTCACGTAAAATGTAAAGTCAAATAAAAACAAGAAAATTTATACGTATTATGGTCAGTAACATTTTCCAGTCCCATTTTGACAAATTTCTGTGATCAGACGTACAACAAAGCCATAGGACAACTGTTAGGCAACTCTTTAGACATTATTTTCAGTAACCTTCTGAAAACATCTCGTGCAAAGTCACCATTCTGGAACCAAAGCAGTTGTATGGGGATATTTGCAGAAAGCCAAATGTTCAGCTGTAAATTTGACTGCTGAGTTTGGAAAGAATTCAGGTAATGATCATGCAGACAGAGAAGGTTAAGGTCTGAATACTTGAGTTCGCCTGTTCCCAAGCCATGGCTGAAGAAAAGTTAACTGGTATTTTTAAATTTTGAGCAAGAACAACCTTCAGTACAATCACAGGCCATTTACCAAAGTAAAGAATATGATTCTTAAGTATACCATATTATACCATATATAAGTATACCAGCATCGTTCACCCAGCTGACTCTCATTAAGAACCTGATATCTGTTGACTGTCCTAAACAGGGCAGTCATATCTCAAAACTTCAAACTTAATATGACTCAGTTTACCATCAATGGCTTTGGTGGTGGGGAAGATGGGGTTATTTCTTATTAAATCCTCTGAAATGTATTGCCAGATCTCACAGCAGCTAGGGATGGTTGTGGTGGGTTGACCCTGGCTGGATTCCAGTTGACCACCAAAGCTGCTCCATCACTCCCCCTCCTCAACTGACCAGGGGACAGAAAATATAATGTAAGACTCATGGGTCAAGATAAGGACAGGGAGAGATCACTCACCAATTACTCTCACGGGCTAAACAGACTTGACTTGGGTAAGTTACTTTAATTTATTGTCAGTCAAATCAGAATAGGATGAGAAATAAAACCAAATCTTACAGATACTTTTCCTCCACCCTTTTCTTCTTCCCAGGCTTAACTTTACTCCCAATTTTCTCCACCTCCTTCCCTCCCAGCAGTGCAGGGTTAAGGGGAGTGGGGGTTGCAGCCAGTTCATCACATGTTTCTGTTGCTCCTTCCTCCTCAGGGGGAGGAGGACTCACACTTTTCCCCTGCTCCAGTGTGGAGTCACTCCCACAGGAGACAATGCTTCATGAACTGCTCCAAAGTGGGTCCCTTCAAAGGGTGCAGTCCTTCAGGAGCAGACTGCTTCAGTGTGGGTCCCCTGCAGGGTCAAAAGTCCTGCCAGCAAACCTGCTCCAGTGTGGGCTCCTCTTTCCATGGATCCATGGGTCCTTCCAGGAGCCTACTCCAGCACAGGCTCTCCTTGGGGTCACAGCCTCCTTCAGGTGCATCTATCTGCTCTGGCATGGGGTCGTCTACGGGCTGCAGGTGGATATCTTCTCCACCATGGACCTCCATGGGCTGCAGGTGGGCAGCCTGCCTCACCATGTTCTTCTCCACAGGCTGCAGGGGAATCTCTGCTCTGGCACCTGAAGCACCTCTTCCCCCTCCTTCTTCACTTTGGTGAAGACCCCTGAAAACCTTTGTGTCTGCATAGTTGTTTCTCTCACATATTGTCACTCCTTTCCCTGGCTGATGTTGCCAAGAAATTTTTTTGCCCCCTTCTTAAATATGTTATCCCAGAGGAGCTACCATCATTGCTAATGGACTCAGCCTTGGCCAACAATGGGTCCATCTTGGAGCCAGCTGGCATGGGCTCTACTGAACATAGAGGAAGCTTCTAGCAGCTTCTCACAGAAGCCACCCCAAAACCTTGCCATTCAAGCCCAATACAATGGTACAGGCTTGCTGCTTGATTGAAAATAAGCTTTTACTCTCCTAGTCTTCCTTACTTAATATATACCTATCCTTTTGTCACTACATGACAAGGTAAAGAGAAAGAACCAGAAAATTTTCATTACACACTCAAGTTTTGACCATCTCAGTCCAGTTACCTTTTGCTCTGTCTTCTAATACTACTGTTCCCTGAAACTTTTCAATATTTGTACTACTCCCTTTTCTCCGGCTATTTTCATCATCCTTCTTTTGAATTTCTTCCTGCAATATGAGCCACATGTTGCCTAATCAGACTAGACCAGAAGTACATATAGGAGTCTTGCTCTTCTCTAGAAAAACATCTTCAAAGAGACTTTTTAAAATACCACCCAGTCACAACAGTGAGGGCTCTACTCATTTCATACTTCTTAATACAGATGGAGAGGGCTATGTAAATGACAAGAAAGAGTATAAAGCCTGTATCAATGTAAAAAAAAAAAATCAGGCTACAGATGTGTAATCTGATTTAGTCTGGCATTTATCAAGTGTGTCAGAGTAGACCAATATAAAGAATTGTGCTCCAGAATTTTAGCTTTTATTTGTGAGGGAACAAAACCCAACACACACAAACCAAAACTAAGAACAAACCCTGTTACATGCTTTTCTGTTTATAGTAATAATCTTGAAAACACAGACAAAGTATAAGCTGACTAATGCTTGCCTGAATTCTACAGAGACTTAAACTTAACAGTTCAGAAGTGAGACACACTTTGCAGCCATGAAATCTAGTGTGTTTTCAGGCTCTCACAGAACAAAGCATTTCTCACAGCTGGAAAAACTTCACTTGAAGTTTTGTACTCTGTGCAGTAGAAACTACCTATTGATGTTCCATATACTCCCATTTAGTTGCTAATGTATCAGCTGAAGGCTTTCCTGCAGGCACAGCTCAACAGACACAACGACCCCAAAGCATCCAATACAGTAGTACAAGTGCTCCTTATCCCATTCTAGATGAAAACAACTGGGCTAGCAAAGATCTACTGTTTTAAAGAGTGCAAATACTGATTTATGTCAAGACACTTTGGGGAATAACAGTAACGCCAGATCTTAATGATGTTGATAGACTAAAATCTTGCAAATAAGGACAGTGAACTTTCTCAGTTGGCTGCCACTGAGTAAGGATGTGTGAATAAGGTTCTGTGTGGGAGAACAGTGTTTCCCATACAATTCCTCTCACATATGAGGGGTCAAAAGTGTTGATTCATGAGCTGAGCAGCTTGGTAACCAAAGCCTAGGGAACTGTGGATGTATAACCCTCTAGAGCAGACTGCAAGCCTCCTGGGTTCACGGCATGTATGGAAGAAAGGAGATTCTGGAGTAATTCTCCATCATTCTCAAATTTTATTAACTTCACTAAATTCATGCAGGTTTCTCTTCCAGGTCATTAATAAGTCTTCAATACACTTGCTATGTAACACTTTTTCTCTCCTTGCTAACAGATGTGGGAAGTATTTGCTTATTAGACCATAAATATTTATTGTGCTTATATGTTTACTTATGTACACTTTGTCTGGTTTTCCAGGGAATGTTTTTGAGTTACAAAACCCCTTTCTGCCCTTTCCTACAGTCTCTCAGAAGAACTTCTACTGATGCTCTGCATGTCTTGGACTTCCAGACTCTGCACATCAGGCCTGGACTTAGATAGCACACCACTGAGATGTTGAGTCTCTCTGAAACATCTTCAGTGCTACAGAAGTCACCACATCATAGCATCAAACCGGCAGCCTGTCTGTGTCATCTCCACAGAGGAAGGGGAAGCAGGATGAGCTCCTGGCTGCTCTTATTCTCAGTGGCTTGGCAGACATCTGCCCCTGGCAGCAGGCAGGCAGTAAGAACACGATAACAACTGGCCTTGCTCTTGTCTCCGATGCGGCCAGTGCTGAGGTCCCAGTGTCAAATGACATCTGGCTGTTGCTGCTCCTCTCTCCTGCCATCTGCACTCTGTGGCAAGGCTGACTTACAACAAGCAACTTCAGGCTGCTTGTGTACTATATGCTGCCTATATGTTAGATGCCAGCTTCTTGCCCTAGGCATCCCTGAAATCTTTAGGCTGGTACAAGAACCTGAAACAATGTGCTGTTTCACACAAAAAATCCTGAAGACTCATTCAGTTTACTGACAATTCAGAGTAAAATTTAGCTTTCTTGTACTGGCATGATTAATGGGATGAAATTTAACATGTCCAAATGCCAGATTCTGTACCTAAGATGGAGTAATGCTGGGCAAAACTATAAATGGGGAGAAGAGTGGCTGGAGAGCAGCCCTGCAGAAAGGGATCTGGGGTGCTGGTTGGCAGTAGGCTCCATACAAGTCAGCAGTGTGTCCTGGTAGCCAAGAGGGAAAACCGCATCCTGGGGTGCATCAAACACAGCATAACCAGCTGGTCAAAAGAGGTGATCTTCCCACTGTATTCAGCGTTGGTGCGGCCTCACCTTAAATAGTGTGTGCAGTTCTGGGTCCTACAGTTTAAGAAGGATGTGAAGGTCCTTAAATGTGTCCAGAGGAGGGCAACAAAGCTGGTGACAGGGTTGGAAGGCACATCCTGTGAGGAGTGGTTGAGGACTTTGATCTTGCCTAGTTCAGAGAAAATGAGTCTGAGAGGCGACCTCATTGCTCTCCACAGCTTCCTGAAGAGGGGAAGTGGAGAAAGAGGTGCTAAGCTCCTCTGCCTGGGATTCAGTGACAGGACAAATGGGAATGGTTCAAAGCTGCACAAAAGGAGGTTTAGACTGGACATTAGGAAATATTTCTTTACCGAGAGGGTGATCAAACACTGGAACAGGGTTCCTAGAGAGGTGCTCAATGTCCCAAGCCTGTTAGTATTGAAGAGGTATTTGGACAATGCCCTTAATAACATATTTTAGCTTAGTCAGCCCTGAAGCAGTCAGGCAGTTGGACTAGATGATCCCTGTAGCTCGCTTCCAACTGAAATAGTCAGTTCTATTCTATCTTTAAAATGCTGATTTTTTATGTCTTAAATAAACCCATTAATTGTGGGGTTTCGTAGCCATGTAAATGCAACTCTCCCTGTTTTAATGTACCTGCCATTAGGATGCTCTTAAATTTTCCTGCTACCTTGCCTTTTCTATAGCCACTTTCCCCTTCATTCTGCGCTTAACAATTTCCTTCAGAATGATAGCTTATAAACGTGTCCTTTCAAAGTTCACTGTCTGTCTTGATTTCAGCTAGAACAGAGATAATTTTCACAGGAAAATGGGAGGGGACACAGCCCAGATGGCTGACCCAAAATAGCCAAACAAATGGGGTATTCGATGCCATGCTCAGTATATAGTGGGCGAACGTAATCACTGCTCAGGAGCAGGCTGGGCATCAAAAATTGTGCTCTGTACCCCTCCCTTTGTATATTCGTTTTGTCAGTATGATTGTTGCTATTTTTCTCTTACTTTGCTATTCTGTTAAACTGTCTTTATCCCAACCCACGAGTATTGCCTTTTTCTTCTGATTCTCCTCCCCATCCCACTGGGGGGTGGGAGGTGAGGAGATGAGTAAGCCAGCAGCTACATGGTTCTCTTTTGCTGGCTGGGGCTAAACCACAACACTGCCTCTGCACTTTCCCTAAGGAAGTCACCTGCTCTTATGGTGGTAAATCTAACTGTACAGTGATCATAATTGTTCTATTGTCTAACTGAGCCTAGACTCCCTGCCTTTATTTAATCCTGAGATCTATGAAGAAGAGTCATCTCCTGTCCTATAGGCATCAAAAATAAAACTAAAAAAAAATTTTCAAATGGATTTATTTATGTTTTTCTGGTGTTGTTTGATTTTGACCAAAATCTACCTATTTTGTATGCTGAATCCTTCTGAAGCCTGTAACTTAAATTCCCTGAAAGTAGAATAGACTTGGAAGCAATGGCTTTAATTAGCCCTTCCTTGCTCAAAAATATTCTGTCATTAAGTTATTTAAGGATTTGAAGTAGCAAAAAAGAAATTATCTTTGGAGAAAGAAGGAAAATGAGGAAGTATTGCTGCCAAAACAAATGAATGCCATCTCTGGCAAACACTCTTAAATGCTTAGGTACTCTGCTAACCATCCAGCGGGGACTCCACCATGTTAAGGAGAGCTACCAAAAACCTCTGGGGAACTCACAAAATGCAAGGTGCTCTTCAAGTAAGCTAGTAAGACCTGGACACCTAGATCCCACTGACAAACTCCATCCCCAGTATATGGATGCAGTTATATTTGCTGTCACATCGTTACTGATTTATGAATTCATCTGTCTACAGTTTTGCATCAAATACATTTATGTGAATGTCCTCCATCTCCTGTGAATGTCTTACCTCTAGGAAATTGCCACTTTATAGCAAAGAGGAAGCAAAGGTAAGCCACAATTATGGTAAAATAATTTTAAAAGTTGCAAAATCCACTTAATGCTGCTGTCATGGTTGTTTGAAAGTTGTATAGAAGTTTATGTCTGCAAGTGAGATTCCCCATAACAAAGTCACAGACTGAGATGATTTGAGAAACACATCTGATATTTTCATATCGGAATTTATTTATTTATTTTTAGTCTTCGTTATATAGGAAACACACAGAAATCATACCAGAACACTGGCAAACTGTACAACCTGCCAGGGACCTCATTTTTTCCAGTCACATCCCAGGGAACAGATGAAATGTGAAAGCAGAGCTGTAAACGGAAAGTTGGACAGAGGGGAAAACGCAGAGCAAGAGAGAGAAAAATATCAAGAGCTTCACCAGTCCTTCTCTTTGCATTCTGGCTTAATATATAAGGAATTGTAACCAAATAAGAATACCAAAAAAATGGTGTACAGTTACACTACAATAGGAAAGCCAAGAAACAAAAAGTTGGCTTGAAGGAATTCTCAGAAGAATGCCTCAGTTTCCAGTTCATGTCTGCAAGCCAACACACCTTGGATTAAGAGTCTTGTTCAGGTAGAACATGTCATTTCTGCCTTACTTTGACCCAAAATAAAATAAAGAAGACATATTTGTGACAACTTCAGTTGCTAAGTTGCTACCATACAGATCAGAACCCACAAAACTTCCTATTAGAGGATTACTTAGTGCCCTGGTTTTGTTTAAAACAGAACCGATTCTGTTATAGTGAATCTTCCTTACAGCTATGTTCTTCTACGTGACACTTAGTTAGGCAGCCTCATTAGTACTTGTTAGGTCTCTTCCCTGAACTGGTATTCATTAAGTCTTTAGTTTAGTTGTGGATGTTTTCATGTTGCTATGGGTCTCACTTATGAAAGGACAGGGTGGCCATCTAAACAACTTTTCTTCTCTACAGAGAAGAAGGACTAAGGAAGGATTACACCCACTTAAGTGGGGAATACAGCCACAGATGAATGCAAACTATTTTTCCCATTGATAGGAAGATTTTTTTTGAGAGCAATAAATAAATCTATTCACCTCACATCTTCTGAGGACGCTTATGGTTCCAGGGGAAGTTACTGTGATAATTAATTCCAGACACTGTTGCTTGAACCAGCACAGGGAATATTAGTCCCTGTGGAGATCCAGCAAAAAGAAAAATCATGCAAAAACTTCCATCATTTTTCAGCAGGGAGGAAAAAGGAAAGGGCAGCTGACTTGTTCACAACTCGATATCTGATAAGCAGACAATAAAAATCATAGAATCTTAGAATCAAAGAATCGTTATGGTTGGAAAAGACCTCTAAGATCATCAGCTCCAACTGTCAACCCAGCACCACCATGCCTACTAAACCATGTCATGAAGTGCAATGTCTACACTTTTTTCGAACACCTTCAGGGATGGTGACGCCACCACTTCCCTGGGCAGCCTGTCCCAACGTCTGACCACTCTTTCAGTAAAGAAATGTTTCCTAACATCCAATCTAAACCTCTTCTGATGCAACTTGAGACCAGTTCCTCTCATCCTATTGCTAGTTACTTGGGACAAGAGACACTTGCCTCACTACAACCTCCTCTCAGGTAGTTGTAGACAGCAATAAGGTCTCCCCTCAACCTCCTCTTCTCCAGACTAAACATTCCCAGTTCCCTCAGCCACTCCTCATCAGATTTGTGTTCTAGCCCCTTCACCAGCCTCATTGCTCTTCTCTGGACATGCTCCAGCAACTCAATGTCTTTCTTGTAGTGAGGGGCCCAAAACTGAACACTGGATTCAAGGTGCAGCCTCACCAGCGCCGAGTACAGTGGCACGATCACCTCCCTACTCTTCCTGGCCACACTGTTCCTGATACAAGCCAGAATGCCATTGGCCTTCTTGGCCACCTGGGCACACTACTGGCTCATGTTCAGCTGGCTGTCAACCAACACCCCAAGGTCCTTTTCTGCCAGGGAGTTTTCCAGGCACTCCTCCCCAATTCTGTAGAGTTGCATGGGGCTGTTGTGACCGAAATGTAGGACCCAGCACTTGGCCTTGTTGAACATCATACAATTGGCCTCGGCCCATCAATCCTGACTGTCCAGATCCCTCTGCAGAGCCTTCCTAACCTCAAGCAGACTGAGACTTCGACCCAACCTGGTGTAATCTGCAAACTTACTGAGGGAGCACTCAATCCCCTCATCCAGATCCTTGATAAGGACGTTAAACAAGACTGGCACCAATACTGAGCCCTGGGGAACACCACTCGAGACTGCCCACCAGCTGAATTTAACTCCATTCACCATGACTCCCTGGGCTCGGTCATTCAGCCAGTTTTTTACCCAGTGAAATGTACACCCATCCAAACCATTAGCAGCTCTTTTCTCCAGGAGGATGCTGTGGGGAACTGTGTCAAACGCCTTACGAAGTCCAGGTAGACAACATCCACAGACTTTCCCTCATCCACTAGGCACGTCACCTGGTCACGGAAGAAACAGTGAGTGAGACCAGAGGACCTGGCAATAGAAAGAGCTCTGGATGATTCACTGCATGGGGTCAGTCGAGCTACGGGATATGTGGAAAGGTCTCAAAGCTGTCCTACTGATTTTGCTGGACATCTTTTAAAAGATGGAAAGTATTAACAGAAAGGAAGGAAACACAGTTTTTAATATTTTATATATATATGTATACATGGTATCAGATCAAATACGTTATAATATAGTAAATGACATAAGCTCAGTCTTATATAAAAAAAATAGATAGATCCTAATCTTCTCACTACTGCTGCTCTGAGCAGTGTGCAAAGCATTGACTTACATCAGACAGCAACTCAAAGCGAGGAACTGCTGGGAAATCTGTCCAAAATGTTTGTACTGCCAGGCATGATGTTGGGGGGAGCAGAGGAGGAGTCCCTCGCGGTATTGCCATGCCTGGGTTTCCACATGTTGGACAAAAACCCAAAGTTTGGTTAACATTTTCCTCCAGAGCCATGTTGCAGGTTTTTTTTTTTTTTAATTTAAAAGATATTTTTGAAGTTAAAAGGTAATTTAAATGTTCATTTTAAAATATAATTTGGTGTGACGAAAAAAACAATCTTAGATTTTACTGAGATTTTTCATTGCAACAAATTACTTTCTGACAAGCTCAGAAGCCCATATTTGGATCAGAGCATACTTCCACGCATTTGTGTGACTGTGTCTAAATCCCCTAAGAGGCAGAGCAGAAGCCTTATCTTGTTACTTTCTTTTCACACATTAATAACTCCATGAGAGATATTGCCTCTGATTCTCCCCGTGAAACAAGCCTCAAAATAAAAAAAAAATACTAGGACTCTCTTATACCCAAGCCTCTGTACCTACTCTGTGTCTTAGCATTGCTGGAAATGCATGTCATATATTAAGGAGTCTTTACAATGCTGGAGGTGTAAAATTATTCAACATAAATAAGGATCAGACCTTCCTGTGTTCAATATTAATTATCACTTCTACTTTCCTCGTTAAAGAGGAACTCCATTAAAGATCCATTAGAGAGTGCATTTTTCAATCAAGGCTGAAATTATAGTGTATGCTGCAATCAGAAGACCTATTGTGTGACAGCATGAACAGCAAAAGCTGTGTACAAGCAGCAAAGCACAGAAATAAGAGTGCATTGTTATTCTAGGCACAGTGCTAGGAGACAAATTTGCATAATATTTGGGTACCAACTGGAGCTATAGGCATATAAACAAACTTAATACTGCTGATTATTCATCAAGTTACATAATGTATTTGTTTAATCTTCTAAAATTTTGTCTAGCTGTTCTTGTCCTAATATAATAAATCAGATTCCTCATATGCATTATAGCATCAGACATTCATTTTAAATGTGTAGGCATATACTCTCCTGATATATATTTGTATTTCCCATTGAAATTAATAGGAGATACACATGCACACACCTTCTTTTGAAATCTTGTCTTTCAAAGAGGATCACAGCTGTTCCTCTCCTCATGCAAACCCCCTGTCTGCTTACAAATGGATGTTGCAGCATTGTTCACTTTTCACATTTTATCAAGAACCTTAAAAGCATTTTTAGTCCTACTGATTGCAGGAGAGAAAACTTCACAACAGAAACCCTCAAATTGTTAGCCTGCAGGTGAAAAGTAAAAGACTCCCTGTTCCTTGGTCTCAATATTCATTACGTTTAAATCAGCCCTGACATCTCTTTTTTTTTATTTTGTCCCCTACTCTGTTCCCATTGAGTTGGCTTCTTTTCCAAATTATCACACTGTTCTGCTGCCTCCTTCACAAACTTTCTTCTCTGAAGCAGTCTCTTTTGGTCTCTGCCTTAGTGGCTCTTTCATAACTTCATTTTGTTTGGAAAACCTTTATGTTCTTCTGTACCGGGCCTGTGTTACAGTCCAGTTATGGCATGGAGATGACACACTGTGACATGCTTAGCAATGGAAAACAATGCAAAAAACAACACACAATCAAAGATTTAGCATGCCAAGCTAGCCAATGAAATACATAAAGAAATCAACAATATGACCATATAAGTTCATTCTACTACTATTTCCTGAGATAAAGTCAAAGCTACCAAAATTTCATTCCATCCCTTTGACATTTCCTCAAAAAGCTAGAAATTCAATTGTCTCTCAGTTTTAGACTCACAAGCAGAGAAACCATTTTTTTGTCGCTTCAACAAAGAAGCTGACTTATGAGTGCTCAATGCCTTCTGTATCATCGCTGGAGCTCCATAATAAAAGCTCTCTTGAGTTTCCTCATTGGCAATCCTGATCTTATTATCTCCACCTGGCACACATACGTGGTCTCCAGGCTGCTCTCACTTGCGCCCATCTGCTGAGACACCCCTGAGCCTGCTCGCAAGTTTACCCTAGAGGTTAGGTGTCAAGGCAATGCAGACAGGCAGTTAGCACAAACACGATAGCTTCAACCTCCACTACGGAAACTCCTTCTTCAGCAAGGAGTGGTGAAGCATTTCCGTAACATGCCTGGTCATAGAGCATACTGTCAGGTTTACGAGTAGAGATAGCACCTAGCTACAGAAGCACTGGCTTAGGTCTGGCCATACTTTGGCTACTGGCATGTCTCATGCCCATAGTAAGTCAGCACACATTATTCTCCCGCACAACAGATGCAGAACCTGTATTTATGCTCTTGGGGGTTGCACCAGGCATGAGCAACCATCAGAAACAGGCCACACCCAGAACTGAGCCAGCCAGCTATCTAAATGTTGTTGTTGGTTTTCTAACAAAAAAAAAAAAAAATCTAGATTTGCTTGTGTTGTTATTTTGCTTTTAAAACATGCATGTTTTGACAAATGGTCCAGTAAGGAAAAAAAAAAGTCTATTATTTTCTTCATTTTCAGTTCTGAAGGGCTGTTTGATTTTTAATATTAATTTTATTTTTCCATTATTTTTCACACTTTTGCTATTGACATGTTTGCTTGGGTACAATACAACTGCCAAAAACATGCTGCTTTTTCTTTTAACACCATTAAATGCAGCTGTGCCTTCACACCAATTCAAACATGATCTGTTTTCTAGAAGATTTGCTACAGCCAAGGAGCTCACATGGTAAGCATTGACACTTTTGCTGGCTCATCACCAAGTGACATAAAATACAGAAAAACAAAGCACACACATCACACACCCCCTGAAATAAAGTTCATAAATGTTTGGGTTTGGTTTGTGTGCCTCCGAAGTTACAATGCTTCTGAACTTCTCTGACATGAGCAGGGTGTGGTTTTTTGTTAATTTTCTAGGATTTTGGTGGTTTTTTTTCTGTTGGTTTTGCGTTTTTTTTTTAAAAAGAAAGTTTCTAAAAATCTCCATTGTCCTTGGAACAGTGGATTCAAGCTTTCCCAGAGTGTAAGGTCACCCTGCTGGGTATGTTTGCCACGTGGAAGCAACACAGATATGACACGAGGTTGCCCCATGGTGGAGCCACTAATACACCCTCAAATGAGATGCACTGATGTAATGAACCTGCATTCAGCTCCTCACCTTTCTTTGGCAGCACTTTGTCAGCAATATCTCAGGATACTGTCATTGAGGTATACCTTCTGATGCTCTCTAAATTCCTAACATCTCATAGCCTATTGTGTGCAAAAGGCTTTTGTGTAATCCAGAGGTGTACCTCAGGTTAAGAGTGCAGCTGGAGATCTAAAGATACCTTCAGCCTTCACAGGGAAGTCTCACAAAACTCTGTGAGGTTACTGAAACAGCAAAGACCAACTTATAGCATCACGTCATGCATTTTCCTAAACTAGTGGCACCTCTGCCTAAACTCTCCTCTTAGAAACTCTGCCATAAGGCCTGTAATGAGGACAGGATAAGAAGGTTGTTCATCATATGCTCCCATCTATCAGGGAGAAGATGTGTCCGTGATTCTCCAGCTGCTATTGCCACTTAATCAAAAAGGCTGTGTGTCAGTAGCACCAGAGTGAGCAGGAGCCAGTCAGAGATCTAAGTCTACTTCTTATTCCGCATATGACATCCAGGATAGAGTGTGACTGGTTGAGTCCTAGCAGGCTGGTTAAAGGTTCTAGAGTAAAGCATGGTTTTTTATTCTTTATGCAGCCAAGGACAGGGTTTGCAGATGCCAGAATATATTCACTGGAGAAGAAAAGCACAGAGAACAGATGGAAAAGCAGGCACCCAAGGTCCTCCACCCTTTGGAGGACTCAGTGCCATATGTTGCTTTTTCAATGCATTCCTCCCATTTTCTAGAAACATTAGGTGTATTATTCTCCACTTAGCAGTTAATTACTTGTTGTTTTTCTCCTTCAGTAATGTCTGTTTTTCTGCAGCCTGCTTTGCACTAGAAGGGTTGAAATGATACCAGTAATTCCTCTTACTACCAAAGCGACTTATGCCCTTTATAGCTCATTTTTCTATAAAATAAGGTAGTTTCACTGCCAGAACTCTCATATCTCAGCAATTTATGTATCTTCACTAGAGCTATTGTCAATACAGAAGCATTAAATTATTCTCATTAATACAGAAGCATTAAATTATCCTCATCCCTTACAATATGACATGCTCCTACAGCAGACCTCATCTACCTGATTGTGAGTCCTTTTCGCTGTCACCAAGGGATGGACAGAGAAGTCTTCCATTCTGTGGCAGCTGACCTGAAGCCAGCCCCTCTGACTGGCAACGTTTACACATTTGAGGTTTGACTTAATGTAACGTTAACGTTTATAGCAGAAAAGAGCACAAAGCAACACGTCTTATGTAACTGCCTTTTGCCACAGGAGGCTTTAAATGGAAATGATAACTCATTCCAAACACATGCAGAACAACTTGATACAAATAACTAGCAAGAGAATCTGTTAATCTTTGCAAGTGATTGACCAAATCAAGGCTTGGGACAAATCAGCAACCATGCACTACAGACATACCCTCTGAAAGTCGCAGTCCATCTACTGCAGTTTGCATTTTGAGACAGCAAGAAGCAAGAGACACATGACCAGACAGAGTAAGTTGGGAATGGATGAGTTTGTGGCAAACCAGTTCTAATTTACAGCTCTAATTCTCTTTAAGTTATATCCAAGTCTGAGGCCCAGAAGTCTGTGTTGGAACATCTATTCTACCTTTTCCAAACTTAACCCATATTCTCCCCACAATCCCAATGCTTGTGAAAGAACCTGTATCACAGAAAGGGAGCAGGAGAGACTAGGGTGAAAAAAACCTACTGAAGTCTTTTAATCTCCGGCTGCTCCTAGGGAGTCCATTGTGTCCAATACTGATGAGAAGCACAACAACCCAGCTGCACTTGTCAGCCTGACCCAGACAAAAACTCCAGACTCCAACTAGAGGTGCATAGCTCAGTAACCCCTGCTGCAATCAACATCCATTTCTGTGGGAATCTGATTAGTACAGCAAATAACTTTCAAATCTAATTATATGTTGAGGAATGAGTGAGTGGGGGAAGGACACTGAGTGACTGGGTAATGAAATTGCATATAACATTCCCTGTAAAGTGAAAGAAGAAAAAACAATCCAAACATAAGTGTATAAAGACAGCTTCTGAGCTGCCTGTTACCCCTCAGGAAGGAATGATATGGTAATAAGAGCTAATTGCATGAAAATATCTGCTCAGTGTTCAGCATGGTCAAAGAGCAAAGGACAACTTCAGAATTATTAGGAAAGGAGTAAAGAGTAGATTATGGCATTAAATTTGTGCAGCATCTGCATCTTCAGCACTATATAGAGCTCTGATCTTTCCAGAAAAGACACAACAGCAGTGGAAGAAGGGGTCAGAAGATGGTGACAAGATGAGCAAAGGCTTTAGCAACAGGAACAGATGAAGAGTGAGGTTCATCAGCCTGGAAAAGGACTGTAACACCCCACATGTGCAATTTCTTCAGTGGCCTGTCAGTTCTCTGCCATCACGGAGAAGAAGAAAAGATACGTGAAAGAAGACAGTTGTCTCAGCCTTAGCAATTTGGGGAATAGCAATAGCTTGACTCAGAGGTAGGATGTGGAAATTTTGGATTTGGAGGCTCTTTGAAGACATAGCACTCTCTGAGGCTTAAACTCTATATTCTGGATCAAATCACAGGCAGTGTAATGATATTTTTAAATTCAAATACTGAATACTCACACTAGAAAATTTAATATGCAAATTAAGTTTCAAAATTTCCTTCTTGAAATGCCAACCTTGCATGTGTTTAAGCATCACGCCTGCTTACTCTGCTACATCAATATCTAAAAATAATGCTTACAGTTAGCTAGTTACATTTATTTTAGTATGTACAGAGTGCTTTCAGAGCCTCATGCTTCAAATATGTGTAAATATTTTGATAAGATACTTGGGAATTTTTTAAAATGCTTTTGCCATTTTTTTATTTCCAAAACAAGTACCTAGCAGGCACAGATATTTGCTCAAAATGGCCATGAAGACTAGACATTGGTACAACTGCCAATCCCCTGAAATCTTTTCCACCCCACTGAGCCCCTTGTTCACAGCAGTATTACAGTACCTTGCATTAAGTGCTAGGATTAACAATGACCCGAATCATCCTGGAGAAGAGTATCAGAGTGCAAGATGGAATGGGATGAGTTGAGATGGGGCATGGGGTGCCAAGGAACTGCGGGGGGCTCTCTGTGTGTGTGACATGCTCAAGTGTATTGTTTTGATAGGGCTTGAGATTTTCCAGGCCATATTTTTCTGTGCCTACATGAGAAACAATCAGACTTGTGGGGAGAGAAGGGGGAGGGGAAGTTCAGCTACTGAAGTAAGCAGCACTAAAATGTTTGTTAAGAAGCAGATCAGATTTTTCAGTTTATAAACAAAGTCTTTGCTCGGATTAGATACTGACAACAAACATCAAGCTTGCCCCAGATCTCTTCTCTTTTTTTCCTTAGGAATTTTTCAAAAATATTAATAAATTTTTTCTTTTAAAAACTTAATCAATATTTAAAAATACATATATCACCAAACTACAGCAGTATTGGAATAAATAAAGCAAAAAACCTGTCAGCACTCCTTACCAGGTAGAATATACATGAAAGATGTTTATCAGTTCACTTACTGTGAATTAAATCGATGCATTACACAGTCATTCTCATTTCTTTGAAACCACAGATGCATTTAAAAATCCCAGTCTTTAAAAGCAAATACTAACTGATCATTTAGAAAAGGCTATTTGAAACTTTGTACTAGAGTTCCCTTTCTTCATGCTTTATGATTAAACATGACTTTTAGACACATATGACAGAGAAGTAGCAGGCTGTTAACAAGTCTCTTTTGGACTGATGAGTATAGATGAAGCAGGTCAAATAGCTCAATGACAAATATATCTAATCAGACAAATCACACTTCTGTTCACTTTCAAAAAAAGAACATGTTTTTTAGCACTGCAATCTCCAGCACAACTGTTCAGGATATATTTCAGTACAAAAATGTCTGTCCCAAACTGTTACAGTATAGCTAACATGACAGATCTTTGTCTGTATTTCAGATATTTTGTAATCGTCTTGAAAGTTATTGCTTAACCCCCCCCGAAAAAAAAAAACATTTAGGTGTTCCAGAAACCCAAAACCAAGGGCTTTTTTACAAAGCAGTGTATTTCAATTCTGCTCCAACAGTACTGAGACACTGAAGTATTTTTTCATTAATTCAGAACACATTGCAGCGTTATTCGTACAGTTTGGTTAAGGAAGCCTTGTATCCTTAAGTGACAGCACTCAAACTAGGACAGAGAAGTCGTTAGCTTACTTTATAGTGAACTGTGCAATCTTCTTCATCAATATCTAGCCATGAAGCTTATTGGAAAATAATTTCTTCTGTGGTATCATAAAGTCTACTCCATAATTCCATAAGAGGAGCAGGCCGTCCTCATGTGCTGGAAGACGAGCCATCAGGGAAGAAGACCGGCCTGGTTGAATACAGAGCTTTGGCTGGAACTCAGGATAAAAAGAAGAGTTTATGTCCTTTGGAAGAAGGGACAGGCAACTCAGGAGGACTACAAGGATTTTGTGAGGTTACGCAGACAGAAAGTTAAAAGAGCCAAAGCTGCCATAAAAGACAACAAAAATTTTTTCTACAGATACATTAGCAACAAAAGGAGGGCTAAGGAGAATCTCCACCCTCTGTTAGATGCAGATGGAAACTTAGTGACAAAGGATCAGGAAAAGGCTGAGGTACTTTACGCCTTCTTTGCCACAGTCTTTAGCAGTAAGAGAAGTTGTTCTCTGAACACCCAGCCCCCTGAGCAGGAAGACATGGATGGGGAGAAGAAGCAAAACTCCTAACTCCAAGGTGAAATGGTCAGTGATCTGCTACGCCACATAGACTCACACGTCTATGGGGCCAGATGAGATCCACCCAAGGGTGCTGAAGGAGCTGGCAGATGTGCTCGCCAAGCCACTTTCCACCATCTGTCAGCAGTCCTGGCTAACTGTGGAGGTCCCAGTTGACTAGAAGTTAAGTAATGTGACATTCATATAGAGGAAGGGCTGAAAGGAGGATCCCGGGAACTACAGGCCTGTCCGTATCACCTTGGTGCTGCGCAAGGTTATGGAGTAGATCATCCTGAGTGCCATCATGTGGCACGCACAGGACAACCAGGTGATAAGGCCCAGCCAGCATGGGTTACTGAAGGGCAGGTCCTGCTTGATCAATATGATCTCCTTCTATGACCAGGTCATCTGCCCAGTGGATGAGGGAAAGGCTCTAGTCGTTTTCGACCGAGACTCTAGTAAGGCCTTTGACACTGTTTCCCGCAGCATCCTCCTGGAGAAACTGGCTGCTCAAGGGTTGGATGGCTGGATACTTCACTGGGTAAAAAACTGTTTGGATGTCCGAGCCAAGAGAGTGGTGGTCAATGGAGTTAAATTCAGCTCAGGGCCAGTCCCGAGTGGTGTTCCCCAGGGGTCAGTATTTGGGTCAATTCTGTTTAACATCTTTATCGACAATCCGGATGAGAGGATTGAGTGCACCCTTAGTAAGTTTGCAGATGACACCAAGCTGGGTGGGAGTGTCAATCTGCTTGAGGGAGGAAAGGCTCTGCAGAGGGATCTGGGCAGTCTGGATCGATGGGCTGAGGCCAATTGTATGAATTTCAACAAGGCCAAATGTCGGGTCCTTCACTTTCGTCACAACAACCCCAAGCAACACAACAGGCTTGGGGAGGAGTGCCTGGAAAGCT
>Ga0065711_1006574_pt1 | contig 28017 bp, 18 predicted proteins | sample Hoacrofraction12_FD_59098 | JGI IMG/M metagenome (GOLD analysis project Ga0065711, IMG submission 59098) | Hoatzin crop microbial communities from Cojedes, Venezuela - Epithelial fraction 12 v2 (version 2) | ecosystem: Host-associated > Birds > Digestive system > Esophagus > Crop | place...
CCCCCCCGATTTATTACAAATAAGTTGGGCCTCTTACCACAACAAGCAGACATCAATTAGTTTATCTACAGTACTACCTGTTTCCCATGTTTGCACTACATTTTCATCAATAACATAATAGGCTAGATGCTTCCTTTCCACTGGGTCAGACTTTTTACTGGCTCCTTGCCACTTACACAACGTGCAAAAACGTGCAACAACAATGTGCGAAACCCAGAACTCTATCTATAGAAATATGAAATTGTCTGTCTTCTCAACACAACCGACCTGGACCAGAAGTCACCATTTCAGGGCAGTGACATACGCCACCACGCACATCAGAAGAACACGCAGCAGTACCAAAACCCGGACCCCAGCCAGCAAGTGTAGTGCTGCCTTTCCAAAACAGGAAAAAGAGGAATAAATTACTTTCCCTCTGGCTACCTGTAGACTCAGTAGAGTTTTATCACTCAAAAGATACCAGTGTTCCTTCTTCAGACACTCCAAGAATACTTAACTTTACACGTGAATTTTCAGGTTCCTGCTCATTTTCACTCCTTTATCACAGTTATTTACTTCCACTGCATCACCAAATCTATCAGCTGAGAAAACATCAGTGATAATCATGAAGTTTCCGAAAGGAATTATCACAAATTATAATAAAATCATCACCTTAATGGGGATATGTCACACAATATTTTAAACTCACTGATTAGATATACAGAGGATAACAGTTACTTTAAAACATAAGGACCCAAACCTGAATCAGTCATTAGGTACATAATCAACTCTGTCAATTCACACGTAAATCCCAGGCAGCGTGCTCAAGAGCCTGGGTTTGCATGTTTAAGCCAGAAGGCACATACTGCAAAATACTTCACCTAAGCCTTTTACTTTCCTCGTACAATTATTTAAGTAATTTAAATCATACTATAGAATTCTTTCTTGTACTAAGGCATCTGCTACGCTGTGAAGAATTGTAATCTGCTGTTGGCAGCATCTCCTTTACCGCATTCAAATCATTTCTAAAGAGATCAGAATAATTGACTTATCTCAAATAAATAAACTATCAGTTAGCCTAGCAGAACATTAACACTGTTTAAAAATAATAGAAAATAATATACACAACACTTGTTAATACTCTGGGCCCATCCTCAGTGAGGTTTGGGACTTGATGAAGAGCAAGGAATGGAAGGAGCCTCTGGACAGCTTTGGATCTGCAGTGCGTCTACCATCTACCAGGTTCCAACCACGTGTGCTCTAAACATTCAGTGACATGGAAGCCCACAGCTGTCACCAACAGAAAGATTTTGCATTCACGAAAGCAATATGAACCTTNGAGGGATCAAAATAAACATAGTGTGTAATGACCGTAGCCCTCTTCTAACCGCAGGTTACAGTGAGAAAATTATCTTTTTTACATCAGAAATCCAAATAGGCAGGGAAAAGGAGAACTTAAAACAAGTAACCACAAAACCCAATCAAAATCAATTGCTGGTCTCCTCCAGAACATCAGACACGTAACACCCGGGACATGAGATGAGCTCAGACAACCTATGCTTGCTAACTGCTGCCCCAGTGTGGTGTATGTTTTAACAAATATAAGTATCTGCATTACAAAGAAAAATTATCCTGCTTCACAGTTTTCTCATATTTCTTTATTCTTTTGAGTTTTCCTTTAAATCCCTACATAAGTAACAGGGAATAGCGTGCCTACTGAAGATTGTTACACGTTAGATTTCCTCTGCACTGGAAAAAGAACCACCCGAACATACATTTCTTTTATTTCCCAATTCAATCGTTCATTAATTTTACCATAGGTTTCAAAAGCCAGACATATAGCCAGCTGTACACCCCCCATCCAAAATCAAGGATTTGGGAAATGCCAACTTCTACAACAGAAAAAAAAGAAAGGTTAAAAGTAGAAAGTTATGGGGAGCAAATAAACACTGGAGGGGAAAAGAGAACACAGGTTTAAGGCAAATTCCAAAACACCTTCAACAGTCACAGAGTCAAAGCAGTATCTACCACCCGTTAAGAGCAGACACCTGAGCTAGTGATGAACTAGGAAGTAAGAGCCTCCCGTTGAATTACACCCTGTATTACGTGTCAGTTTCTACTTTAAATGATAGACTAAATCAAATACACTAAACTTTAAATAATAACCTAAATAAAATATATTAAACTGTACTATAAAATAACCAGTCTAGGCTGCTCCAAATTATAGTGTCAATAACAACAAAAAAATCAAGCACAGTGGAATTTAAATTCCTCGGGATTAACGTGTGAGCCATTGTTGCAATAACATCAGCTAACTAAGCTGTCAGGGCCGTTCTCAGGTGTGGTTCCCTCTCCTCGGAAAGCCCCGCTTTGGCCAAACCTATGCCCAGACCTTCACCTCCCTTCTCTCTTAAGGTGCAGTAACTATACTCAATCCTTAGCCAAGTCACGGCCAGCTCTTTGCTGGCATCTCCACACTCTTCTCTGTAAAACTAACTGGTGTGGCAGACCCTCAGCCTTTTCAATTCCTCAACAGCCCTAAACGAATAAAGTGTTCTTCTACTCCAACAGAACAATAACAGTGACCCAAAAAAAGTACAAATGGATGTAGATTTTCTTTTAAAACCCCAGCTTGCTGCTGACAGTTACACAGTTAGCTCCCCCAACCCATTTTCACCTACCCCATCTTGTCTCACTGGCTAATACTACTTTCCAATACGCTTGTCTCTAATCCAGTAGTTCCACTGTACTCCAATCCTTTTGTCTTTTGTAGGAACTCATTGATAAAGCCTACAAAAATTATTAAAATTGAAAGCATATAAGATATGGGCATAAAACCGGAGTATTTATGGATCTCATCTTGAACACAAAAATCCTTCCCACCTCCCAGAAAATCCCACACCTCTTATGATTTCATCACACTGGACAGTTGGCCATAGAACAGATGAAAACAAACTATAGCTCATGACAACAAGAGCCCTCAAGGACAAAGCTTATCGTATTTCCAACCTTTCTCTGCCTCTCAGAAATCAACCCATGCTTCATTCCATTGCATACTCTGTAAACTAAAGATGGCACCACAGATCTCACCCAAAGCAGGTTATGTTCACATGTGCTTGCGGATGCTGAACCTGCATGCTACCAAATCCCTGGCAGGTTAGGTCAGACACAGACGCATATGGGAACCAGATCTCATGCTGGATCCATGCTGTTGGCAGGACAGACAACAGCAGCTCTAGTTTAACGCCAACGCAGACAGGCTATGCATGATTCAGGGCAAGGCCTACTGGCCAAAGCTACCCTTTCACATTCACATAAAGAGCAAGTTCTGTGCTACATCCAAACATTTTTCTACGTTTGACACTGAACTCAAAGGAAGGGTATGTAAACAAGAAAGAGAGCTGTGCCATACTCCACCCAACAGCAAAATTCTGTTTTCTCTTTATTTGCCCAAAGTTGACTAATACCTGTCTTCTCTTGGACTGCAAATGTCTATCATCCAGTCCAGTACTCACCCCCACTATGCTCCAAAGAAACTGCATTTGAATCGACACATCAACACTCAGATAAAAAGTCTACATATGTAGCCCGATTAGAATGATTAGGGATTCTCTACAGCCTACAGAAATCTTTGTATGAGGTGCATCATGTCTACACATTAATTAGTAATAACAGACAAGAGTATACAAACACAAGCATCTCTTTTAAAGATGTGCCACGGATGAATGGAACTATGCTCACATAGCAGGTTTCCTGTAATACTTTAAACTTGTTAAGGTGACTTCTAAGACTACCTTACTTTCAGGCTTTCTTCATATATTGTCAATAAGGCATTATAAAGTTAAAATACTCACTATTCTCTTAACAATAATTAAAGATAAAACTCTTCCATTCTTAGCAGAACTCCATAAAATCATTGTGATTTATCTGTATTTCTCTTGTTAGGCTAATTCCCAAGGGAATATATGATGTTAAAAGCTGCAAAATCATCTTTTTGAACAGGAGCAGAGTGATGACCTTCTTGACTAAATTACCGTGCCTGGAAAAGCTCTAGATAAAATAATCTATCCTTCTTATAATTACTCAGGGACCTGGGGGGAGGAAAAAAAGAAAGTGCTGTAATTTAAAATTAATTATATAAATGGTACACACCCTAAACTCCACAAGTAGATTTTGAATTAAAAGCATACACCAATTAAAGGAGAAGGGAAAACAAAACCAACCAACCAACCCAACCAGGCCATGGGAGCGACCTGTGAACAGCAGAACTGGCCAAACCAAGAGAAAGTCCCGGGCAGAAGGGGAGAGCAGGGCTCACACCCAGACAAGCCTCCCTGCACTCGAAGAAAATTCTCCACTTTTCCAGCCCAACCAGATGAGAATAAAAGAGCTGATGAGCTCTCACGCTTCTCACTACTTTCTTATGTAAACATCTTATAATATGAAATGGACCATCCTGTTGGGTTTTGGTTGTTGGTTGTTTGGTTTTTTTTGGGGGGGGTGGTGGGTTTTTGTTATTATTGTTACTATTTATTATACTACCCTTAAAAAAACACTGAGACCTGTGTTCTCATGGGACTAGATGTGAGCACCTGGGCTAGAGATATGTGAAGAGTTTGGGGCCAAATTAATAGGAAACAAGAATATTTTCCCTTTCAACTCTAATGAAGAGTGAAACTACAGTTTAGATGCAAAATACAATACTAATAATTTTGTCACAGCTTTGCAGCTTTTAAATCATCACGGAAAATGGCAAATTTCTCCTTCACATTTGGTTTTCTTACTTAACTCTCTGCTTGCACGCTCTTCCACAGGGCCTAAAAGTATTTAGCAGCACTTCAAAGGAGGAGAAGAATCCCTGTCTGCTTTGCCATGTACTTGCTGCCCAAACTCCAGGCATCACGCTGCTGACTACATACCCAGAGCTGCTGATCAGGCATGGGGAATTCCCATTTTCTCAAACAAATTTCTGGTATTTGAAAAGATACTGGAAATTTGCAATTGGGGAGATGCAAAGAAAATGAAGCTGGGTTCTGTTGCTTAAATATATCCTTTGCGTTTCATATCTATCTATGCCCTAATCAAAACTTCTATTCAAAAAGATTAAAAATCCAGCCAATTGGTAGAAAAGATGAATATTCAGAATTATCTCAACGTATTTAAAAAAATCCAAAGATTAACAAATTCTCCTCTCATAAAATACTTGCATCTTTGAAAGGAAATAGAGGAGAGCAGGAGAGAAGAGGGCAGCGGGAAGGCGTATTTATTATATATCTTTTCCAAAGTAAGCTCATCAAAAAATACAAAGCAACAAACTTTATTAGTCTTCCTCTAATTATCTTCATTATCTCCTCTACAGCTCTCCCCTCACTTTTTTTCCAAGCTGAGTATCAAACAGATGTATTCAGGATACAGACTAAAGTCACTTCATTTCAATTCAAGGACTTTTCTTGCTGAATCACAAGAAACTACAATACAAAGGTACAAAAAATACCCAACTTTTAACAAGCTGGCAAAGAAAATGCGAGCAGCTCAAGGTTTCTCCAATGTCACACACTGAAGCTGCTGCAGCAGCCTCCTGCCCTGCCTGGGAGCCCTCCGGCTCCCGCTCGCGCCTGCCAGGACACGGCCAATGGCCATTTCCAGGCTTTGGCTTCCCGCGCCCGCACCCAGCTGTGCTGAACTGCTCTTGTCCTTATGCTCTCTTTGAGTATGAGCCAACTCCTCTCGCTCAGATGTACCTGACAAAAGCGAGCTCAGTCACGAGTATTTTTCCATCAAAATGCAAAGCTAGAAACAGAAAAGGGAAAAAAACCCAAACCCCAGGTTTTCAGAACACCTTAGACCAAGCGGGAGAAAATCAGATGAGCGGTCACACTTCTACCAAAACGTTCTGAAATATACAGCAGTACTTGGGGCTTTGCACTGGAAATGTGCATCTACATCCCACGCGATACTGACTGAAGGCAAAAAATTAAGAGTTGTTTGGTTTTTGGTTTGATTTTTAAAGAATGAGCAAAACTTGCAATTACAGCTCAGACGACATTCTCAATAGTCAGTATTTTTCCCCCCTTCCATCTATATTACTAGTTTGGAAATGACTGTTTCTACCTACACCACTATTAATCTTCAAGTTGGGATCAAAATTTGCATATTATTATTTTACCTTACACATCTATCTGAAAATTAGCTTGATCACATTTCTTTGCAACTAAAAAAAGTCCGTTCATTCTTTTTCCCTAACTATACAGATACTGTTATTGAGCTAACGAACACCAGTAAATGTTGGAGGTAGAATAAGGAAGGTAGTTGGTAGGGATTTTAAAAAAGATCACTATGTGCCCATATATTTTCCTCAGTTTTTACTGAGCAATTTCTAGGTCGGCAAAATGCCAGTTGAACAGAAGGACCCAGCGCAGGCAGGTAGCAGCCACCCCGTTTAGGACTATTATGTCCAGTTGTTAAGGGGAGTTGTCAGCTCAGCTTATACATCAGTAACAACAGGAAAATGCATCACTATCAACCTAGCTACCTCGTAATTTAAAATATACACAAGTGAAAATACAGGTGAGCTGCCTGTATCGCATTCTATAGGAAAATATCATCATTTAAACTCTGTGCAAAATACTTCTATATCCAAAACATGCTTGGCCACTTTTTGTTTGAAAAAGTCAGGAGTCTACAGAGCTATTAGTCTTCCTCAGTTTCACAAATATAAATTTCTTAATGCACAACAACATGAATATTCTTACAATTATTGCAGCCTTTTATTCACACCTCTGCATTTTGCTGCAGCAATAGCGAACAGTAATGTCCCAAAAGTTCATGTAGTACACATTTAATCATCCATTGCAAACATTTGCACATATTTTACATAATCAGGGAAAAACGTCTCGTCCAAATTGTCAACACTATGAGAAAGGATCTCCAACATTAAATTCAACAGGCATTTTGCCACCAACTTCGATGAGCAACCTTTGCCGTTCAGGTTACCAAAGCGAGAAGGAGCCTTTCAGAAACCAGACCGTACGTCAGAGGTAGCACGCACTCCTTCGCCACGTAAGGAACTCCGCAGACAAGAGAAGTCTTGGCCGCGTCCTCCTGCCGAGGAGCGCCCTACAAAGCGGCACATGACAGAGCAAGAGCAACCAAACCTTTCAGACATCCCGTGCTGCCCACCAGAGTCCCCGTCCCAGGGAGACAGAGCAGAAAGCAGAACTGCCTCCATTTTATTTCAGTTTTTTTCTTTAAATCTTTAAGCTAAGTCAGTTTTTCCCCATGCTCTTTCAGATGTCTAGCTCTAAGCAAGGTGATTAGAGAAAGCTGAACCGAAGTAATTATTCTGACACAGCGATATTGGAACAACTGCTAAAGAAAGGCAAGAGGGCAGCTCTGCTGCGTTGGTGCCAAGCTACTCTTCTGTATGTGAAGCACAGCACCTGATTTGACTTAATCACTGTACTTCTACAACAAATTCTGCCCAGCGTCAGATGAAAAAGTATTTAAGGTCTTCACTATCTTCAAACAACTTTTCTAAATATTGTGCCTTGATTTTCTGGCCTGGTACATATAATCCTAAACTGAAAGAGATTAGGAATTAAATTTATGCAGTGTGAGGATCACAAGTTATGTTTTGTGAACTTAGCTCAACAAAGTGAAATAGAAAGGGTAAACTACTTAAAAATGCAATCATTGAGAGAAAAGCAGGAGATTGGAGCGTGGAGGGGGCAGAGACAGAGAAGGTATAGTTCCTCCTACTGATGCTATTGCTCCTAATGAACTCAGAAAGGCATGATCCGAGGGGAACATGGATGGACACAGCACTGATTCTGCCCTCAAACACTCAGGAAGAGCTTGCACTTTCCTTGCAAGCTTCGTTCTTAGGCGTTTACTTAAATGATATCTCCCACTGATATTAATGACAAGCAGACCAATTCATTTCAAAGGACACGTGAATGTTCTGCTGGAGAAAAAGAAAACCCAACAGCAAATACAAATTCACTTAATAAAGACATTACGGACTGTCATAACAATAGCATGAACCTGTCCCCTACTTTCATCTCTTACCTGAAAAAGCAAACCTGCTCCTAGTAGCTTTGGTTTGGCAGAATGACATCTGCACGAGCAGATGCGCCTGCACTAGTACTTTGGTTCCCGGAGCACGCGCCTCTGGACGTCTCAGCGGCTCTCATTTACTGTGTTTTGATGCACACCATGGAGAAGCCTTGGAGCACACAAGCGAAACTGGAAGACGTATTCCAGGACTCGCCTAATGCGCTCCACCTGCTAATGGCCTTTCAGTCCACTGGAGCGGAGCAGAGCTAGCAGGAAGGAAAAGCCCTCAAGTCCATCCATCGCACACACTGAAGTTCTGATGCTCTTGCTTTACAGATCTGCTTCCCTTGTGCCTCCTTACTTGCTAAAACAGATACAGTCAGTCACATGGGGAATGAATTTTGTGTGCATCCATGCATGAGGGAATGTTTGCACGCAAGCACATAGTATAAAAATGTGAAATTTTATTTTTGTTTTGCTTTATCACGTCATACGCTGCAAATGAAACAGTACAATTATTTATAAACATAATTGGACTTTCATACTAGAGAATAAAAAGCTGATTCTGGAAATAGCTCAGTGTTTCAGGCCTGAAGACACTTAGGGCCATGTCTACATCATGCACAACAGGATGGATCTGCAGATTGATGCAGTTACTGTAAATACACATGTACCACAAGCAGGTCAGGGACTTCCTTCAAACTAGGTTTATTTCAATTCCCTACACCCAACGCATGCGTCCCCAAGCTATCCGAAGGCCAGTCACCAGTTTGGATCCTTACTGATGGCTTAACATACATTTTGGCAGATGCATGGAGGGGAGTTTCACTTTCCCAAAAAGAAATCCAGTTCTCCTGTCCCAGTACCACCGTGCAAATCCCACCAATGCATGGTAAAGGCAGAAAGGTGATTCACTTCCAAACTACGGTATCTCTCTGAAAGGAATTATACTGCAAGCACAGACAAAAATAATTCGACAGAACTTGAGCCATCTTAGTGCTGCTCCCACTGCTCAAACAGGCAACCCCAAATTCTCAAAACGTTGCGCACATCAGCTGTCCTCACGCCTGCCCTTATCTGTAAGCAGTGTATGGCGATTCAAATTAGCTTAGCCTAGGAAGAAAGAAAGGTAAGCTGAATCGATTTACTCCTTGTTTTCTCAGGCTAAAAGCCTGCTCAGATAACACAGGGTAACATTTCTAAGTCAAGGTAATGCAATCATTCCTACATCCCCATGATTGACTTAAACATTCTCCAGTTCTTGCTATAGGAGGCATAAGTAGCTCTCTTCCAATTCCCACTCCTTGGCAGGGATCAGGGAAGGCCATACGGAGACACAGAGAAATTTCAGCTATATTCAGGCTATTCAACAGGTCAGATATACATAAAGAATTCAAAGGCATGTAGATAAAAAACACTAACGTCAGAATAAATACATGATTCGGTCACCACCATCCGGTAAAAGCAGAACAAACAAGATATCTCATTTACAGTGTATTTTATTAGTGTAACAGCAAGACATGACCCTATTTTAAAAGCTGTCACTTACTGACAACTCGTAATATGTTGTTACGAACACGGCAAATGAGTGAGATGGACATTTTCCTTGAGGAAGAATGAGATGGGAACCAGTGGTACACGTCCAGGTCTCAACGCATAAAACTAAGCAAGTCTGATGATAAACAAATGTTTCACAGGCTAAAAACAAAAGTTTGACGGTTAGATGAGTGAGCTTGTGTATGAATTTACCAGGGGATGAATTTATCTCTGAAATGCAGGCAACATCAGAGGAAACATAAAATCTATGGCGTACATTAGGAAATTAAATATAACAATGAAAACTAACATTTAAAGTAGGGTTTAAGCAAGCAAAACATACACTACGTAAGCAGAAATCTTTAAAAAAAGTCCTTTTTGTTCACATGAAGAGTCAGGAGTGCTATGTTAAAGTGCTAGAGAGGGTCATGATCCCTGCCTGCCTAGCGATTTGAACTTATTAAAATACAATTCTAACACGCTGAATACGGTGTAATGAAGCTAGTTCTCTTCTGGTATCTGACACCTTTAAACAATTAACATATTTCAGTACAGGCTGTATTTTCAGGTAGTAAGTTGACCTAAGTATAAAATAATCAAGAGAAGTTTTTCCTATCCGTTGAGGAATTGTAACATTAAAAGATAGTAACTTCACTGCAGAAGAACCACTCAGCTTTCCCTTGGAAAGATGCTGGTCTTTAAATATTTCAGAAAGTTGCTTTTCCAGGCTTCGAGTGGCACTAAGTATTTTTAAAGAAGTTACCTCCTCCCTGAACATCTCATTAAGTGGCTTTTTTTGAACAAGAGAGCTGCTTTCCAGCCATTTAGCTTTTCTACGCGCTCCGAACATCAGCTTGACGAACGGCGCGTACGGGTGCCTGACTCCTTACAGCCAACCTTCCTCCATGCGCATACGCAGCCCAGCAAGCACGTGCGTGTGTACGCATAGGTAGCATTGAATTACAATACATATGTTTATTAGACTATTTGATTATTATTGTCATCTGGAGAGACTGTTCTTTTGGGAGACAAGGTGGAGAAAGCCAAAGGGAAACTGTTCAAGCAAACTTCAATGAGGTTTTACAGTTAGGAAGAGTCATAAGTTTCTCAATCTTGCTTTAAACATTGCTTTCAGAAAACACAAAGTTTAAGCAATATTAAATTTTCAGCACATGCTTTGTAAATATCTTCTTGACTTTTTGACTTTATGTAGCTCACAAGTACAACAGAAAGAGCAATTGCCAACATACATACCTGAGCAAAGCTACGTGCTGCCATGGGTCCCTGAGACCTGCTCAAGAAACAGCCAGAGAGTCACAGGCTTCTCTGGACAGTCCATTCTTCTGCCAGTATGAACATTGCCCTCTTCCAGCTATCAGCAGTTAAACCCACCTTCGAACTCCTAGCAATGTTATTGAAGGAAGCCACATGCTTTGGTACCAGCCAAGTCCTCCTCCGCTTCCTCACCCCCTCCCCACTTCTTCAAAGTCACCTTTTCATTACTACTTTACTTCTTTTTGTTACGAACAGTTCAGCTCTTTATCCTACAGATCTGAAGATGAATTCACACCAGATTAAGTGTTCACCGTCACGATGAAGGACAGTTTCAAATGACAGGCTTGAGTTTTGCCATTGTCACCTTGTCTAAGAAAACCAAAAAACGTTATTGCAAGACAACTTTACAAGAGAGCTCTTCATTTTTGTGTGATCACACCCTGCTATCTCAGGGCTACATGAATACAGCCTTCACCACACTGCTCATATTATAAAAGGTATGGTGACCCTGAAAATACATTTTATATACGGATACCTGTGTGCACACACACTCACACACCTGATGTCCTTGTTATTTTTTATCAAAAGAAATAATAGTAATAAACACATGCTCACTTAGAAACACAACCTTCTGAGTTCTGTCTAGTCAGGCTGTGCAAGGATTTTTCTCACTTGCAACCACTCACTAGAACAAATGCGGAGTATTACAAACAGTGAAACAGAGTAGCATAAACCAGTTTTACTATTCTCTCCTTGGCAATATCTAAATCCAAAAATTGTCGTGTTTTTCCAATCAGCTAAATGCCAGCTGCAACGATAACATTAAATCGGTACCAGAGCTAACAAATGAATGAGCAAAGCAATTGAGACTGTATTAGACATCTTATTCTTACAACATAATAAAAAATGCTTCTTTACTTCTTAGAGAGAAAAAAAAAAAAATCTATGTCAAAACAAAAGCTCAGAGCTTGAATTCTCATTTCCGGATTGACCAAAGGCAGTTAATCTAGTTCTAAAATGGCATCTGGTTTTGAGAAATGTCGTGCAGAGATTTGGGATATGAAATGGAGCAAAGCCCAAAAAATACAAAACGGAAAGAAAGCAGCATTAGGGAGGTATAGGCAGAAAGGAAAAATATGCCAAAAAGAGCACATGAGAAAGAAAAGAAAAGCAGGGAGACCGGACAGACAGACGTTAAAAAGGACAGAGATGGTAACAGAGAATAGCATTTAGCACCTTACCTTTTCAGCTACAAGTAATGTAGTCATAGGCAGCCCCCACCCCACCAAATGACAGGCATAAAAAAAATGGAACAGGGGAATAGGAAAAGGCAGCAAGAGACATAAAATACTACAGTTTACTGTATGGCTTAAAAAACCAAAACCATTGGGTGATGTCAAGGAAAGTAATCACTAAATCTGTTTATTTTCTTCAAGTATTTCTCAAATCCAGAGCTTTGTCATGAAAACGATTGCTCACCAGACAATCCCAGCATCCCAGGTTTTTATTTCATTTTTCCAATTGTTCAAGCATGCATATTGACTTGTCAGCATCGTATTTGAAAGTTTGATGATGTTTTCTTTCCTTCCTTGCATTGCCAGGCTTGGTACTCAAGCTGGAGCGACAGCGATGTAGCCGTGCCACCCCAGCTGGCAGGTTAGCACCGTGCTCCAGGCACCGGCACAGAGCACGAGGGGATGGAAGCAAACAGGACAGCCACCCCACAGCAAAATAACATGAGATCTCAGCAAAGTTAGGCCCTGTACTTCTCTGCAGTGATGAAGGGTGAAAGAGAACAGACAGCTGTAAGAGCTAATCTGCTTATGGAAAAGTTGACAATAACGGGTATTTCTGCAGCCTGGCAGCCCACGGCATCCCTCGGCAATGGATGTTGCAAAGGCAGTATGCTTCTTTAGATTAAATAAATGCACATCTGATGCCTCTCTTGTTTAGTTACAAGCGAAAATTAACTTAGGGGTATTGGTGTCTAGCATTTGTCTGCTGTGAAGCTCAACTCATTCTATTTACGTCTGCTGTTTTAAAAATTCAGTCTATGAAGAAATGATGGAAGAACCTGAAGTCATGGTAGATGGTAAGTGATGAGAATGCTAATCTAGTCAGGATGGTAGAATTGAGAAAATTAAATTGTACAGCCATATAAGAATCAACAGTGAGATCTAAATTCAACACAACACAGGTACTTTCAAATATTTGCAGTGCAAGGAGCAAATTTTACTTTTTCTTCCCAGAACAAACCCTCAGTGGATTCAGATTATCCCACTAACCAAGAAAAGCACATAGGGAGAGTCAGCTAAAGCGGACAGGGAGGTGAAAGAGCCACAACAGAAAATGGACGCACCCACTGAGGTGAGGTTTGCACAGAGCAGGATGACAGCAAAATGCTAACAAAGCTAGGCAGATTTTCTGCAAATAGGGAAAAAAAATCACTTCGGGTGGGGGGGGAAATAAGGCAAAGATTAGAAGACAAAGAGGTCAGAAATAAAACTTACATCTCTAACTTTGTAGAAATACTTCATCTTTATTTTTGTTCTTTCACAAGAGAAAGAACAAATATATACGCACACGAACAAGTTTTAGCAATTAATAGTGCAGAAGGAAATAAATCTGTCAGCTCCTGGCAAGGATCACGTTATTCTTACAAAATACAAACAAGTCTCTTGCAACCGTTACAATCAGGGATTTATGGAAGCACCTTCCCAACAAGCTGAAAATTGTGTCTGATACATCAAAGGCAATGGAGTAGTCACAGCACAACTGCAGACTGCAGAAAGCTAAATTAAACTCTACCCATTGCCAAACGCTGCCTTTGTGGTAAGGAACTTGAGGAGTGGAGGAGGGAATTGGGGAAATTACAAGAATAGGATGAAGCGAGCCGTCTCAATGATGTTGGTGAGACTATGTATAGAACAAGCACATATCACTATAAATACAGACTGCACGATCCACCCCCAGATATCTGTAACATCCAGGAACCACTAGCAACATTCACAGAATTCTTCTAATTTCACCTTTCATATGAGCTACCGGGAACCATTTTTATAGGTTCATACTGAAAAGCTGGAGCAAGCTAAAAAAAAAAAAAGCCACAGCATAATCAAGACAAGAGGAACTGACGTATGCAGAAAGAGGAAAATCGCTAAGCGTGCCAAGCTTGGAGAAGACACAAGTAATGAGAATTCTTACAGCTTACAAATATGTGAAGGATGTAACCATTGAGGAGGGACACTAATTAGTCAGGACAAAATGGGCTTAACTTCAAATAACGCAGAGGAAACACAGTTGCAAAATCATAGCAGTATCAGGAAATGCTTCATGCCAGAAAAGTGCAAGAAGAGTTATTTTAAAGCACAGAGATGTGCACATTAGATCATCTTGCATGGAGTGCAGTTATCATCTGTACCTCCACGAGAGTCTGCCTAGTCATGATCCTACTAGATGACTGCTAGCACGAGGGTCAACCAAAGAGCCTTTTAGCATTCTTTTTTTCATGTGAATGATGATGCCGCCTTCTCTCAACCAAACTGCACAATAGATTTGTATGGAAATATAACTATATTGAGTACTTAGAGCTACTCATTTCAATGAAAATCTTGGAGTGATTACAGCTAATAAACACGCTATTTCTAAACCTCTGAAGCGATATGATTCTGATAGACCATATGGTCTCAGTGTATTTATACTGCAGTGAGCTCTTCAGAGGCTTTTTGTATGCCAGCTGTGACAGAGGAGGCGCACTGGGGGCACACAGCAGGTTTGGGTGGTGGTGTGACCTGCGGTGGACCCCATGCCTGGCCTGGTTGGTCCCGACACCACTCTGAGCCACCCGTCCCCACCCACTGCCAAATGTAAGGAAGCGTTTCCTCAGTTTAAGTCTTCTTTCCCAACTCAGTCAAAAGTTGGTGTTAACTTGCAAAGAATTAAATTAAGCACAGTTTCCAGTGTTGAGACTCTTCTGCTACCAACAGGATCAGATGCTTTGCTAGAGGCCGGTATCTAATTTACTAAGACCCCACTCACTTGCTAACAGCACTGAGCTCAAACAAGACCTCCTGTGTCATCGGGAAAGTCATAGCTGCTCTAACAGTCCCCAAGAAGTAAACAAGAAATATTACCAAATAATACAAAACATCACTAACTTCTTGCAACATCAGTCCTATTCTTTAAAGGGATGACAGGAGAGCCTCTGAAGAAGAGGAGCGCTAAGTATTTCTTCTTTATAGGTCACTAAGGTATTAATATTTTTTACTTATTTTCACTCTGTTCCCATAGAGTTATGTCACGAGACAGAAGTAGAGTCACATTAACCCTATTGTAATCCCGTCACTCGGTTGAAAATGTGGCCTATTAGTAATTAATCTTAGCACTGGAGGTAATAACAACACTCTCCACTTCACCGATAGCACTGCTCATCCTGCATTTATAGCTTGCACAACGACCCTTGACAGGAGAGAGAGAACCAGAGGAATGTGTTAGTTACTGTGAAAATCGGATAGAAGCGACTGACTTTGTAACCTGCAATTCACCAAAAGCTTTTTCCTCATTTTTTTCTGCAGTTAAACACATACTTTAAGAGACAAAAGGTCCATTTTCTTCCTCTCGATGCACACATGTGAGACTCATTAATGTTAATTGGATTTATGAATGCCTGTTGAAAAGAGAAGAAACCGTGAAGATTTCACATTTGCAGGGAAACAATCAAAGGAACAATTTCTTGTGCATCTCACTGATGCAGAGATGAGGAAATAATAGATGAGTCATTTTACGACTCAAAAGTCTTAAAATAGAAGAGATGAAAACACTGATTTCTGTACAGGTCATATTCATGTAAGGGACTCTTTCTAAGAATCCAATTTCAACCTTCAGGTGTAGTCCTGCTTCCAATTACCTAACTCCAAGAATAAATCGTGGTCTCTAAATTGTAATTATACAGATTTGTTGCTGTAATTCAATTTGGCAGGTGTAAAATGTAAGTGTAATTTCCTCTACCCCCCACCCCGTAGTCTTCAAAGAGACAATGAACTTGAGCCATTTGATAATTTATTCCATATTGTAGCTTTCACATTTACTATGCGTCAAACTTCTGACAGATTTTTTTTTTTGAAGGCGATTATATATGGCTCTGGTGACTCTACTAACTGATTAGAAAATAAATCCAACATTCATCTCTTGACTACGACATGGTCAGCGTTAGCCACTACCTGTCCTGCAGCGTCCAGAGCATTTCAAAGCAAGCTCAAAATCTCTGCTTCCTGTGACGGTGATGGGGGAGAATATACGCAGTCTTCACATGCACAGATTTGCTCTGTGGGGACTTCTCCAAGACTGGCCTTCTGCTCAGTCCCATTCAAGGCACTGCCTTCCCTCAGAATCATATTTGCTCTATGTAAATCATGAACTGTAAGAAATGAGTACGATCCCGCACCACTATGTCAAACAAAATGTCTGAATATACATTACAAATATAATATATAAAAATATTTCACATAAGATGGTAGATAGATATAAAATATAATATATATAAAAATATAGACACCCAAACAAAATCAACCCTTAAGCACACCATACCCACTGTATGAAAAGATGCTAAATACCTGACCAGCTTCCTGGAAACACTCAAACTATGGAAATATACACTGTCCATCCCATAGTGCAAGAGCTCTGTGGGCTGAAGCAGATAAGCTTTATGGTTTCTTCTTTTTTCTTCCCTCTTTGTAACAATCTGCACCTCCAGTAATGCAGGAGTGCAGCATACGATGCCTTTAGAAAATGCTCAGCCTGAATTTTTCTTGCCTCTGGCATGATGCTGTTCTACTGACAACAAATCAATTCCTCTATCAGTAGTGCTCCTGAGTACCTTTTAAAAGCCTTTCCAAAATTAAGATTATATATGCCAGCAATTTTTAATACAAAAAAGTGTAATCAATAAAATACTGCTGATCACGCATATGATTTGTGGAGAGGGAGAGCTAAATATGAATTAGTTCTGGACAAGTTCCGAGTCTATCATCTTTCTTAATTACAAGTTGGGTCACTGACTATGAATTGCATGAGTCAGCTCGGGAATCCCTAAAAAGAAATCGTAACTAGATTCAATAGTTGTATTTGATTTATTTGTTACTCAGCGCTGAAACAAGCACAGTACTTCAGACCTCTGACAGACTAGGAGATCCCCAGAGAAGGTCAGTGGAGGTACCAGTCCTGCCAGCCATCCATCGTCTGGCACGAGGTGAGCCATGAGCACCCAGCAGTCCAACAGGCCGTGAGCGGGACGTGACAGTGATGCGCCTCGCTCCCCATGGAACCTTGTTACAGCACGTTAAATAAAAAGCCGCTTTCCTACAGATTGAACATGGAATCATAAGGCTGACAGAGGCTAGAAGGGACATTTAATCCTACACCTTGCTTAAAGCACAGCCAAGTAGATTAAAGCCACTCAGTCAAGTTCTGAGCATCTCCAAGGATGGAGATCCCACAGCCTCTCCCGCGACCTGTTCCAGTGTTTGACCACCCTCAAAATTTTTATTTTTCCTTGTACCTGATCAGAATTTCCCATGTCCCAACTTGAGATTGTTGCCTCGCACCGCACACCCCCGAGAGGAGTCTGACTGACCAAGAATTGTCCAAGTCCGTCCAGCTTCTCAGTGCGAGAACCTGAATGAACAAGGCAGATACTGCCACCACGAACATGCTGACAATGACAGGCAAACCTTTGTCACGGTCTTTCTCCAACTCTGCCTTATCATTAATCACTGTAATTGTTTGCTAGCATTTGGCTACTCTTCCTCTCCTCTGTAAGAAACAGCTTGGGTATTTTTGTTTCCTCCACATACCTAGTTGTGGTTTCCCCTCAAATACAAGTGCCCTGGAAAATTATCTTCTTCACTTCTCAGTTATTTATAAAGCAGGTCCACTCTGGGCACGCTCTATCACCACCTGCAGTTGCCAGCACAATGCCACAACTACCAGGTTTCGTTAGACTTCTAATTTCATTGCCTTGACACTTCCATACCCATAAGCACTCAAAGGTGTTTCATAAAGAAATTCTCAAAAATTTTTGACATCCTATTGGTAGCAAGCTCTTCTCTCTGCTCAACATGCCATAGTATCACAACTCTATAAACCTTTCAAAGTGCTCCTTTAAAACTGTTTTAATCTCTTTCTAAATCCCTGAATCTAGTTCATGCACATTCACTTATTTGCCAAACAAACAGGTGTCAGATGGATTTAGCGGCTCATTTGCACAGCAGAAGGACAAGCAAATACTATCTTGATTTTTTTCCCTCATGAGTGAAAATTTTCCTCAAAAGTATCAGAAAAATCAGCATTACCGTTAGGAAAAAAATAAAATCAATTCACAGAACCAGCAAAACCCAAAACTATTCAGCGGTGTATTCCACTGCCACCTGCGAGTATTTTAAAGCGTCAACCAACTATATTTTAAGAGCACATCATAAATAAGCAGCCTAAAATGTATTTTGCTTTAAAAAAAAGTCTATCAAAAAAAAAACCAAAAAACAACTTACTGGAGGCTATAGTCTAGTGTGCTATGCTGTAAGTACACAAGAAGCCCAGCGTCACTGGTATAGTGTTATTTATACCACTTCTTTACTTTTTAATTTTTTTTTTTTTATTTCAGAAACCAAACCAGGTGGGTGCTTAACATCTCGATAGACATCCTTCTGTGCTGTTAAAAATGAGGAAGAGGTTTTGCATTAATGGAACGGGTAAGTCATTCTCACCATCTCCTACGGGCTTCTTTGCTTTCCTCAGTATTAACATTTCGGGGTATAAAAACAAGTTACCCATATGCATACAAAAAATAGTAATGAACAATAAAGAAATACATAAAAGCCTCAACGGAAAAGTTACCTCTGCTGATGAATTCAAGCCTGTTGGTCTGTAGATGCTTATCACCATAGCCACAAACACGCTCTAAAAGCCCCTGCCTCTTCCAATGGCCGTAACAGCCTATGGCACGCTGTCTCCTTACCCGCCGGGAGGGACGTCGAGTGCCGTCCCGCAGCCCGTCCCCATGCGTCGGTGCCTCCGGTCACCTCCCCAGCCACCCTGCCCATACCTCCCAGGCGTTCCTCGCTGCCACCCCTCCACCAGCACGTAACCGAGAAGCTAAGGAGAAGTGAACCGGACATTATATTAAAAGACTACACCTCTGTTTTTCCTACCACAGAGAAGCAGCGTTGCTGAACGGGGCAGAAAGCAAACCTGCAAACTGGGAACAGCCTAAGCCCTAAGGGCCACGCCTGGGACAGGCAGGTTTAGAGACTGGCAAGGCTTTAAGTGAACATCTTTGTCCCCGCTATTCTCTCTCATGATAAAGCCAACTGCTTCTAAAAGCAAGACCAAACAATGTAAGCAATTAAACATCTTCAAGCAAACTTCCCTAAATAATTACATGTTTCAATAATGAATAGTTTTAAAACAAAAAAATATATATATCTCTCTCTCTCCTGTTTAAGTGACCTGCCTAATTGCCATCAGGGGCAGCAGGGTGGGTACACTGCTCTCTTGCGGGAACCTCAGCAAACCAAAGCCTGACCTACCTTTCTCCCTTCCACAGCAGCAGCTGGTTTCGGCAGAGCGCAGCCCAGGCGCAGAGGCACCTGTGTCCAACTGCTGCCGGGCTGATTTCACCCACGCCTCCCTGTCTGCCACCCTTACACAGGAGTCTCTAGGTCTACCACTAGCAGTCCTTCATTAATATTATGTCAAACTGCAACCAAAACCAACACTGTGTGCTAGCCTTTACCGATTGCAGCTCAGGCTGTGTCACGGACTGCTCCGCCAGACCCCTGCAGGCATCATAACCCGCTACAGGCTCCAGAGTGTCCCTACCTTGTAACTCCAGACATTTTACGAAAATCCTTCTTATGAAGTAGTAGCTGATATGCTATTCTCTAATGGGTATTGTGGTCTCCTGTCAAAAACACTTTCAACAGAAATTAAAGCCTCTGAAACTCCAGCTATTTAAACAGACACCCTAAAAGAACAATTCCATTCTGCCATGCAAATCAAGTTGTAAGTGTATTTATTGAAGTAAAAATATCCACAAATTTCACGGATACCTACATACAGAAAAGACTTTCTTCTTTTTTTCTTTTTTTTTTTTTTCCCCCCAGATTACAGTCTTGCAAGTCTCAGATACATTAATTTGTATTTGCTGTGGAAGTACGTTATCAGTAAGCTGGAAAGAAAGCAGTTTTCCCACTCCAGAAAATTATTTTTATAAGGTGAAGAGGCAAATTTTACCAGATATTTTGCACTACAAAGTTTTAAAGAAAACAACCTGACCAAGACTTGACCAATGTAAGTAATACGGCCACATGCTAGCCGTGAGAAATCTAACAACTTGAATATTTGAGCCCAGCTGCGTCCCAGAGGAAAGAGCCTCTGATATTCGGGGAAAGAGTTCTCTCTAACAATACCATTTTCACAAAAAAAATTCATTTAAAAAAATGCAAATCAGCACAGTCAGACAAAAAGCCTGATGAGTCCTAAAACATCTATACAAACCAAGAATGTTAATGACATACTAAAAATATTGTATCTCTCAGTTCCTCAAACTAAATCTGAACATTTTCCAAGATGTTTCAAGAATTTTAATTCAAAACCCTGCTCTTTATCGTGTATGATGACGAAAGCAACGCCGGGAGGGAGATCTGAAGATTACTCTCCGGGCCTTATTTGAGGATTTACTCTTAAGAGCAGTAGAGGAAGAAATTGCATTTCCTTTTGTACAACACTGTCTGTATAACTACCACCATTTTAAACTCCAGATAGTAAATTTCCAAATATTTTCAATCTGAACTAATTAAAGAAAAAAAAAAAAAGGCTTCCACAGAAATTCATGTTCAGAACAAGCATCCTCTGCCAAGGGAAAAACGAAACCCTCTGCCCAATCTGTACCCCAGCTATGGCTAGTCCTCAGCAGAAGAGAATTGTAAACATATTTTAACAAAATAAATTAATTACACTATGAGTTTAAAATTCCAGTTTCCTGATGCCTTCAGGCAGTTTCTTATCTCTGTTGAAAAAACAAGGTTAAACATGACAAATATTGTGCCTCCTTGTGAGTAAATGTTGGTTTGTTTACTCTGGGGTTTTTAAAACAACATTATGTCACAGCTCATCATATAACAGTCTTTAGACAACACTGGAGGAAAGCGTTGGTTCTTGTTCCGAAAATGCGTGGAAAAATAAAAGGGTCTGACTAGTATTTGTTTATAAGGGATTGGCCAGATACAGATACATTAGGAAGGCTCCCTTCCTTTCCCATGTTTACATTTGAATCACAAGTGAGTAAACAAAAAAATCAACTCGCTTTCCACTACCACCAGGCAGTGTTAAAGAATCTGTGCTATACTGAAGGCCACCATCATTATTAACTGTATTAAGATATTCAACAACAGAAAATACTCCGGATTGATTTTGTAGGATTATCTTAGTCCATCCCTGTACCCCAGGATGCATTTATTCAATAGCTTTGATTTTTGCAGATTATTTGCTCCTGTTGGTATGCCTAAGTGCCATTCAGAAAAGGAAATATTTTAATTGTCACCAGTTAGGGGCATCCAAGCTCTTGCAGTTAGTCAAGCCATCCTCAAAAACCCACTGAGTTAAACTAAAAGGCTACTTTTATGCTTAGTTTCCTCTAGAACTGCTCCTCACAGTTAACTGGTTTGTTCAGTGGGCAACATCCCCGCTGACAGGGAGGTCAGAAAACCCATGTGTTCCCATAGCCTACAGGAAAGGTGAGACTTTCAGAACTGCAACCTACATCTTCAGAAAGTTTAACAAGACTAATGAATCCAAAAATACGAGTGGTTTTGAATACACAGAAGCCAACTAGCTGTTTTCCAGTTAGCATATTTGAACAACATGTTAAAATTAATGTTCTGTATATCCGAGCTAAGAGATTGCTACGGATATTTGCATCGGAAAATATTCAAGGCAAAGGCTCTCCTCAGACTTACTCTTTAAGGCCTTGATCTGTAAAAATGAAACAAGTGTACTAATTTAACCATGGTAATAATCTAATTACATTCAACAGAATACCGATGTGTTTGAAGTTTACCATGCATTTAATAAGCTTTTAGAGTACAAAAATCTGCCTCAGTAGTAGCTCTGAATCGGAAGCTGTCCCGGCTTGAATCTGCTGCACATTGGACTCCGGCTCCTACTGTTTGCTGGACCAGACGATGCGCTCATACGGAGTCTAATGGGCATGAGAGTGCGTAAGACTTGTGACCTCTCAGAGTGGCTTTGGAATTGCACTTAAATTATTATAGCCTCCTGTTCGCTTAAGTCACTGAAACGACCCTGTTGATGATGCTCTGAATCAGTATAATTACCGATGGCCTTATGAAACAAGGGGAGTCGCTTGTGTTCATGAATGAACTCCCAAAGTCAAACACAGATACAATTTTATTGTTACCTCCATCATACCAAATTATTATGTTGTCTTCTGAGTGGTTGGGTTTCAACCATTATTTAAGTGACACTGATTAACTATTCAAATTAAATTAGGTAGGATTTGTTTTGTGGTTTTAATATCTTAATGAGTTACGGCTGTTCACCTTCTCTCCTAGAAAAGATCTGAACATTTTCAAGTTCTAAACTCAGGTCATGAGCACACTGAAACGCCAAAGACATTAGCAGACCCACGGGGGACAAACCATTGGTGAAAGTAGCAGGTGATTTTTTCCCCCTTAACCAATATAACTCTAGCCTAACGACTCTACCCTACAAACTCTGCAGCGCTAAAGATCAACAGTTTCACTAAATTCTACATGTATAACATGTAATTTAAAAATTACCCTCAGCTACTGGCAATACACAACCTGGGAAACAGAATTGCAGGACCCAGTCTTACCAGTATTTAAAATAAAGCTATTGTAAGTAATGTTTACTTTACACACGTATTAGAAGACTTAAAATCAGCAGACATTTCCACCTGATCATGCAGAATTACAACAGCTTCAGCATTCTGCAACAGGAAAGCTATTTTACAGGTAGTTTATTGCTTTCTTACTGTAGTAGGGTATAGACATTTGTAATAGAAATTCTCATAAACCAGATTTTTATGTCCACCACAACAGATTTACTTTAGTTGATCTACAAATACAACAGTATTCTACAAAATGTAAAAGAACTAAAGACAACAGACAAGTCCGAACAACAGACGGCACTTTCAGAAGACACTAATGTATCAGTATCTGAGCTCCACAGGGTTTTTATAAAAGCAGAACTAAGCACTAGGACTTCTTTTAAAAGAAGTTATAAGTATTTTTATATACATGCACACACAGAGAAGTATATAAATACAAATTCAAAGCAGTTTTCTTCAATCAAAGAGATAAAATAGCTAATGGTACAAGCAATTGGATTGATAAAAGATAATCTAAATGGACATCCAACAGCTTTTTCGACAGACCTGTACTTACGTTGCATTTTAAAGGTCAACATGCATTCCCTGCAGCCATTTCCAAGCTGACTGGGTGGCACGAAGCTGTACTACATGGCAGCCACTCGCAGCTCGTGCGATCTTTATCTCCACAAGGCTCACCATACCAAGTTCAGAGCTTGGTTCCAGTTTGAGATAATTTGTACCTACCTCACTTGGAGCAGGGAGCCGCTATTTCAGTTCTATTCCTGAAGTATCCTGTGTACATGCTTACAACCAAAATACAAACATACATGTGTGCATACAGAGTCAAGAGAAAGAGGTTATTATACACCACAACAGATTTCTGTGTTCAGTACATCTGACGCTACCGTCCTTTAACCAAGTACTTAACAGGAAACTTCTGATTTTACCCACTCTCTAGCTGTATCAACAAGATTTAGTTAGAAGTGGAATTACAGGAGTAAATTATACCATCTAAAGGTCTAAATCTTTCACTGACCTCCTTGGGCAAGTAATAGGACCTTACTCCTCCTGATCACCAACAGAGAAAATGCATTTGTCCTATTAAACCAGTGAACGAGCCCGACGCAGCCAGTTGTCCATCACCGTAAATCTTGATAAAACAGATGCAGAGTGGAGTATCACCCTTGTACCAGCTATGCAGAAGACCAGAGACTCAGTTCTCTTGTTGACCAACAAGAAATCCTACACGTAGCTAGGATAATGCCTTAAAATGGTTTTTAGGCATTTCAAAGATTTAGCAAATCTCCTGCGGTAGCGACTCCAAACAACTGGTTTCTCCCTCCAGAGAGTTATTCTTTCATACAAGTTTCAATACTTTTTGAGATTATAAACCGCAAGACAGCAGCCACAGTGAGGAAGACAAATTACAAAGACAGAGTAGTGTAATTTGCATAAATAGCATAAAGTATAAAAAAAAGAACGCAGTAAGTGTATAAAATCTTCAGGAGAGCCATGGACAAAAGGGAGAGTTTGTGGAAAACAAATTTCTATAAACTGCTACTGCTAAAAAGAACAGCCTCGGGAAAATCTTCAAAGTCCCTAGGTATGAACCTCGACAAGAAATGACCAAGCCACCAGGCCTACACTCATTGATTAAAACACAAAGGCATAAGCAATATTACAGACAAATGCAGAAAGAGCACCGGAAATTTGCAACATCACTGCGTGTCACTGACCCACATGGTAAGTTTCGAGTTTCTTCTTCAAAACCTATCTGCCACGCAATGAGCAGACAGCAGTCGGTTCACTCGGACAGTACTCCACCAAAAAACCAACCATACGTCCCTTCTGCAGAGCTGCCACGGAGCACCCCAGAAGCGGATTAGATATCATTACAAGATTGTACAGATTTGAAGAACGTTTCAGACAGTGGAAACTGCAGGGGAGAGGATAAAGCCTTATTCAGCAGTTCAGATGCCACCAGTTTTTGAAGGCATGTTAAGAGTTTGGATGCTGTTCTTCCAGATGTGCTGAGCCCCTTCCCCATCAATTCATAATTCATATTTGTTTTCCTGATAAGGAGCAGCAGATTACAAGCAGGTAAGCGTGCCCTACCCGCACTGAACCGGTACCCAGGCCCAGCAGGGAACACGTGTGCACAAAGCTGTGCCATCAGATTATCAGAACTGTACATAGACAAGCGTCCCTGCATTTTCCCCCATCATCTCACTACAGCTTCATTCAGTAGCATTGTTTTCGTATTTTATTTAATTTTAAAAGTGGGTTTTTACAGTAACCTCTTTTCTCAGTTTGCCTAAATCCACCCTTTGCTTTGTTGTCTCTTGTGCCTTTCACTATACTCCAAGCTCAGGTTTTCCCCGTACATCTTTCCTTGAGGAACAGAACGGAACTGTGGCCTTCCCTTCTTTCTCCTACTTCATGTTTTCATCTCTCATCCACTTCTTTCCAACTCCTGAATAACCCCATCTCAAAGCCCTGCAGTCAGTAGCACTGCAGATAGATACGACCTGGGGAAAGGCCACGCCTGGAAACTAGGCTACAGAAACACTGTTCCACCTTTTTACGAAAAAATAACTCTTTCCACCTAGAAGGACTTTTTCTTTTTTTTAAACCACTCAAAGTAGGAAGGACGAAGCTTTGTGCTTCATGTTCCCTACCAGGTGAGCAGGGGCTTATAGCTCTTTCTTCCTGTCGCCCTCTGGGAGCTCTGAACCAAAACTTTGTAAAGCTTTAAACGGCTTTAATTCTGCATGAAGCAGGAGGCGGGCAAAGGATGAACATGTAAGGATCACCTGCAGGGACAGACAGTCAGGAAAAAGTGTTTCTCCATGACCTCTCTTGGAGAGTAGGGCAAAAAAAGATGAGTTGCAGGCCAACACCAGGTCACTTCAGAGTGGGACAGAAGCCAAAAGCTCAAAGGACCTTCCTCCCCTGAAACCTAAGCAGCTCCAAGTTTGCACATACTCTATCGTGAAACCACAACTTCATCATTTGACTAGGACCAGCACTTTCCTACTTGGTATGAAATTCTACTGTAGCAGGTATAGTCGTCTTTCTTTCTACAGTCTGGTGGTAGAACTCTTTAAGAGAAGCAGAGCTTAGCAAATATCGCAAGTTCTGCACAGAGGCAACTCAACGCTGTGCAAGCAGAGGCTGTTTTTAAGTCCTCCTCACTCTACGAGGAAACAGTAATTTTAGAAAGCTTAGAGCATGGATGAAGACAGACTCCATGCTTGACGGCAAAATGGGAAGAGTCCGAGTGGCACCAGAATATTTCTGGTTTTTAGATTTACAAATTACTGTTTCTCTTAGTCTTATTCTAGGATGGAAGACACCAGGAACATTTTAAAAGGCTGTATTCTCAGCAGAAATTCTAAAGACATATTCTAGTTTGTATTAATAAACTTTCATCTTTGTAAGTTTGAAAGCCTGTTTACAGTGAAAGTGACAGATCCTATGAAATGATGTAACATTTCATTTTCCCACAAAAGCTGGCTGAAATGTACTTTAGTGCCTCAGAACTATTAGTCTGAGCTATCCAATCACCCTACATCACAACCCAACGGTATCTTTACCTCCCTTCAGTTAGAAATCACTCAAACATAAATAAAAATCTTGATGTTTGCCATACACCATTTGCTTCACAGTGAAGGACTTCATTTTGTTGTCCACAGAGCCAACATCAACAACTTTCCCTTTTTAACCCAGCGAAAACTGAGTTATGCTGCTCACCGCCCACCACAATAGCTTTTAAAAATAAGGTTTCTCATGGCAAATCCACAACCAACACCATCCCTTCTCCCCTCACATCTATCTCACCAAAGAGAAGGGTTGAGTTAAATTTCTTCCCAGAGTAAGAGTGCCCCAAAGCCCAAGCAATATATTTATTTGAATTTGAAGTTAACGCCAGTCTTGGCAAACATATTTTGGTCACTAAAGTTTTTATCAGTCCATAAATCAATCAGGAGCTCTGAGAATACAGAGCTGTTTTTTTGCCAAGAGGAAAAAAAAAATTAAAAAGCAAGGATAAAATGCTACTGAGGCATAATCAATTACGAATTGCAAGATAATACGCAGTCCAAAAGTTACATCAGAGTATTCTCCATCTTGCCAAATGCATCTTTACTGAAATTGTTTGGTAGAAAGAAGGCGCTGTATCGTGCAATTATTTAAAGTGTACCACACATTTCTACAGCGGGTCTTGGTTTTGCAACTGTAACAGTGAAATATTACACGCATATTGCCATCTCATGGCTACTACAAATACTCGTTTAAAATTCCAAGAACGTAATCCCTAACAGAGAAATATGCAGAATCCACAGCCAATAAAATTGTGGTGAGATTTACAACCTGAAAGCAGGAACTTTACATCTGAAACAGTCCAAAAATCTGCCTCAGATTCTCTCGTAGTAGTTACTATTTTTACGACTTGGCTCAGACTTGCTTTAATCTCTTTATTTAGGAAGAAACTGCAAGCTTGCCAACTCTAGCAAACGTTAAGTACTTCAGTAAATTCCCCATCAATACAGGTTGTGCATTCGAGGGAACAAAAACGTGGCGAGTAAGTTCTGCTCCACCTCCTCCAAAGGGGACTTCGGAATCAGACGGCGATGGGAGAGAGGGGCCGAGCCCCTCTTTCAGCTCCATCCCACTCTCCAGACACCCGTCCAGCACCTCGCTGCGCCGCGGCCGGGATGCTCCGTGCCGCAGCTCTCCTCCGTCCCTCTCCTCCGAACGGGCAGGGCACGCAGTGCCAACGCCGTCGCGTCACACCTCTGCCATTAAAGTTCAGGAACAGTGGGGAAGCCAGTCCAGGCAAGTCAGCAAAAACCACAGGGAACCCAACAGACGGAGCGATACCAACGCACGGCACCGTACCTAGGAGCAGTTTTAGCAGCCTATGCAGACCTCCAGAGCACCTGCCCGACTCCCCAAACCCCACCGGTTCCTTCCGAACCTAGAGTTTTGCTTTTAAAAACATCAACTCGGCAGCTGACAGACAAAACGTTGTATCGTTTCGGGAGCTGCTCTCGCAGGAACGCATCTCCCTCTACCCAAAGACCTCAAGTAACCAAGTTCCTGCCCCTCGCTCGGCTTCACCAAGCGGGACCCTCCGGCCGCGGCCGGCGGTGCCGGGGAGCGATGGCGGGAGCTGCCCGGTGACCCCGGCGGAGCCCTCCGGCCCGCCCAGCCGCCGCCGCCTCCCCCCGGGCTGAGGAGCCCCAGCCCCGCGGCTCCCCGCC
>Ga0065711_1032104_pt1 | contig 28015 bp, 18 predicted proteins | sample Hoacrofraction12_FD_59098 | JGI IMG/M metagenome (GOLD analysis project Ga0065711, IMG submission 59098) | Hoatzin crop microbial communities from Cojedes, Venezuela - Epithelial fraction 12 v2 (version 2) | ecosystem: Host-associated > Birds > Digestive system > Esophagus > Crop | place...
CCTCTGAGTGTGACGGAGCACTGGAACAGGCTGCCCAGGGAGGTTGTGGAGTCTCCTTCTCTGGAGATATTCAAGACCTGCCTGGACAAGGTCCTGTGCAGCCTGCTGTAGGTGACCCTGCTTCATCAGGCGGGTTGGACTAGATGACCCGCAGAGGTCCCTTCCAACCTGGAACATTCTGTGATTCTGTGATTCTTGCAACCATACCCTAGAGGCTGGTGAGGGGTAAGCTAAAACTGTTGCAGCCTTGATAAAGCCTATCCAGGACCTATCTATTTAGCCAACTTGGAGATTATGTAAACAAAGGCAAATACCTGAACTGTTTTGCTACTGTGAAATTCCTCCCAGTCGCCCTGCTTTCTTCTTATGCTTGAGCACTGAAGCAATGCGGAGTATTTGAAGAAGTGGGTCACAGATCCTCTAGGTTTATTTCCACTGATGTTTCATATTCAAGATCAGAGGGAAATAGAGGCTCCTTTTCATTCTGTTTTCTCAGTTGTTCATCCATTTCTTGTTCTTTGTAATGAGTCCCCCTTGCCTCCCTGGTTCCCTTTGTTGCATCTTACGGACTGGCTCATGCATCTTGACCTCATGCGTCCTGTCAGAGCTCTCAGCTCTCACAAGTGCCTGAGGTTTCTGAGTCGCAAGGATGTCCCAGTTTCAATGACAGATTAAAAGACCAATTAAAGGTTTGTTCAATCCTACCAGTAGTCATGACAGCACATGCCATTTTGTCCTTGTCAGACCTGTCTGCATTTGCCTTTTGAAGAATTCGTGTTTGATAGCTGCCCCAGCAGAGATGCAGAGTTTGAACGCACTGCCCCCAGCACTACTGGTGTCCAGGATCCCCAGGACTGCTCATTGCAGCACCTGTGACTGCTTGGATAAGGGTAGTGGTACATTCCCGCAAGGTGGTTGATCAGCATAAGATAATTCGCTGCCATAGCTCCACAGGAGAGAGCTTATTGAAAAAAAAATGCTAAGCCATTTACTGCGGTAGGTCTCTGCTGACAAGGAGAAATCCGCTGTGTCCTTGGCTGAGATCCCAGAATTCACAAGGCACTTCTGTGTGACAAATCAGCATGAGTGCTTGTGCCCTCTGAGAGATTTTAGTCCGGATTAGGTATCGCAGACTTGTGTTGAGATAATTTGTTCCTGGAGTGGACACACATCTAAGAAATTTGTCACACAATGGTCCAGACTTGTCAGCAGCTAGTAAGTGCGGTAGACACAGTAAAGGTGGGGACAATCACAATTGTCAGAAATTCCTACACTGTTTCAGTTAGGAGAGGGTTTCAGTCAAAGCATGTGTGAGGAAATCCTTATTACTTTGACCAACAAAAAGTTTTTTGCAGACCTCTGTGTTCTGGAGTGGGAAAACACATATCAATAGGCTGAAAGATGCAAGGACTGCTGTGCCTTGCAGGATTCAGGTCTTCAGGAAAATGTTTTGTTCCTCTTAATCAGGAGACCTTGCAAGACAACACCATGATGGTATGGTGCACCACCTTGGCTGTATCTCTACAATTAAATCAAACGTCTGGCACCTTTGTGTGGCTCTCAGGCCAAATGTTGATGTGTAGTGCCTGTATCATTGAAAAGTCTTACCCTTTAAAAGAAGATGCTTACCTCTGTACTGCCTGTTGGTGTGGTCCTTGACTGTGCTGATTCTTAAACGCTGTCTGGAAATTGTTTGGAAGCATGCTGAGCTGAGACCCTGCCAAGCACAAAGTAACGTGAGGCAATCAATGCGAAATGCCTCAGACCATTCCCTGGCACTGCTGGGTTCACTAATATACCCTCCACGACTCTGGAATTGGTTTCCTGGTTGTCCAACCAGTCTATTATCCTTGTGTCTCCTCAGACTAAGTTATTCCCCAGAAGACCATTCCAGCAGCGAGCAGGATAACACAGATTGTTGCTCTAGCCTGCAGTTCTTGGAGGTCATTTCTTTGGATGGTCACTCCCATAAGCAGACATGGTTGCAGTGTGCCCCAAAAGGGGCTTTTTGGACTGACAGAATTGGCCTTGTTCATCCTCATCTGATACACACCTTTGAACATATGTATGTGATTGAAAGGGCCTCCTAAGCTTGCTCTCGTAGCTGATCATCTGGGTCCAGTGAGATGCAGCAGCTTGAAGTCCACCCCTCTTATTAGCCATTGTTACATTCAAGTGATCATGATTTTTTTTTTTAATTAAGTGCTGGTGCATTGCTACTATGACTTTCCAATGACAGCCTTCATCTTCTCTGACACCCCTTCCCAGTCACCTGGAGGGGGAATGCATGGGGACTTCAAAGGACACAGGGCTTCTCTGTAATCAGACGCTAACTGTGGTTCCTCCAGATACACCATCCACCCAAATTCAGTGGCCTGTTGTTCTCTGAAAACCGTCATCCTACTCTTGTGACAGACACCCTTTGTTTTCTAGGTTGACGGGTCCTTTTTGCCTTTGGCTGTGACGAGCAAAAAGGCATTTATTAGTCAGGCAATGCTTGTGACTTGCTGAAATGGGTTGCATTGTTGTCCCCAAGATCTGTGTTGAATACATTGCCCTAATAAGTAACATTTTGAGCAGCATTTTGTTTCTAAAATACAGATAACATAGTTCACCTAGTGTAGTTTTTATTTTTAAATTGCTACTTTTATGCTAGTCTGTAGCGGAAAATAAAGAAAAGGAGGTAGAGTCTGTGTTTCATACTCTAAGTTAAGGGGTAAGCCACAGTGATCTGTAGTAATCTAATTCTTTTCATCTACATGTGAACTCATGAAGAAATTGGCGAGTTTTCAGCATAGCCCAGCAGGAAAATATTTCCCATTTTAGCACTCAAATAAGCGGAATTGAAAATAGGTGAAGTTGGGGGACACAGAACACTCTTGAAATCCTGCCTTTTGAGACTGTAAAAGGGAAACATGCATTTTGACAATTTGGCTCCTATGACCTGTGCTGGTGAAGTAGGTAAACTGAAGCTTTGCTGTAGTCTGTTTTGGTACATGTCTAGGTTTCTCTCTAAATAAGGCCCCATATAAAGAGATGTATATTTTGACAAGGAGCATACAAAAATTACTGAAATGCAACTTTGCTGGTCAGCCCCTCATTCATGCTTGGTTTTCACTGCTTTTTAAGGGATGAAGAAGAGAAAAAAAAGTCTCACGCAGATGGTACAGATGAAAAGGATAATGGGAGCCAGACGAAGGCTGTCAGTCGAATTGGCAACTCAAATAACCCATTCCTGGACATCCCTCATGACCCCAATGCTGCTGTGTATAAAACTGGATTTCTGGCTCGGAAAATCCATGCAGATATGGATGGAAAGAAAAGTGAGTATCTTTCACTCTTAACATCTTGTTTTCTTGTTAACTCTGCACAATGCCACTTAGGATGAGACCCTGTGCTTCACAAGGCAAATAGTGCTTCTTCATTAGGGGAAATTGCAGCAATAACAAATAACACAGCAATTGGATTATCACACTTTCACTATTAGGCCAGGATTTACAATGTTCAGTCCCATTTGCAGCAACTCTAATGCATGAGCATAATGAGTAATGTGATACAGCAAAGCAATGTGAATCTTCAGTGCTAAGAGAAAATGAATCTCATGGTTTACAGAAGAGAAAACCATTTGAAGTGAATTACAGTAGCTGTTCTGTAGTAGTTTGGTAATTCTCCTTTATGTGACACCAGATTGTTTCAAATCTCCCCTCCTCTCTGGAGGAGGTTATTCTCTATTTCTGCCTGGAAGATGCTGTAACAATTCCGTTCCCTACCTTCCCAGCCTTGGGTCACATACCTGATGAAGTTCAGCAGCTTTTGGTAACAGCCAGGTTTATGCCGTGCAGTTCATCACTGCCCTGCTTTGTTATAATCCTGCTGTGTCACTTACTTTAATTACCTTCTTTCCTTCTTGTCGTACTTCCGTTTGTGGTGCGCTAATTATCAAAGGCCTCTGATTCGCCTGTGTATGTTTTTGTTTGGATATCTTCGTTTGTTTGTTTTCTATTGATGTTCTTGGAAACAGCAGAGGCTACTGAGAGCATCTGTGTTTTCCCTCATCACTGTTGATGATTACCTACTCATGGTTTACACTGATGGGCTGAATCCTGAAGGCACAGTCTGACTTTGTGATGGGTTTACAGTAATTGCAACTCTTCTACCTGGGCTAAGTTCTTTGGTGTTTGCATGTTTTTCTAGTATATTTGAGAAGGTACTATTGGAGGTCGGTGTTTTCAAGCTGGCGGCTGACAGCTGGGTAACTAAATCCAAACAGAGATGTTGAAATCAATCTGACCTCATTCTTTGTGATGACTGGATGCTCTGAGCAGGTTCCTCTTTATTAAACTTCTGTTTATTTAGCCTTCATAAGTAATTGTATATAGTTGCCTTTATTAAACTTCTGTAATTACAAGTGATCAGAATTGCCCATTATTCAGCACACTGGATATACCGATATTTTGGGGGTAATCCTTTTATAAGTAATGTAATTAGGGCCGTGTTTTCAGAAGTTTCTGCACATCTTAGAGGTCTGTGTCTCATTGTCATGCAGCTCTTGAAAAAGTTACATTCTGACTTTCCAATTGCAAATAAACTAATTTTTTTAAAGATAGTTCGATCTTTCCATGTTTGATTTCCTAATGGAGTTGTTGCAGAGCAGAGATCAGCTTGTGCAGGATTGTTAATGAAGTGATGTGGTAGCATGTTATATATATTTTCTCAGGAAAGGAGCACTGAGTGCTAAAACACTTAGGCAGTGTAGAGGAGAAGGATGTAACAGGGGCCGATGGCTGGAAGCTGAATCAAGCAAATGCTGATGAGAAATGAGGCCCATTGTGTGAGATGAGAATGATTAATCTCTGGAGCAAGGGACTAATAATAACGTCTTCACCATCACTTGCTGTCTTCAGATCAGAATGAGATGCCTTTCTGAGGGTGATGCTTTAGTTGTGTATGGGTTATTAATTGCTGTATAGAGGCAAGTGGATGCTGGTCAGTGGTGCTTGGTGGAGAGTGAGCTTAGTTGCAGGTTTCTGGTCTCTGGCACTGTGACCGTACAGTCTGTGCCTTCACTCCCTTTACTGCAGCTGAATTTCAAACTAGAGCCTTCATGCTGAATCCCCTTTTCTTCAATTTTCTTCCTCCACCCCTTCCCCACCCTGCTTATTTCTAGGAGTTTTGTGGGCTGGATATGTTGTCTCTGCTACGTTCTTCAACCTCTAACTGACTTCAGGTTTCCTGAGGGGTGATTTTTTTTTTTCCTTAGGATTTTGTTTGGCCCTCATCTCCTTTCTCTTCTTCGGCTTCTCCTGCGGCTGCAGGAAGAGGGGAGGGGACCAAGAAGCCATCTGACCGCTCAGTGCCAACTCGGGTGTGCAGCAGCAGCAAGGGGAAGGGTGCTCTTGAGAAGCACTGCTTTCTGAGCAGTGTCCCGTTGGTCCTACGCAGTGCTTGCCTGCCTGCTGTGGCAAGGAGGAAGGGTGTTTCCTTCTGAAAACTCTGCCACAGTGCAGAGCTCAGACGTAGCTGTGTAGGGGCAGTGTCCACCTACCTCTGAGAGCACAAAGACTGGATCTCTCTGTCCTGCTTTCTGCATTGCTGCTGTTCCTTTCTGATCCAGTCCAGGGCTGTCGTCAGGGTTGTTTTATTACTCTCTCACACAGCAGGTATGTGCAGGCACTGTGCTGAGTTGCATTGTCCTTTGAAAAGGAGAGTACAAAGGAGGTTTAACACAGGACTAATGTAGCTCTCCTGTTGCCTAGTCAAAGTGTAAAAATGGATCTGAGTTAAATGGGTTTTCGTTTGTTTTCTTTGCAGCTCCCCGGGGAAAGCGAGGCTGGAAAACCTTTTATGCTGTGCTGAAGGGAACAGTCCTGTACTTGCAGAAGGTAGGGGAAATCACTGTCGTTTGGAAACTAATTAAAGAGGGATAAAGCAGCAGGCATCCTCTCTGCTCTCACAGGCCACCTCCAGGCTCCTTTCCCTCTGACACGTAATGTACCTGCTCTCTCTGCCCCCCACCCTGTTTACACACACTTTCAGGTCTGCATCCTTTCATTGACACCCTCCCCCTTTTCACACTTTCAAGTTCAGTTCCATTGTCCCCATCCACATGTGCATCCTATCTGTTCTGGTTTATACCATTCTTGTCATGGCTGAAAAAATAGCCAGCTTCCCCAGCAAAGACAGCATCATCTGTAGGTGTCTTGCACACATTCTTCTAGCCTGCTTGTAACATTGTGTTTCATATATCTGGCTTCCTCTCTGATAAGGCTGTCCTCCTTTTCCATCTTTTCATGGTATACTTTTCTGCAATGCCTGCAAGACCAGCTGCAAAACAACTTGCTTGGCCTTGGCAGGAATCTGTAGCTTCTGCTCCATAGCAAAACTGAAGGATAAAAGGGTACTTTTTTCCTCAAAGCAAGATGAGATGCGGGTTTCTAACAAATTTTGCTCCCTGACAGCAAGAAGTCTAAAAAAAAAAAAAAATGCCAGCTGAAACTCTTCATGTCTTTTGGTGGAAGCTTAAATATATTATAGTACAGTTTTAACTATTCTGTTGGAAAGTGAAATGCAACATGTCAGTGACAACTGTCAAAATCAAATAAATGTTAGCAGCTAAGTAGCTTGTTAAGGATTTTTGCCCCCCAGCATAGGTGAAATGTTCATGAAATTGGTAGTGTTTTTCCAGACTGCCCTGTATTATAGAAGTGTGCTCCTTTGAAAGCCTTTTGACATGTCCACTCTGTTTTGCAACTATCAGAAGTGCAAGTTCAAGTGCATACTCTGTTTCCTCCTCCCCTGCTGTGGCTTTCTGAAGCTGTTGGTGTCACTGCAGCCAGCCTGGATAGTCTCTGAGAAGAGTGAGTGGCTTGGATCAAATTCTTACAGCATGAGGTTTACAAGGTGGATCCTCTGGGTGCAGTACCTTTTGGAGACGGATGAAATCCTGAAACAGACAGAACAATCTGTAGCCAGGAGGGAAGATTTGGGATGAAAGTTGGATGCGATATGCTCAAAACCAGTGCAAGAGACTAGAACCAAGTCTGCTGAATTGCAGCTGAACCTTCCCTCTGGTCCTCTTGCTGGCAGCAGCTTCAGATTTTAGTAAAGTGGCTTTCATGGCAGTTTTGTACTTGCCCTTTCCTAGGTGAAATGGAATCACCTGCTTCGATTTCTGAAAAGAAGTCATCTGAAAAGACTGTGTGGTGCCTTAAGAAGTAAGAAGGCTCTTTGTCCATAACACATTAATTAATTTCTTATTTCATCTTTGAGGAGGGATTAGTAAGCTTTCAAGGGGAAGAAATGGAGATGCTGTCTATTTTGGAATCTTAATTAAATACTTTTGAGTATCACTGCTGTATTAGTTTAAAACACTTTCTGTTTGATAAAATACAGAGATGCTGATATAGCATGCAAATTTTCTACAGAATGTTGCTCTTCCCACTCTCACCTTCTATCCTATGGGGAGTGAGAGAGTCATTTCACATCTGACTGCATCTTTGCAGAATGAAACGAGTTCTTGTTCTTATTTGTTTGCTATTTGTGTGTCTTGTGCTTGTCACAGCACTTGAGTTCATTGATTACAGGGTGGTTACTCTGCAAAGCTGCACTCTCCCAACTTCCTTCTGAGGACAGTTGCACTGAAGACATCTTACTGGAGCACAGTGACAAGCAAGGCTTTTTCTTTAGTGCTGTAGAAGGTTGACAGAGGGGCCTGATGGGAAGTGACTCATTCCAGAGTGACAGAGCTGCTGTGAGCCACCCCAGGGTGCCTCTGGCCCCTGCTCAGCCACGGTGCCTCATGCTGCAGCTGTGAAATATCCTCTAATTTCTCCTCAGCTCCAGAAAGTCCAGCAGGTCTTTGCTTCAGCCCTGAAATAGACTTTGGTCTGTTAGGGATGTGGTATCACGGAAGGTGAGGGTGCCAGGGTTTTAAAATACACAGCTAGACCAAGCTGTTACAGTAAAAGTTGCTGAGCTGTTGTTTGCTTTTGCAGTATATCAGGAGACTGAAATTATGCAAATTTCAGAAGGTTCATTTTAGAACAGTTTGATTTCTTCATAGAAGTGCATAGCTTTGGCAGTAGTCATGGGCAAAAGATATCCTTGTCTCTGTTTGCCTTCTCTCCTGATTATGGAGTAGTATAGGGCAAAGTGCATTCACATATGCACACATTTTCCCTCTTTCTCTCATTACCTGTGTGTTGTATATATATCTGCAGAGGTAACATCTGTGATGATGGCTTCATTGCATTCAGTGCTATTCAAGCAAGGGAGAGAGAAATCTCACTGTTTTAGGTGCTGTGTACACACAAACACATGTATAAAACTCTGCACTATTGCTTTCTGTGTTTATCTGTAACTCAGCTGTTCCCTCAAGACACTACTCTAATATAAATATTAATTGTTTGTAGCAGCTGTGATTCCCCCAGTGGGCAGTGTGATCTCAGTTCTGCTGTCATTCTGTTTGCATACCAGTCCAGTTCTCCTTGTTTTGCTGTCAAAGTACATGTAGGAGAGTGGTTTGCAAATGGTGGTCACTTGAGATTTACTGGGGAGTTTTATCTGGGCAGTCGTGTCTCCATGCCCAAATTTTGTGGTTTTTTTTCCACTGGAACTGTTCAAGTGCTAATTCCTGTGCTACATGTTGTTTTATTTTTAAATGAGTGATTTGAGAGAGATGGTTTCTGAGTTGGTGAGCATAGAGGCCACTGGAGAGGCTCAGTGGAAGTATTCACAATTAGCTAACTAAACATGCCTGCACAATATTATGTAAAATGAGAGGTTTGACATGTTTGGGATGTTGGCCCTGTCTCTGGGCATCCTTGGGCCGAGGTTAATTTCCTGCCCTTTTTTCATAGCAAGAGGAAATTGCAAAGTAGGAGCTAGACAGAATGTCTGTTCACTAGACTGACATGAGATGTGATGTGCGTACAGAAGAGAGGTTTGTAAGGAGAGGACATAAGGTTGACCTCGCTTCCTTGCTGGAAATAGCTTCTGGGCAAGCAATACAGGACATGGACCTTCGTGTTTTGTTTGGACACTTCTGTGAAGTTTGCAACATCTTCACTCTTTGATGTGGCACTTTATAATCTTGCAGGCTTTTAGGTATTTTTAGACAACTTTTCTCAAATGTATTTCCTCTATTATAATATAAAAAGCAGAGAGGAAGGCCAGAATGATAGAAAGTATTCAGTGATGAGGCTTTCTGAAAGAGAATTTTGCAGCCGTCACATGCAATGGAGTGGAGATACCCACCCATGGTACATTGACTGTTAAGAAGCCAAATGCCATTCTCTGGTCTATCAAAAACCGATTTAGAAACATGCTGACTCCTGGTCAGCAGGATGTGGGAAAGTCATTCTCCAGGAGTCCAAGAGATGAATTCAGCATGCCGTTGCGTTGTGTGCAGCACTCACATCAGCCTTCAGTTGATAGAGAAGTCACAGTTCCTTTCTGGCTCCTCATATATTTCTTGCCACTGTCTTGGTCTAACTTTAGTGAGCTGCGTTCCATTTCAGCTCTACCTCCGTGCTGACACCAGCACATCAGAGCATGTGCTGTCTTTGATGGCATAGGAGATATGGATGTTCCTGCTCCCCTAGCATTCCATGCCAGCTGAAAAGAGTTGGAGGCCTTAGAGAAGGAATTTTGACAGCACATTCACATCCTTCCAGCTTTCTCTGAGGCTGGCCAACTACATGCAGATATCTCTGGTATGCTGATCAGTGCCTTTGGAGAAGCTGGCAGAGCCCCAGCTGTCAAGGTAGATTGCAGCCAGTTGATCCGGTGGGATTAGCAAGGATTATCGTGAACGCTCTCTGTCCATAAGGAGGGGTTCTCAGACAGGACTGCTTTTGGGACTGCCCAAATGTGGAGTTCTTCTGGCACAGGCTTAGGCACCAGAGTGGGCTGTGGATGTTGGATGCATCTCACCGAGGAAGCTGGGAGGCAACAGGCAAGGCGATAGCTGACACTGTCTCTAAGCATTAAGTTCAGGAAAGACAGATTATCATGTTTCTATGGCCTGTCTAAGTTCATTTCCTGGCCCTGAAGTATTCCTAGTCTCTCTGGAGGGTGGAGCCAGTCATTTGCCCCAGAGCTACCACCAAATAAATCAGCTTTTGAACCTGTGAAGGAAGAGGCTTGACCCTGGGGCTTGCTTCCTCCATCTTCAAGAGAGGACTGGCTCCTCCAGTTCTTCTCTTTCAGCTAGAGGCTTTCCCAAATCTTCTTCCTTGAAGAAGGTTTAGAGAGTGCCCTAAGTGGGAGTCAGCAAAGTCCGTCATGATGTGGAGGTCCCTACAAAGCTTGCTGGGACTCAAGCTATCAGAGGGGAAGGACATTTGGCTTCGCTCATTAGCAGACCTTGAAAACCCCTTATGTCACAGATGTTTAGGTTGAAGGCTACCCTTTAGTTATCTGTACAGCAGTGCTCTGCCCTGCTGCTAGACCTGCCAGATCTGTGGTGCATTGTGCGCTGGTCTGGCCCCAAGTGGAGGTGGTGCTGCAACAGTATTGCTGGTTAGCTGCATCTCCTCCAGTGAGCAATAAGTTCTGGGCCTGCACTAGCTGGACCTCTGTGAGGAAGGATGAGACATGGCAGAGGAGCAGCACACTTTGTCACCACAGCTGGTGACTCCCCATCCATTGAAACTCATCCTGAAGAGCCCAAACCAAACCCCGCGTGGACAGAGCACAGATGCTCTCGGCAGCAGTGTACTTGCCTCTGACTGCAACCCTGGTCTGCGTGCTGCTAGATAAGCCCTGTAAACGAATTCATGCACGTTAACCAGGCCTTCTCTGGGGTGGGTGCCCTCTGAGTGTTTAACCTAGTGCTGTCCCTGCACTGGCTCTGTGTCCTGCACTCTGTTGCCTGCTAAACTCTATCTTGTAACTCTTGTGTTTGAGTGGAGGGATCAATAGTTATCATGCCTGCAGGGAATTATTCCTCTGTTTTGCAGCCATCACACCCCCTCCCTTGGTGGGTGTTTCAGATGATACTGATTTCTCTGATGTACTGTGGGGGAGAAATGAATTCAGTTGCAGAATGCTTTGGCTTCTCCTTCAGAAACTGCTTGTGCAGCGTTGCTGGCAAGTGACTGTTCCTTGAAGAAGCTCCTGGCTTTCCCAAGCCATTTATAGTCAGGTGGGCTTTAAACTGATGTTGTGGCTACACCATGATTGTGCCCTCATCCAGCTTCTGTAACTCAGGGCATCAAAGACTGCTCCTGGGCAGACGCTTGCAACACAGCGGAGTTTGACTTCCTGCTTTTGTCATTTGGTGTTAGGAGTGGTGCTGTTTTTGTGTCAAAAACCTGGATGCTGCTGTGGTTGCCGTTTGCAGACCCTGAGCAGAAAGATTTAAAGGAGGTTGCTGTATTTGCTTTGTGGAGGCTGGTAAGGGGGCTTCTCCGCTGTGTGAGGGCCTGCCTAGGAGGACAGACAAAGGTAGTTGTTCGAGAAAAATAAAAATCGAGCATTGGAGGCTGAGAACCCAAGCAGGAACCAGTAGCTGAGCAGTGGATGTGGGGAGCTGGCCATGAAGGATTCCAGAAATGAAGACAAATAGTCCACAGCTGTTGTGATGGTCAAATACTCCCTGTTTACCCCTCTTGCTGTCAAGCAGGTAGTGGAACTACTTACCTTCCTTGCAAAGAGATCAAAAAAGGAAAGAAAGAAAAAGGAAAAGATATTATAGGTAGTGGAAACTGTGAGTGCTGAAGTCAGGCTGCATCTAGTTCACCTACTTTAATACTATTCATGACTATGAAACAAGGTTTTTTCCTAGGTTAAGGAAAAAGGAGTACCACATGGAGAAATAAGATACCATCTTCCCCTTGTTAACTCCTGCAGGATGAATATAAGCCAGAAAAGGCTTTGTCGGAGGAAGATCTGAAGAATGCAGTTAGTGTGCATCATGCACTGGCATCCAAGGCAACAGACTATGAGAAGAAACCCAATGTCCTCAAGCTTAAAACAGCAGATTGGAGGGTCCTGCTTTTCCAAGCCCAGTAAGTGCTCTCTTCTGATTTGTGCCAGTAGTTGAGGAAAGAAGGCAGTGCTGAAGGAGGGGTAAATTCATGCCTGGACAAGTTAAAGTAGAGGCTTAAGAGGTTCAATCAGTTTATTTGATCAGAAATAAGATTAAATAGTGATTTGATTAGAGTGCACAAGTAGTTCATGAGAAAGAAACATCATGTTTTAAGAGGCGTTTTAATCTAGCTGAGAAAGGCATAACAAGATGCAGCAGCTGGAAGCTGAAGCTGCAGGAAATTCAATTTGGAAACAAGGCACAAACTTTTAACAGTCAGGGTGATTAATCATTGAAACAAATGACCGAGGGCAGTCTTGGATTGTCTGTCTCCTGATGTCATTGGGTCTTAGCCAGATGTCTTTCTAGAAGATATTCTTCAGTCAGAAACAAAGTTACTACCTAATACAAGAATAATTTGATTAAGTTCTTCAGGCTGTGATATCCAGACAGAACAGATGACCTGCCTTTGCTTTCGACATTGAAAACCTATGCATCAGGCTTGGGCGTGAGCCCTTTTCTACTGAGATCCATATGAAAACTCCTAGAGATCTGTGGTGTCCAGCACAGCTGAGACCTTAGGACACTTGTCTGAATCAGGGCATTGGTTGGCTCTGTTGCCTGTGCCACTTGGATTGGATTAGGAAAACGTACGTGCCAGGGTGAGTTATGGACTTACTTATGAGCCAACCTATGACTGAGATACCTGACACTAACTGCTTGCAAAGATAGACCAGGAGACTGAGCGGACTCTGAGACTTGTCTGGTTGTGCTTATTCTCAGTTTTAAAGTGCCATTGAAGGGGTGAAGGGAGGTAGAGGAGGCTGAGTCAACAAGTGCTTAATATGTGTTTCTTCCCCAGGAGCCAAGAAGAAATGCAGACCTGGATCAACAAGATTAACTGTGTGGCTGCTGTCTTCTCTGCACCACCATTTCCAGCGGCAATTGGCTCTCAGAAGAAGTTCAGTCGCCCACTCCTGCCAGCCACCACAACGAAGCTATCTCAGGTGGGCTGTTTTTATATAGAGGGTAGGCAATGGAGATTTCTCTGGCTGGCTGGGGACTGGACAGTGGTCCTTGGCCTTGTTTTGTGGCTGTTGCCCCTAGCATTCCTAGGAGGAGGAGGCTTGCACAGAGCGGTGCTAGCAGGGTAAATCTCTGCTTGTTTCCTGGTGCAGGATATGACGTGGGGGGAGAGAAGGAGCAGACTTGAATATAGTTGTTTTATACTTCTGAAGAAAAGAAATAATCACAAGTGTTCCTAGTATCAGACAGAGAATTTTCATCCCGTGGTTATGGCTCTGCAGAGGACATTTCAAATACTGTCTAACTGGCGTTTTTTTTGAATTTGAGTGTTTATTACCGCTCAGTTCAGAAGAAATGGACATGCTCTTGATCTTTGGCTTTATTGAGGTGATAAAAGGTGAAAGCTGACACATCAGGCAAGCATCAGTTACATTTCTCCCACAATACTTTTCCAGATTCCAACCCTTATCAGCTCAGGGATTTCCTGTGTAATGTACATTTATGAACTGTCTCTCACACAAACGTCTTTGGTCTCCCTGTGTGACCACATAAGCTTTCGGCTGCCATAACATCTTGTGGCAGGGAGGGTCGCCGCTCTACTGATTCTTGCACGAAGAAGACGCCTCCTTCTGCTTGTTTAGGACTGTCTGTGTCTAATGCTTGTGCCCATAGCTCTGTGTACCGTGAGAGCTGTGATGCATGCCTACAATTCGTCCTGCACTGAGAGGAACACGATACTCATTGCGTTAATCAGGTTGACTGAGTGGCAGAGGTGATAGATCCCAATCCTAGGTGTATAATTTATCAGTAACCTCCTGTAGCTTTTAAAGTCATCTATCCAAGCGGCATTACTTCTTAAATGCATTTTTTTGCCATCTTCATAGCTTAGCAACACTTCTTAGAAACCGTTACCTCATAATCTGCATTTCTCTAAGGAGGTGGGTTTTTTGTTGCCCTTGCCTTTTCCCTCTTCATGGTAGTAGCCCTTCTTCTTATGATGTGGTGACCGACTTTCCATCTTCTGTTCTGAGTTAAAGTTTAAAACATGTTTTATATAGAATAATTCGAACTTGTCTCATTCGTGTGGTTTTATCTTTTACTCATACATACCTTTTTAAGAATACTGTATAAGGCTTCAATAGTTTACCCCCAGTCACCAAAAAAAGCTTTTTTACTCATCGGTGTTCTGTGTGATTGTTCCATTTAGCACGTTGTTTCCTAGTCGCATTGTTTCCATTTAATCTGGAAAGGGAAAAAATAGAACACAGCCCTGTGGTTTGTGTCTCAAAGAAGGGGAGACACGAAAAGTGGAATAAGATAAACTGTTTTAGCTAAAGGCAGAAGAATGTTAAGTGTTCAAAGCAGATAAATTCAAAGACAAGTGGAAACATGTCTGCTTTTATCTGTCAGTGTGGAAAAGCTGCCAGCAGGCTGCTTCTCATTCGGCAGACAAAAAAAATATGAATTGTCAAATGCCTGCAATTGCTGTTGAGGATTTTGTGGGCTACATCATGATGGACAGTACTTCTTCAAAGGGCCTTTTCCTGGTCAGGCAGAAGTTGGAATGCAGTGAGAACCTAACATGGTTGAGGGGAAGAGGTTGGACATGACAGGTTGTACAAGATCATTTTACGAAGTTTGGTTTCAGAAGCCCTTCAGTGTCTGATCTTGGTTAGTCCAGCCAAAGAGGGATGTGACAAAGCTATACACAAATGAACAACCAGTCTAGAAAAGATCTTCTAGGGTTTTTTTTTCCCCTTTTTTCTGGGAGTGTATATGCACACATAAAAGCTCCATAGGGCTGCTGCCCTGGAAATTATAAGTGCCAAATTAATAGCTGCTCAAAGACCTCTTGTCATCAGGCTGTAGAACTCACTGCAACAGGATGTCGCTGGGGCCAGGGATTCAGCACAACATAAAGAGTGATTGGGCACTGTTAGAGAGAGCAAGCGGATCCAGTGTAGTTACTAAGAGCAACAAGAATTTTTGGCAGCCAGTAGCGAGTGGTTTGAGCCCTACCATATATAGGTGGAGGCAGATTATCCCACACGTTTCCTTCTGCAGTTTTCTTGCAGAAGGGTTGAAACACAAGATTATCGTCCTCTGTAGAATTTTTCCCCCTTCTGCTCCTTGCCACAGCTCTAGCTCAGCGAGAGGCTCAGTCCCTGGTGTGACTCGCAGTGCGGTGCAGGCATGTTCAAGCTAGGCTTGAAGTGCAAGCTGCACAGCCACACCGCTGGGGAAAACCTACCGGCAGCTACCTGCTTCTCTGAGGCTGGGTGTGTATGTGGGGTCTGAGCTGGATACTGCCGGCTGTTACGACTCTAAGTCACTGAGATTTGTGGGATCCTGTGTATATTTTGGATTTACCTAATTCAAACATAATTTCAGATCCAAACCTAGAATGGCCAGAAGGCCATGCTGCAGGAGCTGGAAACCTTCTGAGCTGAGGGAAGGTTAGCTGACAGATGGACTGGAGGAAGTGAGTGGGCCTGGGATTACGATAAAGGAAGTTGTCTAGAAAGGGGGAGTAGCAGTTCCTCACTCTCTCCAACTGCACAGTGGGATAAAAGCTGGTAACAGCTTAGTAAAATGAAATACCTTTTGCAGATTGGACAGCCCTTCCGCTTCTGGGTGCATTGTATTGTTCTGAACAAATGGAAACTGCAGGCCGAAGAGCGTTCGATAGTGCAGAAATGAAAGGAAGGGCCCTGACTCCCATGTCCTTTCTGTCCTGGAAGGAACTACTTTTACATTGCAAAGACCTGAGACAGGATCTTTGCCTGTCTCTTTCTGCCCTTGGTCTGACTGCATACAACAGCCTTAATTAATTTGCCAAAAAATGTATTAGAGCAGAAGTGTCATGTTGTCAGTAACGCTCTGCAGCAAGCTGCTTCCGTTGCTCGCAGCAAGGCGAGGGATGACAGGTTTGCTATCCTTCCCCATGGCATCTGCTAGCTGCTGAGTTTTTCTGCAAACTTGGCCACTTTGCTTGGGTGCATTTGAGAGAGCTGCTGAGGACAGAGCTCTGGGGTTATAGACCTTATCAATCTAATTAAAATTAGTTAAAGGAAAGAAAGAGAGCAAGAAAAAGAAACTACTTGTTATTGTTGCACAGGGATCTCTATTTTCCTTTGATTATCGAATATTTTAGATTTTGTCACTTAAGTGCCTAATGTGTTTCTGAAGGATGAACAGCTGAAGTCCCATGAAGCTAAGCTGAAGCAGGTCTCCACTGAGCTTGCTGAACATCGCTCGTATCCTCCTGACAAGAAGCTCAAAGGCAAGGAAGTAGATGATTACAAACTGAAGGACCACTATCTGGAGTTTGAGGTGTGTATGGGAAACTTTATTACTTTGAATTTTGGGGTGTGGATGGGGCCGCTGGTCTTATGTTTGAGGTACAGTCTGAAAGTTGTGCGTTTTTTACCTTACTTCGCCAAGGAGTGTGTTCTTGTTAGACAGATATGTCACGGCAATCTCAGAAGCTGGGATGTGGTTGCTCTTTCTGATAAGGACTTCCTGTGACTTTAGCCATGAATTTAGCTCCTCGTATGTAAAATGGAGGATCAAAATGTGACCCTCTGTCCCTGCTTTGAAGAGATGATGACGTCTTCAGGCAGGAACTGTCTTGTGTTGCAAGACTATGTGTTGCCTAGTGTGTTGTCATTATGGAATGACTGTATTCTGCAGTAATGGAGATCGTGATAATTGTCTTCCATTGGTATGTTCTGAAGGAACTGCTCTTCTAACATTATTGTCATAGGCATGCCTCAGAGCCATCTGTGTTGTGTACCAGTGAGCTAGATGTCAGGACGAGCAGGAAAAGGGTAGAATGAAAGATCACAGGAGTGAGCGATGCAACTTAGGCAGCTGCATTAGGAGATTGTTCTGAGTGTCTGACAGCAGCTTTTATCCATCATGTGTCTGCCATATTGTAGGGCTCTGAGTGAGGGCACTGGCAACAGAGCAGATGCCTGTTATTTTTCATGGCTGCATCTGTTACCTTTTTCCCCCCAGAACCGCAAATCAATGTTGCCTTGGGTCTGAAAGGATCCTACTCTAGACAGTCATTGCCTGGCAAGGAAAATCCATAGTCTGAAGAAGAGAAAGAGGAAGTAAGACAAAAGTCAGAGAGACCACCACAGCAGATGCTGGAGGCAACACAAGCCTCCAGAACTGAAGTAATGCTTCTGGCATGTGTTACATGAGTTTCTTTTGGAGGAGCTCTTTTTACTGCTGGGCATAACTGGTTGTGTACTTTTGCAGAAGATTGTAACTGCTGTGTTGGTTTTGACTGCGTTGTAGCTCTGGGCTGCAAAGCATATGGTGAGCTGGAGGTGTTTTGCATTGATTTTTGGCTACTATTTTGTATAGGGAACATAGTTAGCCAGTTTGTTCTTCCACATCCCACATACCTGAAATGATCTGACCAATAATCAAATGAGGAAGTGGTGGACAGAGCTGTCAAGCAAAGTGTACACAATGATGTAAACAGGAGAGACTACATAATCAATAAAACAGGGCTGAAGTGAGGTGATAGCTCACATGACTGGGGTGTTGCCGTGAATGGATACAGGCTTCTTAGAAAGAAGAGTCAGGGATGGCAAGGAGAGGGAGTCACCCTTTATGTGAGTGAGTAGCAGGCACACACAAAACTTTGCTGAAGGAAAACGTTGCTGAGCCAGCTGAGAGCTTGTGAGTCAGGATTAGTGGGCGTGCCAAGATGGGTGTCATTGTGGTGGCTGTCTGCTAGGCCTTTTTCAAAAAACTGGAAGAAACGTTGTGTTTGCAGGCCCTGATCTTCATGGGGAACTTCAGCCACCACTATATTTGCTGGAGGGACAACACAGCAGGGCACAAGCTATCCAGGATGTTTCTGGAATGCATTGACAACAACTTCCTAACACAAGTGACCAAGGAGCAGACAAGGAGAGGCACTTTGCTGGACCTGTCACTTATAAACTAGGAGACACTGGTTGGGGGGCATGAAGGTCAGGGGCAACCATGTCAGCGGTGCACGAGATGTTGGACTTTGTGATCCTGAAAGGAGAGTTCAAAGTAAAAGGTAGGACCACAACCCTGGACTTCAGGAGAACTGGCTTTGGCCTGTTCAGGCATCTGCCTGGAAGAATCCCATGAGATACAGTCTTGGGGGAAGAGAGCTTTGGGAGAGCTGGTAACTTTTTAAAGATCACCTTCTTTAAGCTCAGGAATGGTTCACCCTGACAAGCAAGAAACCAAGCAAAGGTGGCTAATGCCTTCATGGATGAACAAGTTGCTCTTGGCAAAACTCCACCATCAAAATGAAGCATGCAGGAGGTAGAAGCAGTGGCAGGTGACACAGGAGAAATAGAGATACTGTCCAAGCATGTAGGATGGCGTTTAGGAAAGTCAAAGCCCACGTGGAGTTGACTCTGGCAAAAGATATGAAGGGCAAGAAGAAAGATTTCTACAGGTATGTTGGCAGCAGGACAGCTATGGAAAATACGGGCCCCAACAGGGACCCATAATGGAGCAGGGGGCGTGGTCGCAAAGAATAGGGAAAGGCCAGAGTACTCAATGTCTTCTTTGTCTAAGGTCTCCTCTGGTAAGACCAGCCTTCAGCAGTCACATGAGCCCTGTGAGAAAATCTGGAGCGAGGAAGACTTGCCCGTGGTGAAGGATGGTGATAAAGTTAGGGACTATTTAAAATGGGCGTACGCAAGTCCGTGGGATCTGATGGGATGCACCCATGAGTGCTGAGGGAGCTGGATGATGACATTGCAAAGCCACCCTCAATTACCTGTGAAAGGTGATAGTGATCAGGGGAGGTCCCTGAGCACTGGAGGAAAGCAAATGTCATTCATGTCTTCAAGAAAGGCAAGGAGGAAGGTCCAGGTAAGTAAAGGCTGGTCACCTGTTTCTCCATCTGTGGGAAAGTGGTGGAGCAAACTCTCCTGGAAATCACTTCTGAACATGTTAAAGACAAGAAGGTGACTGTGAGTAATCAGCATGGCTTGATGAAGGGGGCATCATACCTGACCAACATGATAGCCTTTTACCATGAGATATCTGGTGTGATGGGTGAGGGGAGAGCAGTGGATGTTGTTTGTTCTTGACTTTAACAAGGATTTTGATATTGTCTCATCTGACATCCTCACAGACAAGCTGATAAAGTGTGGACTAGGAAATTTACACTAAGGTGGTTTGGAAACTGGCTGAACAATTGAGATCAAAGGGTTGTGATCAATGGCACAATGTCTATTTTGAACACAGCACTAGGGTGTACAGAGTAAGCCACACACTTTCACTCTGTAGGGAGTCGTGTACAGCTTAGGAGAGCAAAGAGTTTCTTGGCTTTGGGTCCTTGACACAAAGATTGTTTTCTATCACTTCTAGAAGCATGATGAGTTAGGATGAAATGTAGGCTGCAGTGTTAGATGATTGTAGAAAGATTGATGGAGAAAGAGGTTGTTGTGTGTTTTTTCTGTTTTCTGTTAATTTTGTCATGGCGGTCTTTAAAGAAATATTCCTCAGGTACCTCAGTACAAAGTAGAACCAGTACAGCCCAGGAAACAAAAGATGTCTTCTTCCCTAGTGAGAGCTTTGAACAGCAACTGAACTATGCAGTTCAGATATGTGATCGGCACTGCAGGAATGCCTGGCAAGTGGTGGCACTAACTTCAGTTGTGTGCGGGAGATGGTGATTCAAGGTGCTGCTATGCAATTGTGTGTTACCTTCACACTTGGCACAGATTTCACAGGCCATGCCGAACTATCAGTAGGCAGGAAAAATAATAAAAAAAAAGAACAGGTAAGCTATATGAAAATCCTGAATGGAAACTTTCCCCCCGTTTTGGGGGTTCCTCACCTTCCCTTCAGAACAAAGTCCTGTCAGGGTCAGGCAGGTCCTGTCAGGTCACCAGACAGACCTTGCTGCATGGGGTCAAAGCGAAAGGGCAAGAGGCAGATGAGGCAGTATTTTGTGCTTCGCTCTTGCAGGCTGAGCCTGCAGACCAGATCTTGTATCCATGTACAAAGGGCCATGCTGATACATCTCCAGAAACACACCAGAAGGGTCTGTGAGTCCCAGGGGAAGCAGCATAGTCCCTTAGGAAGGAAGAAGCCACATTCCTTTTCTGTAGGCCCTTAATGCCTTTTTGTTCATCCACCGGCATTCACTTTGTTCTTATTCCTGATGAAAGACAGGTGAGATGGTGTTTCCTTCTGAGGGGAGGCGAGCCAGGAGTTGCCTGGTCCTTGTTCAGGGATGCAGCCAGGATGGTTTCTTCTTGCTGGTGTCTTTGCTTATAGACGTCAAGGAAAGAATGTCTCCTCTTTGCTTGTTCTCTGAGGAGGTACTGCTGCAGGTGGTGGTTGCTCATTGCAGCAAATTTATGGTTTGAAAGAGATCTTTTGAGTGCTGTCAGGTGAGAGGTGAAGCCAGAAATTTGATGGGTGGCTACCTCATCTCCTCCTTATTATGTGTATTTAGTCTTCAGAGATAATGTTGCAAAAGCTTTTGAATGGTTTTAACTTTCATGTTTTTCACTTTCTTGACAGAATTTTCCAGATTACTTTCTTTTAAGGAAGAATTTCCACCGGCTTTAATACCTAGCTGCAAATGTCAGATCACTGAAAGAGCGAATATGTTGCAGTTGAAATCAAAATAGAAACTTCCAAATGCATTGCCTAATTGCGATAGAAATCATGGGCCCACAAAGTCCAGGGCAAAATGGCCATTGGCAGACATGCAGGGCAGAAGCTGGTCCTGGATTTCCATTCTGATTGCCAGGTCTTCTAACCCTGATGATGTTTACTGGAACAACAGAAGCAGAAGTCTGTATGGCAGTGAAGTCCCTCTCTCCTTTGATGAATATTACACTGATCCCACGATTTAGAGCATTGGCTTGGCTTTTGTTTTGCAGAGGTGTCCCGTTTGTTGTGTGATGAATCATTCATCAGCCCAGTGCACCACCGTCAGTGTTCTGCTTGCTGTGTCTCCATTTCCTTTTTTACTGAAGGACACATCTTACCCGCTTCATGTGTTTGTCTCTCGCATTGTGGAGCTGGAACTCCAGATACGGAATGGATAAGAGTGCTTTTTGATTTAATTTTTAGGTGGATTCTTTTATGATTCTCCTCTATGAGGCTTTGTTTATTCAAAGGACTCTTTGGAAACCCAGTCACATTCTGCCTTTTCTTTTTTTTCCTTTATATTCCACACTTCAAAGCAGTTACCAACCTTTTTGCCTTCCTGCCCTCAAATAAGTGTTATTATCAGAACTTTATTATTTTATTATAAATGGGAAGAATTTTTCCTAAACACTTTTTCCTCTGTCAGGAACACAATAGTTTGGCATGGGGTAAATATACATTAACAATCAGTACAGATGTCTACGTCCTCCTTCCCTGGCCCCCAGCCCACTGAGATCACCTTAATTCCAGTGCCTGCACCATGTCTTCAGTGGATGTGCCATGGGCAGGTTATTAAACAAATCCTAGGAGCTGGATTGCTCTATTCTCAGGACTTCCTGCCCCAGCTTCTGTTTTTGAGGCTCTGCAGGGATCTTCTATTAACATACCCTCATTTTGTTCGTTGCTGAGATGTTCTGTGCAGAAAGATAGTGTGCAAGATGTTCCTGTTGGAGAGGGAAAGCTCCTCTCCAGACAAGGAACAGAACAAGTGGGCACAATAAAGTGAACTTTTTCCAGATAAAAAATACAAGTGTACGCACAGAGAGCAACCTTCATCATTCACCATGAGTGGCCCTGTCAAGGGGAACATGCCATGTTGCTGTCAGAGCCCTCTCATCTGCTTCTTTTTGTTAAGGTCTGGCCTTGCAGAGCATCCTCTCACAGGCTCAGTGGTGGCCAAGCTCGGACTGCCTGAGCTTAGCAGGACCCGGCTTTGGTTTCTTCCCCATGGGCTGAAGCAAGGAAAGCAGGATCTCCTGGTGGGAGCAGGGGTCGCAGGGGAGAGCTATAGCCCGCCAGAGCAGGACTTGCATAGTCCCTTAGTTTTCTGTGCTTTATCTCCATGCCTGCTCGTGGTACATAACATCTCAATATGTTTGACCGCACAATATGACTCAGCGTGGCTGAAGGCGTCCAGCTCTCCCTTGGTGGTGTTCCTCAGCAGTCACCACGTGCTCCAGCTAGCTGCAAGCCACCATTCAGCAGAGCACCGGGATCTGTGTGCTGCAGAACTGAGTGCCTCTAATTGCACAGCACCCCCAGGCTCAGCCTGCCTGAAATCCTTTTTGTACAGTGTAATTTGCATTAGCTACCATTGTTCGTGTCCACATTAGGCACCGTTGTTCGCATCCGTATTAGGCTCGTGGCTTTCAGGGCCAGCAGAAACCGTTAACTTACCCAGATGGTCTCTCAGGCGCTTCTGCAGAGTTGCTTCCACACTGATTTGGGCCTTTCTTTTTCTTTCCCAGAAAAATCGCTATGAGATTTACATCGGCCTCCTGAAAGAAGGGGTGAAGGAGCTGCTGAGCGGAGGAGAGAACGATGCGCCAGGACTGAAGAAATCCCACTCGAGTCCCTCATTGAATCAGGAGTCTCCAGTTAGTGCCAAGGTGAAACGCAATGTCTCAGAGAGGAAGGACTACAGGCCAGAAACACCCAGCATTAAGCAGAAGGTCACTTAGGGTGGAAATGACAACTAGGGGAACAGCCATGCAGCAAAGTTACCGGTGGTCAAAATTTTTTCATTTAATAACCTGTCATTCACAAAAAATAAGTGCATCTGCCTGAATGGGGTGTTAGTGACACTTTCTATTGTATATTTTGCTGTTTCTGTGCAGATTGTGGGAGATGTCTTTGCTCCTGCTTTGCTTTGTTAATTTATCATTTAGTAACTGAAGCATCGGGACTTTTTTGTGTTGTTCTGTTTCTAAAGGAGCTGGGGGAGGGGTAGAGCGCTGTGACGTATATTCTGTCTCTTCCCCATTTATCTCCTCCCATCGGCACGTGGCTTTCATCTTTCAAGTCACTTGTCACTTTATTTACGTGGTGGGTGGGAAAAGTAACTGGACAAATGCTGCAGTGCTGCGAATGCGAGCTGTAGCTGTGAGAAAAGCTGTGCAAATGGGCAGCTGCAGAAGGCTGGCTCGAGCCTAGAGTCCTGGGAACGCCGGTTTCCTGACGATGCAGAGCATGTTGGTACTGGTACGTAGCGGTGGGTGCTACAGTAAATAGTCACTGTCGCTTATTATTATTGCATTGACCCTGGACCCATGAGCGTGAAGGAGTGAAACCTGGAAAGCTCTGGCAGTGCTGGGATGACAGCATTGGAACAATTTGTTTGCTTTCTTCCAAGCAAAGTCGTCTTCTGAGCTAGCAGGCTGGGGGGTATCCAAACCTGTCCTGTGTCTGTGATCAGGGAGATTAGGGATTACCCAGTTGGAATGACTACCCGGGCTTTAAATTTGTTTGTGGAGGAGGCTGCTGTAGATGTCAGCCATTAGCATTATGTTTTGAAGACAAAGGGCCTCTGTGTAGTTTTTAACTATACGCTCTCACTTAGCTGCTATATAGAGCCTTATGATATATTATGTCCTGATGCTCCCCCTTCCAGGAGTTTCCTTACTGGTGTGCACAGATAGGAGTGTGCAATTTCTCTGCTAGTGACAAAGCACTTTGCCTTTTCTCTTCAGGAAGCGATTCTCCTCAGCTCTCCATTTTCCTGCTTTAGCTCACATACAGGGGAAGAGGCTGGTGCAGACTGGAGAAGGGGACAGATGTGTCCTCGCTGTGGGCCAGGGTGTGGTGGTGTCCTGGCTGCTCTGTGCCCCTGGAGGCAGGCACAGAGCAGCCCCAGCTTTGGCAGATCCTGCCCTCCACCCGCAGGGATCCAGCCTGCCTTGCAGCTCCTGCATACCCTGCGCCAGGCTTTCAGAGAGGAGCGCAGGGCAGGGAGAGACCACCGTCGGTAGAGCTTTCCACACCTGAATGCCCACTCTTTGCGCCACAGGGTGGCCTGCAGTCTTCAGGCACAGGGAGTAGAACAATGATGTAGAAATCACTTTCTGCTTCCCTGCCCGTCTCGCCTGGGTGGCATCATGGTTCTGCAGAGAGTGCTGGCTCACCTGTTACTTAACACCCTGGGTTTTAATCTCAGGTTTGATACTGGCTTGCTGGGTGAGCTTGGGCAGATTGCTCCTATTTTGCCTTGCTCCTTCTGTGCAGAGTAGTACAACCAAACTGGCCTTTCCTGCAGAGCACCTCGGGAGGTAATGTTGAGGGCCAGATGAAAATTATTTGTTGCTCTTTCATTTCCTGTGCCTGGAACAGGGGAACCTGAGTGATGGATATAATCCTTAATGCATAAAGAAATGTCAAGATCAATGCAAGGACTGTTTAGAAATGCACTGGTGTTGCCAGCCAAGTAGTTGAAGGGCCACATGTCAAAAAACTTACCACCTGAATGGATATATTGTCTGCCAGACTTCCTGAAGGGTCCAAGTCAGTTAATCTAGCTTACTGAACTGCTAGTTCGAAGATCAAAGAGAGAAGGACCTTAACAGGCACCACATAACTTGCCTTCCCACTGAGGATCACCATGCAACAGCTTTCCCAGTGGTGTGATCACCGTTGGCTGTAACAAAGACATAGCACTCTCAGATGCCAGGAGGCGTTGAAGCAAATCCATCCTTGCAGTTGCAGCTCGGCAGCAAAACCAGATGGAAGTGTTTCCACATGTGATGCTGGGAGGCGTATACATCTGGCATCTGCCACCGAGAGTGGCCACTCCATGCTAGAAGTCAGGGGGTTGTTCCTTGACCCTGGTGATGTTGCTAAAAACTACGGAGTCCTGAATCGAAACCATCAGCGCTTCCCAAGCGCTGGAGCTTTAGAAGCTGTGCATGCTTGCTACAGTGGAGCAAACGTTCAGTCCTCTTGGTGGAGAGATGCCTTCTGCTGCTGGAGCCGAAGTGATGTGGTGCAGCAAGCTGTGTTGGGAGACTCAGCGTAGACAGGTGCATGACAGTGCTCATTGGGAGGGATTGTTTGAATTAATCAAGTGTGGTAGATCAACAGCTCATGAAGGGAAACAAAGCCAGGAGATCCCTGAAGCTGTTCAGCATGCTCTAGTGGTTTAAAACAAACAAGCAGGAGAGAGAATAAATTCATTTGGGGAATGCCAGCTGCACATTCAAGAAGAAAACTTGTCTTAGATAATGGCATTAGGAGGCATGCAGCAGAAACAAAAAAAAAGGTGTGGATTTGTAAATGGGCTGTAGCTGTCAGGATGGGGCGTTGCCTAGATGATCTTTGTGAAGGCAGGCTGGAAGATGCCCAGCAAACCTCTTGTGATTATGGAGTGCAGTGCTTTAAAAGGCAAAGAGCTGACATTTAACTTTTTTTTTCCCCTGGCTTTTAAAATATTCTGGTTGCTGTAGACTGCAGTTAAACTGCTGAGCTCAAAAAGGAATTATTCCTGTAGAATGCGTTTCCCAGCCTCGACACAGAGTTTGGATAATTCCTCTTCAAAGTCATTGCAGAGGAGATGATTTGAAGCAATAGGAAAAGTCAAAAAGCGAACTGCAAAAATGAAAATTTTTTTTCATTTTGCATTATTTACTCTCTATTTCTGTGTATTCTTGTAAACTGATTATGGTATATTTTTTAGGTCTCATCTGGGGTTAGCAAATGCAGTTTTTCACTGTGTTTTTTAGTCATTAGATATTTGTTGAGCTTGGAGCACTCTTGGTGAGACTGCTGAGGCGTGCAGATTAGTTTACTGAGAATTTGTCAGGTTCTGCTCAAGTTTTAATTACCGCCATTTTACTCTGTTGCTTTACAAACTCTGGGCATCCCAGGCACCCATGTGAAAATGCACATTTCGGAGGCCGACAGAAAAAGGTGATCCTGTTGTGAATCACTGAGGCTCCTGGACTCCCTTGGGAATAGGATCATCTACTAAGCAGTATGTAATTTGCTTTTTTCTCCCCCCCCGATGCTATTGTAGGGGGAGAGCAGGTTCTCAGGAGGTCTCAGCGGTGCATCTTCTTGGGTGGCACCACTGAGAGTCCAGCCAGGTAGCTTTGCATGGCACACGGTACCCTGCTTTTCTTTGCTGTTTGCCTTCAGCAGGGATCAGTGCTTGACATCAGAGACTCAGGAGCTCCTGTTGCAGTATGTAAGGATACTCTGCTGGTTTTTAGGCCTCCTCTGGGACCTGACCATGCACCTGAACCTGGTATCAGTGGAGCAGCCTTCAGCTTTCCGGGGATGCTCAGTGCTAGTTACTGGCAGACCACTGTAAGCATGTGTGCGTGCAAGCCAGCCTTTGCATCGGTGATGCAGGGAGGTGTCATCCTTCCTTGTCATCCTCCCTGCTGCAGTGTGCAACTGTTGCTCAGGCAAAGCCTCTATGCGCATGTTCAGAGGGGGGATGCAAGGATGGGAACAGGATTGGGTCAACAGCTGCTCACATCCCCACTCTCAATATGCAGACAGGGGTCCTGGAGGAATCCGTCCTGCTCTGAAGCATTGCTGGTTACTCACCCTCCAGAAGCTGGACCATCTCCTCTCCCCAACTCAGGGAGGAGAGGCAGGAGAGGACCTCACTGGGTCTGCACCTGACAGCAGAGAGGTGAGGGAGAAGGACAAAATTGCCTTCCCCTCTCCCCACTCAGCAACCAGAGCAGGTGAGATGCTCTCCCGAAGCCAAAACCACGCTCTTCTCCGTGAATCAGCAGGAGTCTGGCTGAGATAGTTTTCGTTTGGCAGTGGCTGCAGAAGAGCCTCTCTGGGCTGGCTGTGTATTAGTGTGCGTCTTGCAGATAAATCACGCATGGACCAGTGAACATGACTACAGCTTTTAAATCCAGTATTTATGTTGTGTCTTTAATTGATGTAGAGAGATAAGTCAGCCAGCAGAGTGATTAATGGAGCGGAGCTGTGGGGGAACGCTGTTCAGCTGCGACGCCAACTCAGACAGTTTTTCATCTGTAGCCAGCCACTTGTAGACCATTACCAGAAGCTTTCAAAGGGCTTGTAACAGCTCATCCCTTAAGTGCTTTCCCTCTGATCCCACCTGCTCCCAGGGTGTGGTCTGCCCATGTCTGGGGGCTCTTCTGGAGAGCAGTGCTCCACACAGTCCTGCTATGAGCAGGAGTTTGGACTAGCAGACCTTCAGAGACCGAAATGTTTGGTGACTTCACAGCTCCAGTGCCTTCCGGTAACAAGGCTGGTCATTCTGGCTTGAAACAGCCAATATTTTTGCCTTTCTCTGGTGGGGGAGCGAGATTCTTGCTTGAGTAGAGCAGCCCCTTCAGTGAGGAGGTGGTGGCTGTGGCAGTGGAGAAAGCCAAAGGTGGGGCAGGTTTATCACTGGGCTGCTGGAGGCATTTGCATGGCTATGTTCTTCATGAAAGTGCTTCGGCTTTTCTCTGCAGACGGTGTACCACTTACCGTGTCTGCATTCTCCATCCCTAAATCAATTTTGACCTTATTGCAGTTAGTCTGACAGCTCCTCCTCCTTTTCTGTCAAGCTGCTCCTGTCTGTCATCTTAGCACCTCAGCTGCTTCTGTATAACAGGTCTCTTTCCTTCCATGCTTGCAGAAATCCAAAAAATTTGACTGTCCCGTCTTGCTTTGAGAAAACCTGCTCTGAAGCAGTGCTGCATTGAATGGGTAAACCCTGTGAACAGCTTTTGCATTCTGCTCGTTGGTAGCCTGTGTTTCCAGCCACAGTTATAGCTGGGTGGTACGAGACGGAGTTTCAGACTGCTGTGATCCTCTAGCGTCATGCTGAGGGGACACAAGGTCCCCCCTCCCACACTCAGACCAGCCACTCGTGACATTCCTAGTCTCCTACCCAAAAGTCTTGGAGGCAGAGGCAACCCATGCTGTGGGGACACCTTGAAATGCGGTTCTACAAGGAGCTGGGTGCTTTCCAGGTCAGGCCATAGATTTTGCAGTCTTCTGGGGAGCTGTGTAAAAAAAAAAAAAAAAAAA
>Ga0065711_1032105_pt1 | contig 28015 bp, 18 predicted proteins | sample Hoacrofraction12_FD_59098 | JGI IMG/M metagenome (GOLD analysis project Ga0065711, IMG submission 59098) | Hoatzin crop microbial communities from Cojedes, Venezuela - Epithelial fraction 12 v2 (version 2) | ecosystem: Host-associated > Birds > Digestive system > Esophagus > Crop | place...
CAGTGTTTCACCACCCTCATTGTAAAGAATTTCTTCCTTATATCCAGCCTAAACCTACCCTGTTTTAGTTTAAAACCATTACCCCTCATCCTGTCACTGATGTCTCTACTAAAAAGATTGTCCCCATCTTTCCTATAGGCTCCCTTTAAGTACTGAAAGGCTGCAATCAGGTCTCCACACAGCCTTCTCTTCTCCAGGCTGAACAAGCCCAACTCTCTCAGCCTGCCCTCATAGGAGAGATGCTCCAGCCCTCGGATCATTTTTGTAGCCCTCCTTTGGACCCGCTCCAACACTTCCATGTCCTTCTTGTGCTGAGGGCTCCAGAGCTGAATGCAGTACTCCAGGTGGGGTCTCACCAGAGCAGAGTAGAGGGGCAGAATCACCTCTCTCGACCTGCTGGCCATGCTTCTCTTGATGCAGCCCAGGACACGGTTGGCCCTCTGGGCTGTCAGCGCACATTGCTGGCTCATGTCCAGCCTTTCGTGTATCAGTTAAGTGATATTTTTTTGTTATATTCTTGATACTAGGCAATAATTTATCTTAGTGCCTTGTCAGTTGAGCTTACCAGGTTACAGGTGCTAAATAACTAACCGGCTGCCCTTTATGTCGTTCAACCATAAGATACAAAAAGGGAGTGAAATGGGCTAGAAAGAGAAATAAATTGTTGCAATCAGAAAATAGTTTAATATACTACATTCTACTGACTGCATTAGCAGCCTCTTCTCCTGCCTCATGTCACTCTCACTATCTGTTCAGGCCCATCTGCTTGTGCTAATTTCAGGGTCAAGCAATTAAGACGTGAGAGTCTTCCGCATATCTGGGTCACAGTTATTCAGGAGAATGACTGGTATTCATTAGTCACATATAAAATTAACTTCATTATATGCCGGACAGAGATAGGCCCATGAGGTGGCATTGAAAAGAAAACCTTGTGTTTCTAAATTATTCCAAATTTATTATGAAAATATATTTAATAAAAGATGGGATTAATGGTAAAACATAAAAACAGCTTCAATTCTTTAATCAGATATTTCTTTTATATGTATATTTGAAACACAGTTTCAGCCATCAGGAACTGCAGGAAATTCTCTCTTCTGCTAATTTTATTGGACCCCCAAAGTCAACAGGATTACATTAATAGTGCAGATTTACCTCAGATCACTGTCTCCAGCTCCCTGTCAGTACTCTGGCAAAGTTTGTCACCATCCGCCAGCCTCTTTGCCAGAGGGGAGCTGAAGGACCTGTGCTGAACTTTGGCACAAGGGGCTGAATTTCTTGGAGTACTCAGGAGGCTGCCAATGCCTAACTGGTAGCATGTTCACAATAGGGCTTCACCTGCCCCTGCCCAGGAGTGATTATGGCATGCTGCTTATCCACACAGCCAAAGGGAAGGACTAGGAGACTTTTAAGATTTCCTGTGGTATTTGCAGTTCGTTAGTTATTTTTTCAGTCACGATGTTTCATGTGCTGCTCTTAAACCTATGCCCGCAACATATTAGAAAGTGAGGAAATTACTCGTACTTTTTTAAAGGCTGTCATGTTTTGCAAAGCCTCAGTATGTTTTATTATACAGCTTTTACTACTGTTTATAGTAACTGCAAATCTTGACCAATTCATACACTTAACTTTGTTGATAAGTAAATACATCCATGAAGCTTCTCCAATTTTGCTTTCTTCACACTTTTCTTGAGACTCTTCTCAGAGCTGTTTTAAGAGCATACTGGAATAATCTCTGCTTTCCACCTTCAATGAACACAGTAATCCTAAAATGCTAAAGTAATCTATCCGCTGCCAGAGCAAAAAGAAAATGTCACCATACTTTTCTCCCTTTGTACAACTATTAAAACACTCAACTATGGGACTAAACATAATTCTGCTTATTATTCTCACCTTTAATGAACATGGTTTGATTCTGCTATACTACACCTTCCTCTTGTCAAGTGCACTGCTTGTTTTTCTTCTTGCTTTGGTAGTTATCACTCCATAAAACACCCTCGATTCTGCCATGCTTGCAGCCGTAGAGAGTTATGTGTGTTCTAGGAAACAGCTAAAACACAATCCACTCCAGCCACCAACTCCAGGGTGAACACAACCAAATCCATGTGGTGGTTCACATTTAAGACTAGGAGACATTCTGAGTTTGAGAAAGAAGGGCATGTTTCTTTTGTCTTATTATTTGCGGTAGAGTGGTGGGTTAGTAAAATGTCACCCACCATCACCACGACACTAGCTTACACAGCTCTACAACCCAAGGCAACCTGAAAGTAAACAGTTGAAATCAGAGAGCACAAATTTCTAGTTTTACGTGAGTGCTTTTTGTTGTTTTTTTCTTCTTAGGATAATTACAATTACATTTTTGTGGAAAATATATGTTGTTTGCCATGTTCTGATGGTGCAATTAAAAAGTTACTGTAAAATAGAGTGGGCTTTCAATAAGCAGAGAAACCTCAAAGGGTAATATATTGGTCCTGTATATCGCTTAAAGGTATTAGATCTTCCAGTATTATTAATATTTAATTTATAATTAGGGAGAGAAAATCGCTGTTCCATCAGATACCTGCCTACTACAGAACTTGTTCCTCATTTGTCATGAATTCAGTTTTTTAATGCTTGAATCTCCAGTTAGGTTTTCACTGCATTAACAACAAGCATTGAAACACTGCTGAATTTATTCTCGGGAATTTGTTCAGTCATTTTTTGTGACTGTCCTACAGTCACTATCAAATGTATGAACTGTCTGCATATGGTATTTCACAGGGGGTTGAAAGGGACCTCTGGAGATCAGCTAGTCCAACCACCCTGCCAAAGCAAGGTCACCTAGAGCAGGCTGCACAGGACCTTGTCCAGGCAGGTTTTGAATATCTCCAGAGAAGGAGACTCCACAGCCCCTCTGGGCAACCTATTCCAGTGCTCTGTCACCCTCAGGGTGAAGAAATTCTTCCTCATGTTCAGATGGAATTTCTTATGCTCCAGTTTGTGCCCTTTGCCCTTTATCCTGTCACTGGGCACCACTGAAAAGAGTCTGGCCCCATCCTCTTGGCACCCACCTTTCAGATACTTATAAGCATTTATAAGGTCCCCTCACACCCTTCTCTTCTTCAGGCTAAACAAGTCCAGCTCCCTCAGCCTTTCCTCATAGGAGAGATACTCCAGTCCCCTCATCATCTTCCTAGCCTTCCACTGGACCCTCTCCAGTAGTTCCTCATCTTTCTTGAACTGGGGAGCCCAGAACTGGATGCAGTACTCCAGATGGGGCCTCACTAGGGCAGAGTTGAGGGGGAGGAGACCTCCCTTAACCTGGTGGCCACACTTCGACCTGCTGACCACACTAGATAGCTATTTCCAAATAGCTTTGGATGACCTGTTCTACTCCAGTCTCAGGAGGCGCCATGAACAGCAGGCTGCGGTAGAACATACCATTGGGGCAACTGTGGCATAATTTTCTTCCAGCTTGTAATTAGTGGACTGCATGATAAGTCCTGCTCCTGATCCAACTCATTGATTTTTGCAGGCATTCCTTAGAGATTCAAGAAAAAGGCAGGAGAGCAGGACAGAAAACAGCTTTAAGCCAGTCACTTCTGGCAGGATCCTGAGTAAGTTCATCCTCCTACCCTGTTGGCAACACCATTAACACTCAGGTCCCTTCTGCTTCCTACTTACTAAACCTCTTAGAGACTACCATAACTTGTGCAGACAATCTGTTTTAGTGCACAATATCTACATAGCAAAAGTGTTTTTCCTAATGTCTAAATGAAATCTTACTGCACTTCAGGACCCTACTAGTGCAGAACAGAGAACACGCAACTCTCAGTATACAGCGGTGGAGATGTTCACCTTCTCCACATCAACACAACACTGTTCATTGCCTTTCAGCTTGTGACCCCCTCCCCAATCATGCTGTGCAGTTGATCATTCCTTTTTCTACAAAGAAATTCCTCCCTCTTATTTGTTATAGCCTGTTTCTCCATTTTGTGGAGATCATTTTCAATTCTTACCTTGTCTTCTGACGACTCTCACAGTCCATCCCAGCTTCAAATCTAATAACCACACCTGCTATTCCATCATCTAGGTCATTAATAAATATGTTGAACTATATTAGAGGCTAGACAGCTCCCTGCAGAATCCCAGTCAGTTCTTTCCTTCATTTTGACAATTGATCACTGATAGTGCTCTAAATACAATTTTCAAAACAGCCTTGCATCCTCCTTATTAATTTCTTCCACATTATGTTTCCCAAGCCTGATTATGAGACTATCATATAGGACAGTGTAAAAAGCCTTAACAAAGTCAGGGTATGTGACACCTAACATCTCTTCTCTAACCACAAGGCCTGTTACCCTGGGGAGGATTTTAGAAGGAAATTAGATTGGTTTGACATCATTTGTTCTCAACAACTCCATGCTGACTGTTAGTCATTTCTCTGTGTTCTTTTCAGGGCTGTTGACTTTGACTTTAATGCTCTTGGCAAAAGTAACATAATATTGATAGCAATATTGATAGATAGTAACATAATATTGATAGTAATACATCCCACACTTAATAAAAAACTTTGTCCCAAATTCCTTTATTAAAATTTTACAGAATGTGAGAACTGACATAATTCAGCTATTAGCGACCACAAACACAGAAATATTCAGTTATCTGTAACTTTTAAAATAGACAAGTATGAGGGCAAACAAATAATAAATCTCCAGCGTCTTAAACTGGATGAATAATTTCAGTTGTCATAATTACAAAATTAGAGTATTAAAAAAAATTTGCCAGAAAGACGTAGTGTTAAAGCATATTGTTAGCAGTACTGAGCCTCTCACTGAAATGGGATTGAGAAAGACTCATTGTAAGTGGATTAAACACAGGTATATCCTAACTATCTTCACACAGTGCTCACTGTTTAAAAGCTTACTTACTGCAGTCTGACCCCAGGTTTCATATTGTCAGCAATGCCAACTAGAAGTGTCACTATCTGGTTTGCGTTATCAGAAGGACTCCACAGAATGTAGCCCACAGACTTCAGATGGAGGCCCATTCGGTCTCTACAATTTCCTACATGACTCTTTGAAAAATCTTCCCATTTGTTCTGCAGAATGCACAGCCACAGACCCATGTTCTGGGTCCAGCCTGCAAAGCAGCTCACTCAGATCACACCTCTCTTCTGCAGTCCTTCAGATGCAGTAATTAGACTGTGGCTGTGTGAACAATTCTGACAAATTTCTTCCTAATGACCTGTTTCCTAAGAACCCCGGATGTGAGACCAAGACACAGGCATATCATCTGGTACCACGAGGACACATCAAGTCATAACAGAGGAACGTATGTATATGCAAAATGAAGTTATAGGATTGCATAAACACTGTCATTTGATGACTTTGCTCTTCACATTCCTGACATGCATTTTACTCATGGAAAAAATACAATTTCAATAGGATGAGGAGCTTAGCACCCAAGTATTTCCAAAATGTTCTATTGCATTTCTAGCACGAAAAACTGAGTTCATAAGTGACAACTGAATATGTCAGTTACAACCAAGGATGCAATATCAATGGAACCATCACACTGCCAAGACAACTCACATCATAAAATGAAAAATTGGATCTAAGCCCAGCGTCCAAGTGAATTCGAGGTCCTTTACAGCTAAAATCCTGTCCACTGATATTTTTACACTTCCACTTTCTCATCTAGAATGATGCTGGAGGAGCGTAAACTCTCTCTGTGAATACTAAGAGCCATGAAGTCCTAAAATAAAAACCCCACTATGTAGAAAGGTAGGCTCCACACTTGACAAGAACAGTTTTGATTGATTTGTATATAAGTAGAGAAACAGAGAATAGCTGAAAGATGCAATCTCAAAAAAGACTTCATGTAGACAATGTGAAAGAAGGCTGCAGGGCTTTGTTTGCATTTACATTCATACTCATTCTCATCCTACTTTTAAGTATCTTATCAGAACAATTTGTTCCTTTGCCTCTGCAGCTTCTATTGTTTCCTCCAGCTGCTATTCTAAGAAATCTCATGTTTGAAATCTGATCAAGCCTGAAAGTATCAAGCACACAGCTTCTGTTTTTGTTACAAGGTAGTCTAAGAAATAAAAGAAAAATGACTACCATTTTCCCTTCAGACGGTTCTGATCTTGGACAGTAGTGAAGGGTGTTGTAGGAAGAATGGGGAGACATCACACAAGGACACAATGACAGTGAATGAAGATGATGTTAAGAAGTAGGTTGAAGTTAAGGACTGAGATTTGAATTGTTCTTCATGTGGAATATTTGATTCTCAATAAGCTTTCATCTAAGAGACACAAAAATAGGCTCTCAGACTTTCAAAAGGAAGGTTGCAATCGATGGTAGTAAGTAGATTCGGTTCAACTGCAAGGCCAGAAATACAACAGAAGCCACGCAAAAAGCAGGGGAAGAAAACTATGGTATTCATGGAAGATGTAGTGTTGAGCAGAGTACTTCTGTGCTAGTGGAGCTAACTGGGACTAAAGTTTAGGGAAAGGCAGTTGTATAGAGCTCCTTACGATTACATCCCCCCCCCTTTTCCACCTGTGACAGAGCCCAGCAAGATGGATACCCTGAGTCATCAAACAGACATTGAATTTAGTCATCTGCTGCTGCTGGCCTGCAAGTTTGTATGTCCAGCTGGGCTTCGCAGTAACTCTTTATTCCAAAATATGTGTTGTCTGCTAAAATTAGTTCAGAAATAATAAGGGGAAGGCAGTCTCTCACAACGACAAATGGGGGATACCTGTTCATAAAATACAAAAACTCACATACAACTCCACAGGATCCCACAGCGGATACGATAAAACATTTAAGACTTCAGTCATCTCACTCGGATCCATTCTGCAAAGCAGGTCTCCTTGTAGATCAAGATCAGTTGTACACAATAAATACAGGCTTAAGCATAACAAAGAGAACATGGACCTCCTTCAAATATAATAAAAATTAATCATCAAAAAAACCTTAGTACCTGGCTCCATCCCTACACAAACAAAATGCCAGTATTTATCTGGAATATTTATCTATAATTTTCAGGTCTACATCCCCTGAAAGAGAAACTCAGTCATTCTTACCAATGCTCAACTGTCTGGAGATTGATACCTCCTTTGAGTAGCTGATTTTCATCTACATTTACAGCATCCAAATGCTACTGAACATATTCCGAAGGTTTGCACTATTCTGTGAGAACTGCACAGGTAAGTCAGTATAATGCTAAGCATCAGTTTCCAATGATAAAAGTGATTTTGTTAAATAACTCCTTCATGGAAATCAGCAGAATCTCCCCCAGAGACAAGAAGAAAGCAGAGCTGGATGGGCAGTGTTCTGAGTCTGCGACAGCAGAGGCCTTTGACTGTGTCTTATTAAGCTTCCCTGAAAACAGATTTTTCACAGCACACACTTTTAAGCTATTCAATTATTTCTTTTTTTTTTCTTTTTTGTGGCCAATGATTACTGAGCAGCCGAGGGCACAGGGTAAACTTTTGCTCCAAAACAATGCAGCCCTTTTTAGCAGAAGTTCCCTCCAAGCTTGGTCTCTGTGCCCCCAACTCCATCGCACCCTCCCCTAAGCTGTAAGCAGGCAGATGTTTTCAGTACGGGTTTGGCAGCTCCTGGGCCAGACCTTGTGGCCCTGGCAGCCGAAGGATGCAGCGCAGGAGGAGCAGGATGGCCCCCACGGGGGGACTTCAGCCTGGCAGGGCCTCCCCCAGCTCGGCACAGCCCTCAAGGGCCCTGAGGTGATGCCCAGGGCTCCCATCCAAGGCAGCAGGGTCGCTGACTCCGCTCGGGGCAGTCCTAGGGCCCCGGCTGAGATGAAATGGCACCCTGGGGCCTCACCAGGGGAGACTGGTCTAAGAAATTAAGGCCTGTGGGTGCCTCCAGGTCCCAGTGGCTCCTGGCAGCCAGGTTTCCAGTGACTGCGTGTCATGTCAGCATGACCAACAGGAGCCACGGACCACGTCAGTCAGAAACTGTCAGGTCTTGAATGGCTCACTTGAACCAAAAGTCTCTGTGTTCCTCTCCTTCCCAAATTTACATTTGGGAAAGAGTTTAAAACTAAACAGGAATTAAATTAAAACAAAATTCAAGCTTGTCCCCTTCCAAACTGAAGTGAAATTTTGACGTTGACTGTGAGCCAAAATTCAGAATTAATTCTACCTTTAATCAAGCAAAACCACGATCCTTGGCACAATGCCTCAAGTGATTCCAACAGGCAATGACACAGCAGCTCCTCCTACAATTCAGGAAATCTTCCCCCGATCAGTGTACAGAGCCTAAGGCAGAGGCCTGAGAAAAACCCAAGTCCCTATCTCCTTATCACATGATCCTTTTGGCTTGTCCTTTCCTGCAAGATTTATATTAAATCCCTACATTTTTCTTGTCCCCGATAGCGTAAGAAAGCATTAAAAAACTTTACTTTCAAAAGGCCTGAAGTGTGTAACTCCATCCCCTTTACAAGGGAAAAAAGTGACCACAAGCTAGCAGAGCTCTGTCTCCACTGACTGCTGCCCCAGGTTTCAATATGGGCTCTTTAGCCAAAACCTTAACGGTAGAGTAACTTTCAAGTGACAAACAAATAGTATGCACCTAGCTGCAAGATTAAACAGCTAAAATTATTTACTCTGCTTTACAAACCGAATAACCATATCAATCTAGCAGGACAGTATATCAAACATAGATCTCAATAAAGAACTGCAAGTTAAAGATACTTCATTTTCTGGCTGAAGATAAAAAACACCAAACAAAAACATACGCTTTTATCTTAAGTGCACTTAGGAATACATCTTAAGTGCACTTAGGAATACAACTAACATTACCATTGTATAGCAGGTTATATACAAATTTGTTTCTGAAACCTCCATACAAACATAAGCAATTACATTGCCATTATTCCACTAGACCTTAATTAGCTGCTCACATTAGAAACACCCTGAGATTTCTCTCAGTGTAAGGGTCTGTAATTAGTGTAATTAAGAAAATATTTTGATTACAAGGCTTCAATCTTTTAGGCCACATAATGGGAAACTGAGCATATTTTAAAGTGACTGTCCTTTGGAAAAGAACAAACAAAATAAACAGTCTGATAGATTCAATTGTTCTGCATCGTCACACTGGCCCCTTGCTCACACATCACCACCATTGCCTGGCAAGATGCATCCAGATTCTAAAGGAGGACAAATTTGGTCCTTGCAGAAAGATCACCTTTTGTGTGGAACAGGTGGCTTACCACCAAAGTCTATTAGATTAGAAATGTGAAGGTTTAGCTGATTTACAGCCTCATCCTGACAATTAAAAGCATTTTCTTCAGTAACTTGCTGAAGGTAGTCTACAGTGGGTGAAATGAGCTACAGCTCCCCACGTTTTCATTGTCATCTATGTTGTCACTTCCAAGTTTAGTCCTGAATATAAAATACTCAACGTCTCTCTCCCACTTTTATGTTTGTCTTTATCCCCAGTTTTACTATAAAATGCAGCCCGCTTACAGAAGCCGAAAGCCAGAGCAACCTCAGAGGAGAAACATGCAAAAAAAGGAGAGAGATATGGCATCCTGCATTTGAATCAATGTTCTTTGTCCTAACTTACAGCTTGAAAAACCCTTGGGGGAGTCATCAAGGCAAAATTTTGTTCCTTCTTGAGTTACCATCTTTCTGGTTTAGACTGCTGCCCATGTCTCCATGAGAGATGCAGAAGTCTAAAGTGTGAATTGGGGGTGACACATACATCTCTTCTTCTTCTAATCTGAGAGATGTTGTTCTCATTTCCCTAGCTTCTAGTTTCAATAATGAAGATTTAGTCTATAATATAGAGATCTTGGCTAAAACACACAGGCAAGTGGTAATTAATTAATCCTCAGTATTCAAAAACTGATAGCAATTTGTGTATGGAATTCAGCTGAGGTATTCCTTACCCTGAGTAATAATTCAGCACTGCATCTGAAGACACAAGTCTTTGAATGTTTACCTAAGGGTTTAATAGTACCAATGACAAAATTTTTTAAAAATATATACCCTTAAATACCTCAACCTTTTAAAGCTCATATATTGCTCAGAAACAACAAAACACTAGTGAAGAAGAAATGAAGAGTGCCTAATTCAGACTTTTGGAGGTTTGAACTTTGGGGCCTAAACTCTGCAGGATACGCAGACAGCATTCCCTGGTATCTTGCCTGGTTCCATCCTTAAGATCACAAAAGCGCTTCTGATGACAAGTTTCAGCAATGCAGAGAATCAACAGTGCCCTCAATGTCCTTCCACTGAATGGACTGGCTTGTTGGGTTAATCTCTTTTCTCCAAGTTTAAAAGTCACCATTAAAACCAGAACAGCCAGAAAATGAATTCCCTTTGCAAAGTGTAAGATGCACTCTATCTCCATGTAGATTTCTGTAACTGTGCCCATCAAGCTGGAGAGGTGCAGACCAGAGTGGCCTGGGCTGGAAGAAAACTTCCGCTCGTCTTCACATACTGAGGTCTAGACTAACAAGCATTTCCAGGCCTCAAACCTGACTAGGGAGTTTTAACTTCAGATTCCATTCTTTTATTCCTCTCTAGCCTGATTCTCACAGCACAGTTCTCCTGGCTCTCATCTCCAGCCTCACAAAGCTACATCTGCAAAATGCCATTATGAGAAAATCAGCATAGAACTGTCAAGCGCTGTTAAAGTTGTGGATATATTAAGCTATTTTTCTTCTTCAGAATTTATTTCTTTTAATACAGGAGAATTTGAAAGAGTTTTTATAACTCTAGAACACAGCAGCAAATATGCCTTTCTCAAGCTCTATGCTCTAAATCACTTACAAAAGCAATTAATTGCATCAGGCACTCATGTACTTGCTGGTTATCCAACAATTATTGTACTGTCTGTCATATGAGTACATATCACACAGTTTTTGTACTCCTGGGGTGATTAATTAAATGCTATCACTTCATACACCAAAAAAAATCCTAAGAATTACAATTCTGGATATCCCAGTATGGGGAAAGATGGGCAGAAGGAGGCTAGTCTGGTCCTTTGCAGACAAAAAAGTGACCTTAATACTACACACCAACTCATTTACCATTCTAAAAATGGGATGATTTATATTCCATTACCTCTACACACGATGAGTACCTCAATGAATTAAAGACTTCCCAAAAGATATTGTCTCTAAGATATACCTCATAAGCCTAGTAGGAAATGGAGGTAAAGAATTCCTGAAGGGTGAGATGATTCCTTCCCCAGCTCCTTTAATTAAAGGCAGGTTACCCGTAGGCAATTGCATCTGATTCTCCCGCAGGTATGACAGTTTCTGAGTCGGGGATGACATGTTCACTGTATCACTGAACAGAAAGAAAGGCCATTGTAAGTACCCGCCTGGAGTAATTTAGCAGTGGCTGTCTGTCAGATACCTCTGACATATCACAGACAAGTATTTAGTTTAGGTGTCCTTCCGGAAAGTGGTGTAACAACACTAAAATGTATCATACACTGGTGGCAGGTTCCAAGGCCTAAGCAAGTCCTTCAAAATGGATGTCAGCCTAGTATCCAGAAACTCATCAACATGTTTTCACTGAAAAGCCTTTACAAGAGGTGTATGTAAGAAAACAAGTTTCCTTCCTCATGAAGGAATAATATATACCTATTATTCTGCAACAGTGTTCCCTCAAGCCCCTGAAAGCTCAAGAGCTGAGTACAAATGTTAGAAAAGCAAACAAACACCTTGCCGCACTGTCAGTGGAGAAAGGTGCAATCACAAAGCAAACAAAAGAAATCCTCAGCATACCTGGATTTGCCACTACGATTATTCACCAACCTGCTACTTGGGTTCAGCTCTCAGATCCCAGAACTAACCCAGTTACTTGCACATCCCAGGTGAACTGAAGCTGGATAGTGTCCAGCATAGCTGCCTTTCAGGTAGTGTTTGACTGTGTGCTTTTTACTGCCAGCAAGAACTGCCTTTCCTACAAATAAGAAGCACTACATGACTTTCTCTTCATGCATCAGGCACCCATTTTTCATGCCTCCCTGGCATGCTGTCTGCAGTTCATTGATCTTCTCCAGACCATGTAGTGTTGTCCACTCCTTGACAGTCTACAAAACATTTGGCTACATGAGAAACTCATGCACACAGTGTTAATAAGGACTCTCACTTATCCCTCAAATATCCATACACATGTATCCTTACGTGCCTGTGTAGCAAGTCTCTATATTCAACCCACTGGCTTGTTTTCGGCCTATCCCAGTATTAGCATTTCTCTCCAATACAGTAATCATGGACTCTAGGAGTCAACACTTAACGCCCACTCTGAATACAAAAGCATTTCGTTACTGCTTCCCTAAGAGTTCTAGCTCATACCATGCCTAAACAGATGCTAAAACATTCCTAAATATCTGCCAAACAGGTGAATATTTTTCTGATACATGAGAAGACCATTAAGAGAAAATTTTAGCTTGCAGGAACTGCTGTGCCTAAAAAGTGCCTTTGGTAAGATGGCACTATTTTAAGTACCACTTAGATGCAAAATACTACTCACAAGCAATATTACTGCTCTTCTTTTATTGCCTGTAGTGTGACAGTAAACTACAGAGAGGCAACAAGAGGTACAAGTGCCATCTCCCCTACATACATTACTTCACAGAGATTCTCTATTTTGCTATAAGTTAAAGGTAAGGACTCCAAGTTAGTTTTTTGCTGCTATTTTTCTAACAAAGCATGCTAGGTGCCCCCCCCCTTATAAGGATGCAGGTGTGCTGAGACATTACGAAGTGCACATGATGCATACGCTCAGCAAAACTAAACTCCTCAATACATATGGCAGTGTAAGACAGGTGAAATTGTCTTCCTTTTATAAAGAACTAATTGTATACACATAAATAGTTAAGATGTCATTTTGGATACATTTGCAGTAGCATATTTTCACTAATCAGAGATCAAAAATGCCCTGTTTTGTGCAGTTATGAATCGCGTAGGTACTGGACTCTGATATATTATCAAGATAGCTCATGTAAATGGTGAAGAATATTTCCACTAGGGAATTTGCATTTCAAAATCTCTCTCAAAGCCCAATACTTCAGACAAAGGAATAACATTTTCTTCTATCCATTTAGAAATAAAGAATCAGTGCTTCCTCTTCTATCTCTTAAAACAGGAATAAAGCCTTAAAAAAAGAAAGGTTTAAAATCAAATGACACAACGATATTGTTCACTATATTATGACCTATACAGTCTGTATCCTAGAAGACTTAATCCTTTGGGGTTAATGACACTTTCGAGAGCCAACTGAAATCAAATGCCTGTTCTGCTGTCGTCCACAAGGTGCCAATTGCTGTAGCAAGAGTAGATAAATGGAAGCAGAAAGACTGCCGAAAAATCTACACAACCTCCAAAATACTTATTTTTTTTAACTGAAATACAAGCTGATAAAGCATTGCCTCTTCATGCAGAAACCGGAATAGACAAACCATTTCTTTTCCTTCTCTAAAGCATTTTAAAATACCCAGGACAAACCCTTGTTTATGATCCATTCTTACCCATATCAATCCTGGCGGAAAGAAGAAGGGAAACTTTCAGGGCAATTCTATTGACCCAAATATCCAGCCAGGGACAGGGCTTTTTTATTCTGTTCCAGAAAATAAACTCAATAAATGGTTACTGTGCTACAGAAGAACACCACCTTCAGTTTTATTACATAAATCAAGATGTATGCCAGAATGATTCCTGTCTTTCCATCTTCCCTTGGTGGAATTGCACTAACAGAAATAATGCTACTACCTAACTCAGGCATTACAAATACACTGTGGATAGATGGACATGAAGTCTCTCATTACTGAATTAAAGTATGAAGCTGACTAAATTGATATGAAATGACTGACTTTCTGTTTTACTTTCAAAACCATTTGAAAACTGAAATGAATCCTTTCCCAGTGAGCATTTATCATCCTATTATATTGACCTGGGGGACGTTAATGATTTTGGACTACTGCCTCCAGCCCTTACCTCACTTCCAAGTGATGGCAGTGCACATTTCATAAAGATGTATTGCTGATTATATTTCCATTAAAGAATATAGTGAAGTCTGACTTCTAATCTTCCCAGACTAATCAGCCACTGAGAGCTTTCCTGAACTGATGAGTTCATTCCAGAGAAAGGATTCCTTTCCCCTCCTCTTGCAATTTGCATAAATACACGTCCAGAGTGCAAGAGTAAGTTAATTAGGTTTGTCCACGATAACTAGAACACAGACACAACCTCTTTAGTGTAGTGAAATGCTCTTCATTCAATTACTCTTTTTGCTGTGTAAGAGCTCAATCCCTCTTTCAGCAAAACACCTCAAAAGAAATAAAATTTTAGACTAGGGGCTTCTTGTGTCTTCCAAAAGGCATGTAAGCATGCATTTGAAAGTACTATATAGATGTTGCTGAAAAATTAAAGGCTTACCACTAGTCAAAATAAAAATTCTCTACTGTATGTAGATTCTTTTCCTTTATACCAGTATTTAATTAACATGTAGGGAATACTAGGGAATGACACCATTTTGAAAGTATCGTTCTTGTCAATCAGATATTGATTTCAAGCGTGCAGGTGTTAGCATTTGCACAAGAAACAAATTTCCTTATTCAAATGATGGTCCTGAAAGACAGAAAGTCACCTGTCTTTCAGTTTTGCTTCTCAAATTTCTAGTAAAAAATAATAACCTCTTGAGCATCCTACTGCCTACAGTTTGGCTGTAAAGATAAGCTTGCCTGGTCTGAACTCTGTTTATTCTATTTCCAGATCTGGAATTATATTATTTGATTATTGACTATTATGAAGGGAGATTCATACTTCCAAGAAATGAAGGGTATTTCCTATTGCTGTACTTGAATAGAAGTAGCTAGGCCACACTGGGTTATACAAAAGTGTGGGTGTGCTTGAAACAGCAGCGTATTCTGAACCACACTTAGAGCAAGAAAACAAGGGGTGCTTATTGCATGAGTCACACTAGCTGCATATGGTGACACCTCCTAAGTTATGTTGTAGTATTTGTTATTAATTATTAATGTGTTTTGCTCTGTTGAGATTTATTTATTTATTTTCACAGATCCATAAAGCTCATCACGCATTAGCCACACAGATTTCTTGTCAAGGCTGCTCTGCGTTCCCTACTGTTTGGAATGTTAACATTCAGGTAAAATATTTGTGTTTGACCCACTTTTATAGCTCCCTTAAAATTGAAATATGTTACTGTAATTGCCTTCACCAAGTATCATTAAGCTGAGTCATGGAAAAAACAACATTGCCTATCAAGAAATATAAAGCAAACCAAGTATATAGTCCAAGAACAGCGGCATAGGGATCATGCTAATTTCCACATGCAAAGATACCTTAAATATCACTGCATCTTTTTTTTCTAATATATGTTTTCTCTATAGAGATTTGCATGAATTCCCATTTGTCCAAAACTGTCAGAACACACCATACCAAATCCTAAGGCATGTTTTCTTGTAAACAAAGACAGTATGCAATATCCACATGTGAATAATACTTTAAGAAACCAGCTGAATCCTAGTACAAACATAAGGATAAATTAGGTAGCCTGGAATGTTCTTCCTAAGCAGAGTTCCCAGACTGGTTCACTACTGAGATCACTTGCATGGGACACTGGAGACTGTGGTTCTCCTTGTAGCTGTGTGTGTAGCCTGCTGAATGTTACTGGTCTCTACCACGTTCTGTGCCTCAGTTTCCTCATTTGTAAGATGCTGATACTGCCCTTCTGCTTATAGTGCTTTAAGCGTGTTCCTGTAAGAAGGAAAATAAAATCTATAGGAAAGGGATAAGTATGAGGTTGAGAAACAGGAGAACATTTCTTTTTGGCTATAAAGCCCGGAAAAGTGAAGCAGTACCCTTTGCAAATTAGGGCTGACACTTTAGCTGAAATTGTATATTCAGCTGAAGCCAAAGTAAAATCTACAACAGATGTTCTCTTCATTTTCCAAGTTATGCGTCATAGCTAGGTGATTAAGTATGATTTTACTTTTCAATCCTGTTAGCATTGCAGAGCCACGTAAAAGAATCACAGATATCTCCAGTCAGTCAACAAAACTGTCCATCAGAAAAAAGACAAAAAATTAGAAGGTGTAAAGTCTGAATATCCATCACATTGTCCAACAAACATTACCAGGGTTTAAGAGCTGGAAGAAGGAGTATCAGTGCTGAACAATGCTATATCCCCATTCTTTGTGGAGTTTTGAAGGGAAGAGACAGGGGAAATGATCTGGAACAGAGGTACATCATCCCTATTAAAAAACACTCAACTTTGTAAATAATTAAAAACTATCACATTAGGGACATGCCTTCCATTTCATTCTTCCTGGAATTGTAGCATATACAATGAAGTCTGCAGTCACATGGAGCAGACAAAGTTCTCTATATGGTCTTAGCTGTTTAAAAACTTTCTCTTCTAAGAGAAAATATCACATACTGCAGAGCTGAATTTTGTCTCAAGACAAGGATTCTTTGCCCTTTAGAAACCAAAAGAATTCTCAGCTACAGGAAAGGCTAGACAGTGCAGTGAACTGAAAAACAGTATGCACTCACAAAGCATCCAGTATAAAGGAATCAAGTTTTAAAATGATCTTTCAAGGATTAATTTTTTTACCTTCCTGACCAGAAGAGAAGCATCACATAACTGAAAACGGAACAAAACCAACCTGCTTTTATTCTGATAATAAGCAGTGACTGTAATCCAATACTAAAAGAGAGAGGATTATAAAATAGACTTTCTATAGAGTGGATAATAAATTATGAGGTTTAAGAATTGATTCTATTTTTGATAGAATAGAAATGAAGATAATAAACTAAAGGAATCATAAGTTAAGGGTTTTTTTTTAAGATTTCTTTAATAAAGGAAACCATGCAATGGGATTTATCCAAATATTTTTAAAGAAACACACTGTAATACCGCAGCTCTGGTATCTTCTATTGACTTCTCCAGCTTTTCCTCGGGTTCTCAAGTACATAAAGCTTTTTGTATTAGAGTCTGGATTTGGCAAAGCACTAACAACACGGTTAACTGCATAAGATCTAGATTTGCCCACATACACAAACACTAGGCTGATAGGCAATTCATCCGTTTGACTGTTTAGATTGCGAAACTGAAAACAGTTTGCTCAAGAACAGAACAGCATCTAGCATAATTAGGTCACTCTTTACATAAGCATCTGCTTAACTTTAATGTTCGTATTTCACTCATCCATCTAAATCTTGAGAGTCACTTTAACTTCAGCAGGTTAGTAGTATGGAATGACTACAGCATTTTCCTAGGACTAAAATGTCAACAAAATAAGACTTGGCTAGTTACACAGTGCGTTAAAAGGATGAATCACTTTTTCCAGGCCCATTTATACAGATTGGAGTACAGAGTAGATCTCATACGGACTTCTTGTGTATATCATTATGAAACTAATTTTTAAACTGATTACTTAAGATATGCCCATCCACTCGTACGCAGGTAATACTTGAAAAGTGTTCTTCGTTTACAGTTTGTAGATCCTTAAAAAAGGTTGAGTCCTCTTAGGAGGATCTTTACCTTAAAGAAAAAAAGGAAAAACTAATAAACTACTTCAGAGCTTTTTCGTAACAGCTTAATAAAGGCTTAATCAAGAAATGACAAATTGTGAGCATTTCACTCTTGAGGGAGAGAAGGAATGAGAAAAAAACAGTGTACCGGCAATTCACAGGAGCCCTCTCTTTCAGCTAGAGGAACTTCCTGGAACTGTAAAAGAAATAACCAGTAGTTCAGATCTCAGACAGCTCTTTAAAATTCTCCTCTAATTTGTTATCACCAAAACCTAACAAATCCTTACCCAAAAGCTAGCAAGGGAGACCTATTGGCCAGCCTTTCCTTTTTCTACAATCATTAATGGTTACTTCTTTGAAGTTAAATAATTACAGAACTAATGCAAGGTCACACCACAAGCACAGAAGTTGTGTCTAGACCTGTGTCCCCATCTTTTTGGCTGCCCAAATAATGTCCAATGAAATGGACATTCTTTCTCCAAACACAGATAATGTAATTTCTGTCCTGCATCTGGTAGAATAATGTGCTATTCTTGATCAATAACGCTCTGTTGATGCCTATTAAACAAGATGTGCATCATGTACTGGTAAAATAACAGTCAGCATCTTGATGCCTATTTTCCAGTCCTTTTCAATCCCAGTCAGCACTGTGAGGTTTTAGGATATGGACAAGAAGGTGACTACACTCAGACCATATGACCAGCATGGGGAAAACTTTACCATATCCTGCACCCTAGACAGCAAAATAATATCTGCAGAAAGCTTTTCATGTGGAACTTATGACAGGGATGCTGCTAATGTACATGGTAGAAGAGTGCTTCACAGTGATGCTCTGCATCACATCCTTATCAAGCTGTTGCCAGAAATATTTTTCTTCACCACACCTTCACAGACTGCAACCTCTAGCACATGTCCCTTGGAAGCAGCCTGCCTCTGAGCCTGTCCAGGTGCACCCTCATGACACAGACAACTTCCATCACTGACACCTGAGCACAGTCATAACATTAATCTTCTCTTTATGTTTTGGGCCCTTGTTTGTGGCATCTGGAAGTATGGTTCCATGTGGCCCATCAGGTGAGTTATTGCCCGACTTCAAAGATCAGACACCATCCCTAATATTTAAAAACAAAAAAAAACATCCAAAGGGATTTTATTTTGCCTCAATGTGTGGATACAGGTTTGAGCTGGCAGTCAAGTAATATCTCAGTTTGTGACTGCAAAACACCTCTGTAAATTTCAGCCATGGTCTCTGAAAATTCCATCTTTCCTACTCCCAGGAAAAGCTGTCTTTACAAGGGTCAGGTATCATACTTTCACAGGCTCTATAGCGAGCTAGGAGAAGAACGAGGGAGTGCAACCGGCAGGGCTGCTGGTATCCCATGTTCTGGGCCTCCTACTGTATCACGGTCCTGGGGACTGACAAGAGCCCGAGACAGATGGCACAGAGCTCTTTCAGCAGAGCTCCTGGTGGCTGACAGCTCCTTCTCAGTTAAAAGCAGAAGCTGGCTTTTATTTGCCTTTTTGTAACTTCAGCAGCAGTTAATTGGGGCTAAAATGTTACTGACACTCATTGTCTAGTGCACATCAAGGCTTTTCTGAGTCCTCAGAAAAATCAACAAGATCAGGAGTATATCCAGCCCTCCAGCTCCTGTTTTTGATTCTCAAGCAGGTGCAACTCTTCTGTTTCCCAGCTCAGGGGAATGGTCCATTTGGCTAGCTGAAAACTGCATAAAAAATGCTAGGACCCTAGGAAACAAGGAAACCTGCTCTGATCTACAGCGAAATTGCTTCCAAAAGTACCCAGTGTTTGAAAAATTGAATGCTTTGATCACAAAATCATTGAAGCTAACAATTTTTGGTTGTGGATAGTCTGGGGAACTTAGTATGTATTGCAGCTCTCTTTTCTAAAGGAGAAGCAAACTGGTATAGCTCTAGACTGTCAGAAAACTTTACTGTGTCATAGCAAATTATGGTTAATTAAGGAGTGAGGAACTCTCTCTACTTTCTATGACTAGATTTTTAAGTCTCTGAGTAAATAAGGTCTGTTCTGCTGCAGTCAATTATTTCTAACCTGTTTTATTTGATTCCATGGCAGACTTAATAGGTAACATAGACATAGATTATTTTTCTTCTAGTGGGATGTTCACAATATGGACACCTACCATCTTTTAATCTGTATTTCATAAAATATTTAGAGAGAAAATATGGTTCCAACAAACAAAATTTAATCTAGAAAATGGTGTGCTGACTTACAGCTTTATTAACTTAATGAGACGAATGTGGGTTTGGTCACAAACAGTGTTGTGATGTTGTTCTGAAATAAGTCACCAGATCTTTTTTAGAAAGCCTTTTGTTTTCCCTAGGCAGAACTCTGATAGCTCATGCAAGTCAGCAGGCACAGTCCAAAGACAATGTCAACGTCCTAGCACAGGCTGCCATTAACGTAGCAGATATTTTTCCAACTAAGTGATTAAATCCATATCCCTTCGACGACTGGTAGTAAAAGTCAAGTAAAGTCCAAGCAGATGAATAATTTAAGTATCACAATAGAAAATATGATTTGCTTATTCATTTATACAAAATGTTTTTGACTAACATTTTTCACTAAGCAAATGCTCAACCGCAAATTTGGGGCATAAAGTATGAAGCACTTACGGTAGTAACTTTGGTGCTGTTACAGAACCATTAAGATTTAGATGACCATTGCATTAATTCAGGTTGAGAAATGTGAAAAACAACACAGAATACTAAAAGAATCAAAAAGGTCATATACACAGTATCTAAACACTAGACTGAAATATCAACTAAGCTATTAGCAAATATTAATACATTAATTGTACATGGCAAAGGGCATTGGGTTTAGAAAAGGGCACATTTCTTTAAAATCATGTATATGTGGCCAGATCACCAAGTGCTTCAAAAGTAACTTTTGCTGTGACCAGAAATACCACATACTTTAAGTCTAAGACGTATATTTAGTCAAATGAAATAAACACCAAGTAATAAGGTAAACAAAAGACAAATAAGGAACACTCCTTGGTTAGTGCATTTGGCAAGCAATAATAAGATGAGTTTTCATTGTCAGAAGGCAGAAAGTGATGAACTTTCAAAATGTTATCTTTTGCCATTCATGCAAAGTACAATCCAGATTACTATGCAAATGTCCATTTGCTTAGGATCAGTTTTTGTAGACAGAATAGCTATGATTACAAAACTTTTACCAATACAGATAAAATGAGATTTTGTAGGTTTCTTTGGGCTTACAGGTCAGGCTAATCTTGCTGCTATTTACATGGCAAAATGCTATTTCCGCCTAAATTAAGCTCAGATTTAGAACTTGATCTTTAAATTAAAGTTCATCTATGAATTTTCATTCAGTAACAGCGCCTCAGATACCATGTTTAGGCAGTATCTCACATTAAGTCAGTCATAAATTAGGGTTTCTACTCAAACTAATAAAGAAGTTGGAAAACTAGCTTATTTAGCAGGCTGTGAGAATGCTCCATGGCTCCAAGGAACAACTTGTTTGACTGAGGGTCATGGAAGAGTGAGCCCAGGTGATCTCTATTGGGGTCCATGTAAGCAAAGACGATAAAAATCCAAAATATATTTCCAGACTGAAAAATCCAAGGGAAGTCACAAATTGTGCTTTCTTTGTCTGTGTTCAGCCCTTTTTCTAAAGCTGCATGATTACGTGAGGGTGAAGATTATAACTGGGAAACTTCGAGGCGAAATGATCTCTCTATCATCCTCAAACACAGTGGGAACCAAAAGGAAGTTTTCCCTCAGCTCCTGCAATTAATGTTTCCCCCTGATAATTGTATGCCTTTTTCTGAGGAGCTGGGCAGAGACTATCTGAAGGGCAGTTACCACATAAGACAGACCACAGAAATTATCACACAGAACCAAACCATTTTTTCTACCTTCTACGTGACAGCAAGAAGAGCTATTTGTGCTCAGTCTTCATGTACTGAGTATCATGTCAGCGCTACAGAAACACAAAACCTGCAACACAGTAACTGGCAGGGAGCATAGCAGTAATCAAACCTTTCAAGTAAAGAATGCAAAATACTCATTTCAACTCTTAACAGGTGGATAGGGCTAGTTTTTAATCCATCGCTCTTATTCATGTATTCATTTCTTGTCTTCTCTTGACCTTCCAGACGGCAAAACTAGAGCAAACATATAGGCTAGTTATTTTATGCAAGGTCAATAGAAATGTCAAAACAAATCAGAGAAGAAAAGAGAAATAGGGCATCAGAATATGATGTCAGTCATATGACAATTATTAATGTGGAATGAGAGAGTTAATTCTATATGAAGTCAAAATCCTTTCAAAAATCCCCATATTCCAGCTTAGCAAAGTAAAGATGTTAACGAGATGAATAAAGTGTGTTACACTCACAGGCTAAAAAAGCGTGCAAATGGCAGCATCTCTGACTACGTCTCCTCTGCTGCCAAGCTTAATGCTTGTTGCTGCCATAAAGGAATTCACTTGGTATGTGTTCATAACCATGGCTGAAATGTGAAAGACCTGAGATCCCTTCAAACAAAACAGTAATTTCGAAGTGTAAGAAACCTTGCTTCTGTGTCACAATGTGTTGGTCGTGTCAATAAAAAGCAAGTTCTGTTGGTATGGTATTTTTCAAGTCAGACGTAAGAGGTTCACAGAAGTAACAGAAGGGAGAAAAAACAACTCATTCAAAACACAGTCTGTATCATAGCCCTTTGAGGGGGTTCATTGCAACTTATGTTTTGTTTCCTTAGCATTTTTTACCTCTTGCTAGCTTTTCCTTATTAATGACTGAAACAATCATGTGATATTTACCTAGGACAGATGACATTAAAATAAGTACCAAGTCATTTGTCATTTTGATCATTAGAAAACAAGAAAAAAACCAAAGGAACACCTAGACAGAAATACCTAGCACCAGCAGGAAAGTGATCTCAAGTGTGATCGGCATTGTACAACAAGCAATAAAGTGAATGTGACTTTATAACATCAGGCTCAAATGTCAAAGTTCAGAGCTTTTTATATTGTTGCTGCACATTGCTGTCTCTTTTACATGATAGTAGTTCTACAGTGCAGACTCCTTTACAGAGATGTCTCTCTTTTTTGATTCTGTGCAATGAGTCACATGAAATCAGCCATTTTGTTTCAAATTATGGTCCCAAGCAAGGTCTTCTGTCTGTGGAGTCTAATGGAAGGCAATTAATCCCTGGCAATATAAAGTATTAATCACATGAAAAATGTCTATTCACTGTGTTTATAATCTCTTGGAGCAGAACCTAATAGCGAATCTCAGTGCTCAAGTCCTAACTTTCCTTTTTAATCAATGTCAAACTCTAACTTCCCTTAAAGTTTAAGGCACATGTTAGTCCTAACACACATGCTTCTGTGAAATACCTAGTTATGACTTTCACAGAGACAAACACTGTAAAGTGAATGGGATTATCGTTTCAAGTACAGGTTGTTGGCTAGGTCAGTCGAACTGCCATGCTGGGAGTCCTGCAAGAATTTGTGTGTAAATTTCCTAATGAGAATTTCAGCATTCTGATTTCAGGGAAAAGCTCAGTAATTTTGTTCACTATTCTGATTTACCAGCTTTTTGAGATAGTAGCAAGGTTTTTAACAATACTAATACCCTAAAAACCACTAGAGTTATACACACAAGAGAAAATTTGCACAGTGCTTATAGTTCGAAATTTTGCTTTTGAGTCTAACCACGAATCTCTGAGGAACTTCAGATAAGATATGCATGCTCATCAGCTGAAGCTGTGTTCTTTCACAGAAGCAGCTTTGCTTCTGAAGTGAAAAATAAGCTGCCCTAATGGGCAGCCGGCCCTATACTTCCTTACCATTCTAAATAGCAAGAAAAACTGAGCACAGGAGAATGTACAGCTTTACAAACAAAGATCTCTGAACATCAGTGTTTTTTTTGTTATGTGGACAACTGTTCATCAGCAACTGGACTGAAATAATCAGTCTTGGTCTCGGGTGCTACACATTGCATAACTGAATATACAATGGCTGAACAGTTTTTAGCTCTTATTGGGGTAATCTATTTGAAACAGATGGTTCATTAAATGAAGTCTCTCTCAGCCATGATCTTCTGGTTTTCTGTCACAAAGGAATCAGCTTCAGCACTTGGCTGACTGTTGCAGCTGTTGATCATCAGTTCTGTCCAGTCGTATTGCTGAAGGTAGAGTTCATTTGCACAACTGCACTTTCACAACCGTATTGGGTTTGCATGGTGAGGTTTTGGAGCAGGACGGGGGGCTACAGGGGTGGCTTCTGTAAGAAGCTGCCAAAAGCTTCCCCCATGTCTTGTAAAGCCAATGCCAGATGGCTCCAAGACTGACACACTAGTGGCCAAGGCCAAGCCCATCAGAGACAGTGGTAGTGCCTCTGGGATAACATAGTTAAGAAAGGAAAAAAAACCTGCTGCGCAACAGCAGCCAGGAGAGAGGATTGAGAATAAGTGAGAAAGCTCTGCAGGCACCAAGGTCAGTGAAGCAGGAGGGGGAGGAAGTGCTCCAGGTGCCAGAGCAGAGATTCACCTGCAGCCCATGGAGAAGACGACCATGGTGAGGCAGGCTGTCCCCCTGCAGCCCATGAAGGTTCACAGCAGAGCAGATATCCACCTGCAGCCTGTGGAGGACTCCACGCTAGAGCAGGTGGATGTACCCAAAGCAGGCTGTGACCCTGTGGAGAGCCTGTGCTGGAACAGGCTCCCAGCAGGATCTGTGACCCCATGGAGAGAAGAGCCCACATTTCAGCAGGTTTGTCCTCCCCTGCAGGGTACAGATGCTGGAGCAGTCTGTTCCTAAAGGACTGCACCCAGTGGAAGTGACCTACACTGGAAAAGCTTGTGAAGAACTGCAGCTTAGAGAAGTTCATGGAGGACTGTCTCACGTGGGTGGGACCCCACACTGGAGCAGAGGAAGTATGTGAGGAGGAAGGAGCAGCAGAGACAACATGTGATGAACTGACTGCAACCTCCATTCCCCCTCCCCCTGTACCACTCAAGGAGAAGAATTAAAGAAAATCAGGAGTGAAATTGAGCCCAGGAAGAAGAGAGGGGTGGGGAAGGTGTTTTAAGATTTAGTTTTTATTTCTCATTATCCTACTCTGATTAGATTGGCAATAAATTAATTCCCCCAAGTTAAGTCTCTTTTACCTGTGTTGGTAATTGCTGAGTGATCTCTCCCTGTCCTGATCTCGACCCATGAGACTTTTGTTGTATTTTTTCTCCCCTGTCCAGTTGAGGAGGGGGAGTGATAGAGCAGCTTTGGTGAGCACCTGGCATCCAGCCAGGGTCAATTCACCACACCAATGCATTCCTTTCCCTAACACTTGCTACCCTTTTTTTATACTCAATGAGTCTTAAATTTCTCTGGATTCAGTTGAAAGAATGAGACAAGATGAACTGGGAAGAAAATACTCTCTGAGACATGTACACTCTTCTACCAAGAATAAATGGGTTGTGCAATTGAGATCTCACTAGAAAAAGGCCTTCAAAATGGTTATCAATGCATATCTGCAGGAACGATTCTGTCCTAGTAAGGAATTTTAGCGTGTCAGCTGCAAACAGTCCAATCTCAGGTACCAGCTTCAGATGGTATATATAACATAACTCCACCATCATTGCCACAGACTATGGGTCACATTTAGTGTGCTGACTCTTAAGCAGCAATAACTGAAAAGGAAGGCAAAAGGCAATTATTTTCCTCCTACAGCAGAGTTTTATGTGCTCTCCAGTTTTTGACAAACAGCAGAATTTCCTTTTTTCCTCTTTCCATCTCTATTCACATGTCAACTTTTTGAACTCAATGCTGAAAAACATCACTTGTCATATACAGACTCTAGTAATACTTTCATATTGACTTTCAGGCAGTTACCCCAATGCCATTTAAATGTATATTGACTTGCCTGTAACAAAGACACAGCTTTCAGTCTCTCCACAGTTTTGCACTCTCTAATGACACTATCCACTGCTTACAGTCTGAAGTCATCACTCAAATGTTGCATTACATTTATATGGCAGAGCTAAAGATGGATGTTTAGTGCAAAAATCCCTTTGACTGAATAATGTTTTTCATCTTAAAATCTCAAGCTGCTGTATCATATGTTAGATGGATTAGGCAATAAGAAAAAAAAATACCCACCAGTTTTGGGTTTTTTTTAAGAACATTTTCAACACCTATTCTGATACTGAGAAAAATGCTACTTCACTTGTTGCCTCAAGGAAAGTACTCATCATACTCGCATCACACTGTCTTTTTCCTGGCTGACAAATGGATACACAAAAGGGCTGACGCTCCATTCAACTCCCGTTGCTCCTGAGGTACAGAGATTCCTGGAAGTCCTCTGTTCTCACCAAAATACCTGTGCTAACTTCCAGTCAGCTGCACTCATGCTTACTGTTCTTTTCTTTTTTTTTTTTTTTACTTCCAATAAGTCACCTAGGAAAGTTGCTTTTCACACTATTGTGCAGGTTTTCTACTCTCTTTTAACAAAAGCAGAACACATCTTTTGATTTCCAGTACTTTGGGATACTACAAAGCACTCAGCTAGTGAAGTTCACAGTCAAGATGGCAGCTATATCATTATTCCTCCTCACTGTGCCATTTTGCCCTAACAGTGGTCTCCAAAAGGTAAGACTGTGTTGTGAAGTCATCAGTTATGAGTCCGGCATAAACTTCAGATTTAGAGGCAAGAAAATTCAGGAGCATTAGCCAATAGCAAAGACAGCTTCCCCAGATAAGTTTGCAGAGTTAGCAGATGCCATGCCTTCATACAGGGGTACGTGCATGTCAGGAAGGACTGCACTGCTTGTCACTTTCCCCTTCTGCTCCACCCCTCCACACCATTTCATATCATCATATAATATGCAACACTAACTATGGTAGCTTTCTAATAAGTATTCCTGAAAAACTTTGCGACAACAGTCTGTAAAAAGCCATACAAGCCGTATTTTGTTTACTCACAACAGCTGCATCCGGAAAGCTCCACCCTTTTGGTATCGATACAAACCAGTGTGCAAAACAAAATACGAAATGTTTCCATATGAAATATGTCCACATTGCAATATCACCAAATTCTACCAGATGCTAAGTTCCTATCAGTCACAATGATCTTTCTTTAATTAGCATAGTAGTTGGCCTCAAATAGTTAGTCTTTTCATGACTCACTAAATGTCATTTCAAGATCACAGGTGATTCTCTTTTACGTGCAGATCATTTACATTGTCTGAAAGCAACAAATATTACTATCAACCCTCAGAAATTACGGTCTAAAAAAGAATAGCACCTGCACGGAAGAAGTTTTACTACCCCACATTTCAAAAGTAAAAAGTAAGTTCAACAATATTCTCACATCACAATGTGAACATGGATTTCAAAAGTATCACATAAATTACTCTTGTTTTTATTTAAAGTCAAAGAAAGTTTACTTTGCAAAAATACCTCCTACTTGACTGAGAATTATACTTGGTGTCTCAAGAAGCTGGCTCTTTATCCTAGGTCACTGTGACTACATACAGACAAATTAGCTTTGGATTTATGTTAAATCACTGCCCTGCTTAGTCTTTAAGTTTATAATTAAACAAATAAAATGTTTTGTTATACAAAATTGTTTCTAACGTATCCTGGATATCTTTCTACAACCTGCTTGAAAACTTATTTCTGCACTTTTAAAATACAGTAACCAATTTTGATTATAAAGACAACCTGTACAAAACTACAAGGTCATCTTATGTAGACAGATTGAAACCGTAAATTACTCCTAAGTCAAATTCTTCAGGTCTTACTGTTGTAAGATCATTTGATTAACTTCACTAGCAATTTTTCACAGTTTGATATTTCATCACAACAATTGCTTATGCTAAAAAAAAAAGTCCATATGCCTTTCCAGCTAATTCAACAGTATGCTTGGCATGAGAAAAATGTGCTAAAAATGCTGCCCGTGCTGCCATTAAATCTGTGAGTGCTCCTGAGCTCTTCAGGCAGCAACAATTCCCACACTGACAATTATTAACAACATCTTGAACAATTCTACAACTATTCCATTAAAGAAAATCAGGTATCATCAAAGGATTGCCAGTTATTCCTATTTTCCTGTAGTACAGAGGTGCCTGTCAATGAGTGTCAAGGGGGATACATTAAGGTCTTCTACAGTCAGATGACAGGAGTTAATACAATCAATGGGGGAGAAAAGGAAGCGGAAAGAAGTTGGGCAGATTTTTTGTTTTATTCTGTGTTAGACATCACAAAAAGAATTCCTAAAGGAGAGAAGAACCATAAAACTCATGAAAACCCACAAAAGTGGTTATATTTTCTCTGTCAATTCTAGAATATACCTTTGCCAGCCTGAAGATTATCCAGGGAGGTTGTGGAGTCTCCTTCTCTGGAGATATTCAAGACCCGCCTGGACAAGGTCCTGTGCAGCCTGCTGTAGGTGACCCTGCTTCGGCGGGGGGGG
>Ga0065711_1032106_pt1 | contig 28013 bp, 23 predicted proteins | sample Hoacrofraction12_FD_59098 | JGI IMG/M metagenome (GOLD analysis project Ga0065711, IMG submission 59098) | Hoatzin crop microbial communities from Cojedes, Venezuela - Epithelial fraction 12 v2 (version 2) | ecosystem: Host-associated > Birds > Digestive system > Esophagus > Crop | place...
TTTTTTTTTTTTGGAAGTGCTGTGCTGCTTACCTCCCGGAATAACGGCTTTTGTAAAAACTAGATGAACATGGTGTTCATTCGTGGTTGCAATGGGAAGCCCGTGGTATTTTAAAATGAGGTATGAAAGAATGGGTTAAATCCCTAAAGCTAGATTCTAAGGCTTTGTTTTTGCTCCATTTTTCTCCTCTCAGAAAGGACTGTCCAAACCAAAACGAACGGACTGTAACATCAAAAACCAGCCAAACGTTCTTCTTCATAAACCTCCTGCACTGTTTAAATGTCGAAACTAAATTTATCAACCTTGGCAGATTTGTCAAAGAGGAACAAGATTGCCAAGTGTTCCCAGCTTCAAGTAAGGAGAGGGAGAGAGAGAGAGAGAGATCTAACAGCTCCTAAAATATTTGCAGCAAGCACCTGATGGTAACTGCAATTTCTTCTACCCAAGGCACCTGCCTTCCTATCCAGCATCTCCATAGTCAGAAGCTTATTACAGTGCCAGAATAGGACAGTCCCAAAATAAACCCCATCCCCCAGAAGACGAACACTTCCCTACAAAATATCCCCTCTGGGAGAGCCCATGCGATTCTGGTGTAGGTTCTCAGTGTTGCAACCCAGCTGGTTACACTAAACAAATTAAAAAAAAAAACAAAACACCACAACACATGACTGGACTTTTTTTTTTTTTTTTTAAATTAAATTCTTTAAACCAGGGCTTGTTGTCAGAGATCCTGCGTAAAGAAGAGGACCCTAGGACAGCTTCCCAGTCCCTCCTGGTAAACTTACGGGCAATGCAGAATTTCCTCAACTTGCCTGACTCGGAGCGGGATCGTATCTATCAGGACGAGAGAGAGAGAAGTATGAACCCAAACGTAAGCATGGTGTCTTCAGCTGCCAGCAGCCCAAGCTCCTCCAGAACCCCCCAGGTAAGATGCGATCCCTCGTTACGTGTTTGTTGTGTGGATTAGTCCAGGGAAGGAGTTTCTCTCTGCCCTTCCCCTGTCTGTTGCCCCCCCTCACCCAGGTGAGTTGTGGAAATCCTGTTGTAAGGTTTTGGAGTGGCTGTTAAGAGAGGTTTAGAGGGCTTCAGCAAGACATTGTGATGATGACTCTAGCTTTAATCAATGCCATAAATGCAAAAAAGTATATAACATTAGTGTCTGAAGGGGTGTGTGCAGGCATTACATACAGGCTGTTGACATATGCCCACTAACTGGCTGCTGTAGAACGTATTATAGAAAGACAGTGTACATAAATTCTATCTGTGTCCATTACGTTCTGCAGAACACAGAGGAAATATCTGGGCTTGTGGAGAGGTTCATGTATGTTGCACTAAAAGGTGTGTAGTGAACAGAGGTCGACAGTGGATTAGATGAGCATTACTAGAAATCAGTGTGCTCTGTATTCTGCATAGGAAATCACAGTCTGTGAGCTAGAGGTTTACACGAGTAATTATTGGAAGTACAGAAAGTAGAGATGGGCAGGGTGCTGGGAAGGAGGATGATGCTTTGCAGCTCCAAACCAGCTGTCATCTCATTGACTTAACTGCACGTGCTTATTAGCATGGTGCTGCCACCCACTTCCCTGGGTAGGTTGTTCCTTTGCACTGAGCAGCCACATACTACACCGTAAAAGTCATCCCCCCTTTTCCCAGACTGCGTGCGGTCCCGGACGTGTGCTCTGGAAAAGCGAGGGTGCTTGCACAGAGGTGATCATTAACTCCTGTCATGACACTTGAGTTTGAATCTTCTAGCTGTGCAGACATGACAGGTCAGTTCTAGCACTTCTCTTGACCTTTAGTAAGTGGGCCCATATAACCCTCCTGCTCTGTGCTTTCGCAGACATGTAGTCTGCAAAGGTTTGGGCTGCGTTAGCCGTGCTTATAATAGTGTTACTGAGCACTTCTCGTGTTGAATTCTGTAGCCACAGCTGCTAAAAATAAGTAAGCATTGGGGTTGGCGGGTGGGGGAGGCGTAGTTTTACGTGCAAACGGATCATCTGCAAGGAAGGTGTGTTGGTTTTGTAGAAACCGTTGAGCTTGTTCAGTTTAAACTGGGCATTTGGGTCATCTGTGATGTAAAGAACTGTTTTCACTGAAAGCAAGCATATCCTGCCAACCCAGATTTGATGCTGGGTTTTTATTAAATGGGAAACTCATTGTATAACTCTTACCCTTTTTAGTTACCTTTCAGTGGAAATAAAATTAGAAAGGGAGCTATTTTAATGTTTGAGTAGTGTATCCACTTTCTGCATTTGCATTTATTTATGAAAGAGTTAGCCTATTCCTACTTACATTTATTGCAATCGATTTTGCAACTAGAATCAAATAACAGAAGGAAATGGAGATCCCAGATGCCATCAGGTGAGAATAAAATTGGATCTGTTGATTGATCTCATTCCTCTGCCGAAATATGACATTTTTCTATGTTCTAGCCTCAGCTAGATCACCATTTAAAAAAATGGAAAATTTGCCTGCCTTTTTAAGATCTAAGCGTTGCTAGAAAACTGTACTCTAGAAGTATAAAGCAGCCCACGCTTGCCTTATTTTGGCTGGAAGAATCCAGTAGAATGTCATGAGCTTTTTAAAGAGGAAAAGCAGCACACGAAGGTTTGTGTGCGCGGTGCCGGATCGCATTCCCCCAGCCCTGGGAGGGCCAGCACCACTCGGCACAGGCGCTGTTCCGGCAGCTGGGCCCCCTGCAGATGAGGCAGGTGCTTCCCAGTATGCCCAGCGTTGGTGCGGAGGCGACGAGCGCCGTCGGTGCCCGAACAGCTGTGTCACCTGCCCGGCGTCGGGTGCCCGGGGCAGCAGTGGCCGAGCTGTGCCGTCCTTTCGGGGGCTGTGTTAGGGGGCCGGAGAAGCGGGTGGGTGTCGTTTGGGGATGTGGTTTCCATGGATACCGATCTCCTGCGGCAGTGCCTCGGGGATGGTGCTGGAGCGCGCTGGGTCGGAGTGGAGCACTGGCAGAGGCCCGTGGAAGCAGCGGTGCCGGGGCGGTTGTGCGGGCAGGGGTGCGAGCGCACGGAGTCGCCTGGCTCGGCTGTCCCTGAGCCCGAGCCAGCCCGGGCCCTCGCAGCGCGGCCCCTGCGCGGGAGCTGCCCTGCGGTGAGAACGGCAGCGCGGTGCGGCAGGCGGGCGCCGGTGCCGCGGGCAGGGGCTCCTCCCTGCCAGCGCCTGGGAGACGGGCAGTAGTGGCTGGGTTTCAGCTCTGGCACCACTTGTCTGTCTTTTTGCCCCACTGTTTGCAACGAGACGTTTCAATAATGGCAAACTCCTCCTTAATATCAAGACCAGTTTTGAATCTAAGCCTCTAACATAAAATACTTTATTTTAGTGGCTGTGGTATTTTGGGTCGGTACTGTTACTACTGATTTTGGTGATTAAATTAAAAATGGCCCAGCTTTCAGGGTGTGTAGGGCAGGCTTTTTTCTGACGTTTGACTGCGGAGCTAGCAGTGTAGAAGACCCATGCAGGATGGAGCTGTTTTACATCTTTCTTTTATATGCTAATTTTGTTCTTCCCAGGATCTCAGGCCTCCCTAATGGCCTTTGAGGCCATGGTGACCTCGGCTGCTGCGCTAGCCAAAGGCTCCAGTGACTGGAAAGGCTATTTTTTATACCCATCAAAGCACTGCAGGGCCTTTGGTAAAATTAAGCTCCATTAAATGAGTCCTGACAGACTTGGAGAGTCCTCTTCCTTCCCACAATCTCTTTGTTGTTTTCTTAGGTTTCCCGCAATTGCCCTAGCCCTAGACAGGTGTCTGTGGACACTGACTGTGGTGCCCCTGTCAGTCCCTCTGTTGGGCGTACCCCGCATATGTTGGTGGCCCATGGGTGGGATGGTGTGGGGGGTGCCTGAACGTGGGGGCTAGCCAGAGCAGGACCAGGAACATCTTGGGCGCTTCCTACATGGGTCCTGCCTACAACAGGCAGGGAACAAGCCCAGAGAAGTGCCTGCTGAGCTTGGGGAATGGGAAAGGGAGAAGATACAGGTTGGTTAAAGCTTTACCTGGAAGCGGTAGGAAGAGTGATTAGTCTAGATTGTTGTCTTGATTGGATTTTGTCTCCATTATTGGCCTTTGGTACAAAACAGCTGTTAGGGAGAGGAAGATCTGGAGGACACCAAAACAAAAGGAGAAGTTCAGAAGGTTTGGTTTTGCCTAGTTAACCTTGCCATTAACAAATAGGCATTTGGGCATGTCTGCCTAGCTAAAAATTAACATTGGATGTACTCTAGTAGGCTTAGACTCTGGCACAAAACCAGGAGCCAGCTGAAAAGGTTTATAATTGGGCCAAATACCTGAATGCCACCAGGGTTTATGGGAGGTTTGGATCTATTCGGAAGTGTGAGCTTTGCCACCTAGGTTGTTTTGCTTCCCAGGACCTTTACATCTCAAGAGAAAACAGAGATCTTATATCAGTAACCCACATATTTCCCTTAAGAGGTGCAAGGGACGCAGTGATTCTGTTTGGGCTCGGGAAAGCGGACGAGATCTGTCTTGCCTAGGGGCTGCTGGTGCCGGGAGTGCCCAGCGAGCATCGCACAGCCCTCACTCCCTCGCCTGCTGCTGCATTCTGGGGACCACCACGGCCCAGGGCCTTTAAAACAAAGTCTGGTAGCAACCTGCTGAGCTGTGTCGGTAGCAGTCTTGCAGGGGCAGGCCAGCCCGGGGAAGGTACTGGCAGCGTCCATTATTGTCCTTCATTTGTCACAGAAGCTGATGGGAAATCATTCAATTAAAAGGAGTGCAGCGGAATACACAAAATCTCAATATGAGTTTAGGAGAATGAGGGCAGCACATCAAAGGCATGCCAAAGCCCAGCTTTGTGAAATTATTTTATTTTTTCATTTCCACTGATTTCCTAGGTGAAATTAGGTGACTGGCTAGCATAATGATGATAAGGCTGGGAAACCATACATACTCAAATGACACACATATAGTTTTAATAAAGGATGAGGGAGACTTGAGGGAGTGCATTAAATTGAGTAATAATTTATTATTTAGAGACCTCTACCCATTTACTCATTTTTTCTGGGAGAATTGGCTCTTCCTCCAAGGTGTAGGCCGCTTTTAGAGGGGGGGAAGAAGGTAGAGGCTGGTGCCTCTGCCACAGTAGCTAGCTGGCAAAGCCAACGAGTGGCTGCCTGCAGCCGGGAGCCCTGGCTACCTGTCCTGTTGTTGAGCTGCTCAGTGAACGTGCTGGGAGAGGGAGAGGGGGAGAGTTGACAGGGCCTTGCGTGTCCTATAGGAATGCACTGCAATTATTTCCAATCACAATTAACCTGATTAGAATAATGGACAGGAAGTGTCCCTCTGTAGCTAATGCAGTTTGGCATCAGCTGACTGAAATCCTTTGATAATTTCTGCACAGATGGCTGGGCTGAAAGCAGCACTTTTTTAATTATTATTTTCATGGTCTCTTGGTAGGCCAAAACCTCGACACCAACAACAGACCTCCCCATTAAGGCGGACGGCGCCAACGTCAACATCACAGCTGCCATTTATGACGAGATCCAACAGGAGATGAAAAGGGCCAAGGTATCTCAAGCTCTGTTTGCCAAAGTGGCTGCCAATAAAAGTCAGGTGAGTGGTAGAGGGGATTTCGTCGTTGCGGGGCTGTTTGGGGTTCTTTTTTTATAGTAAACTCTGGAGTTGGAACTAGACCCTTCTCCTCCTCCTACCAATAAAAATACATCTGTTCCTACAATAATAATAATCTTCATCTCTGGGGGACCTGTCGTGTTTTTGGCTTTTGCCTGCTTAAGTGGTTTCCTTTTCCCTTTTAAAATAGGCTGAGGAAAGGATCAGCTCACAGCCAAGCTTTTTCTCCCCCTTTGTACAAACACGCGTGTCTTTTCCCACGTGTGGTATATAGCTTACACCTCTGCTAGTGGGACAAGGACCTGCCAGAGTGACGGTATCCTTCTCATTTGGCAGGTAAAGAAACTGTTTTCCTAAGTGATTAACTGAGGGAAGGCAATGGGAAACCGCATATTAGGCAGGTGTTTCCTTTTTTTTTTGCATGTTGTATGTGCTGCATACGGTATTGCCATATGAATAATTCACATCAGATCCAGTCATTGTTACAAAAAGGCGTGAGAGGGCACTGCAGTGAGTTCTTCTGGATTAATTTCCACCTTGGTTGTAAAAAATACATGTGGACAAACCTAGGTTGGGGTGAAATTCTTGAAGAGAATCCATTAATTTAAAAATTTCATCCAACTCTTTAAAAAAATATAGTGCACCAGAAGGGATTTTGTGGAAAGGAGGACAGATAGAATTTTTTGTAGGAGGAGCAGCAACTGCGTTTGAGACCTTTGGAAGGAACTGTTTACTCAATGAAAAGGGCTGCTTCTGATCCTGGATGAAATTACTCAGTTGTGCTAGGAGAGGACATCGATACGCACACAGAAATGCACAAATGTGTCTGTGACAATGAGAGAGTGGGACAGAAGTGTCTAGATGCATGCACTCTGTGAGATACATACTTTCTTTTACTCTGTGCAGGGAAACAACATTGTAGTCATTAAAATAGATGTAAATAAGAGGTTGTTAGGCATATAAACAAAGCTTCAATGGCTGTCAAAGCACGTGGGAGAGCCTTGTACTTGTTACAGGTATTTATGCCCTGACGCATGGAGTTCTGATTCATTTTTCCTTCCTCATTTAATCATTAATTTCTTTGGCTTTTGCTTTCTCTTGTCAGGGTACGGGGGTTACAGTCCGCAACCCCTCTACCCCCCAGCAATCCCAGGCGTAGTATGAAATACATAAAAGGAAAATACCATGGAACCCTCTTAAACTGTTAAAGGCATAAAAATCTCATGTACCACATGGCAAAATATAATGAGAACTGGAGCTGTTAAACGAATAAAGCTGTTAAAAGCATAATGCCACTTGGCACAACTACTGTGCATTTAACGGTTTTCCACTGTGTAATAAATGACATATGTGGTAAACGTGCAGTAAATATAAAAGCTGCACAATTGATTTTGCAAACGTGCCCCTTATTCTTTACTCCATGCAGATAGCAAAGTTCCACCCAGAATCTGGACTGGACAGCTTTTAATAAGGAGTGTTTAACACAAACTGAATGCCAGCCTCTCTGAGGTTTGGCTTGAAATTGCCTGCAAGCTTCCTGTCATTATACCCAGAGGCTTCTTGAAATAGAGAGGGACTGAACCACCCAGCAATAATTTGGGTGGCTCAGCAGCTCCGGGCTGTGCCAGCTTGAGTGCGCTTCTCTGGCAGCATTGAACACCAGCACCAAAAACAAAAATAAGCTCCCTAGTCTTTCACGTGGAAAAAGAACAGGGCAGATTTTGAAAGCCAGATGCGAAAGGGTAAGAACAGAATCCACAGATGTTACTGTTTAAAGCAGAGTTACTGCACGTCAAGGTTCTGTTTCTGCAGCAGCAGCGGATGCAGAAGTGTTTCTGAGGCTGATGTTCCTTTTGTTTCACAGCCCTGCCAAAGCAGTGCTGGCTCCCTGGGCTGACCCAGCACTTGCCATGCTGGCATGGCACAGCGCTCTGCTGGAGGGTGACACTGCTGGGGGGCGCGGGAAGGCAGGGACGGAGAGGCCGCAGCAGGGAACCGCAGCGGCGCGGGGCCTTCTCCTGCCCAGAGCCCGCTGGCGTGCCGGCCCCCGGCCAGCTTGCCGTGCCCCGCGGCCAGGAGCAGGGCCGAACGCGGGGACACGGCCGCTGGTGTAGGGGAGAGCCGCTGGCGTGGTGAGGTGATTGGCGCGTCGCCTTCGGTCCAACTTGTCTGAAAACGGGGAGGGGGGCTTTCCCAGGGCTTCGTGCAGGCCAGTTGTGCCAGTCAGGGGCATTTCTGGGGAAGATGCTGCTGATTTCAGCAGCTGAGTTACGTGGTGGGAAGCGCTCATTGAAAACTGCCCATGTTTGCATAAGAGAGAGTTTGAAAGAGGGGAAAAAAGAGCGAGTCTGAGGGTTTGCTTGGACGCTCCGCCAAGGTTTGTTCACTTGCTGTTCTCCCCAGGCCTGGCTTGCGTTGCCTTGGCTTCCTCTATTATTCCCTCACCCCAGACTACTGAGAGTCTTCCAGTTTGCTAACAAGGCATGTGTTATGTTGGGCACTGCTGTTCTGTCAACAGCAATCCACGGTGCTGCGAGATCTTCACAGTTTTAGCAGCCAGTGAGTCTCCGACAGGGCTGTTTTGACATTTTGCACACAGGGCTGTATGTCATGTACCCGAGAGAGCATCCAGAGCCAGAGGAGGCCTCATGTCATCTCCTCTCTCCGTACAGGATGAGTGGTACCCACTGAGAGCAGTTATTGCAAGCGGCATCGTCTACTGGTGGAGTTAACTGACCTCTAATTTAACAAGTAGCCATCTTTATTTGTAAGGCATGGCAGAGGATCGGTTCAGCAACAAAAGGGAAGGGCAGCTGCTAGAAACAAAGGTTACAAATCACAGAGCTCACAAGTCAACGTAAATGCAAGGAATAGGGCCTCACAGAAGTGCTGAGGTGGTATGGCGAGACTTGTTTAAGGGACTCCACCTGCGTAAAGATCTCAAGCCATTCGATTTAGACATTGCCTTATTCATCACGTATTTACCCTCATGTGCATTTTATTCCTTGCAACTTGCATCTAGGCATTTTTAGTCTTATTTGGGAAGTGCTGTGCATCCCTTTGTATTTGTGAAGGCAGCAGGAGCTGAGGGGCTCGGTGCCCTCCAAACACAGCCTCCAAAGCTGTCATCGTCTTTAGTTGCCAGCTGCTGGCGATGTACCCGGCAGACAGCACGTGTCTCTGGGGATGCCGCCTGCCAGTGCCCTTTGTCCTTCAGATGGCTAAACCCGGGACCTGTGCGAGCGCGTTGGGAGCGTTTCTGAGTGTGGCCGGAACACCAGACCTGGGATTCCAGTCTGCGCTTCGGGCTCTCCTGGTTGTATGTGATGCACAAGGAGGTGGGTTTCTGGTGTGCCATTTCAGAAGCGCTTGGGTGGCCCGTGTGTCTCCAGAGTGGGGCCGTGGACAGGCAGAGACTTTGACCTTGGATTGCTTCAGGTTTGGACTGTCGGTCTTGAAAACCGGCTTCTACGTCCACTTCTGCAACTGCTCTGCAGTACGGTGTCAGGAAAACCATTTCCCCCATGGCCATGTGCCAGCGCTTCTGTAATACTGTGCAGCAGCATCACCCCTCTGACCTCTTCTCGCGAGAGTCCTAACAGAGGCTGGGCTGTGCTCAGCAGATGGCTTTTTTTCTTAGGCTGTGTGAAAGGAGTTTAGAAATATAGTTCTTTTCATAACAAACAGTTGCTATCAAAACAAATAGTGGGCATCGCTGACTGGAGCCCTTGTCGACAGTCTGAGGGAGGGCAAAGTTTGCATGAGCGCGGAGACCGAACTTCCCACAGTTCTCCCCAGGCAAGAGACTCTGCTTAATCAGGCTGGGACGGCGTGGGGCAGCGGGGCGCATGCTGCTGGGGATCTGCGCCGGGCAGGGCAGCTAGAAGGGTTTGACCGTCGCCGGTCCAGCGAAAACAAAACATAAACCCTTGAAACTGAAGTTCTTCCTCAAGGGACTGGAATTTGTTCCAGTTGCACCACAGGAAAGCAGGAGAGACCCCATGGGGCAACATCTGAAAAAGCGTTAAGCTGGAAAAGCTCGGTCTCTGGGTCGTATCTTTGCCGTGTTTAAAAATGAACAAATGAAAAATAAACTTGAGCGGGGAGGTTGAGGCTGGGGGCAGAAAAGCCCTTCAGATGAGTCCCTTCGGGTTAAGAGGAACCTGGGGCTATGGATGGAAATCACGGCGACAGTTCCTCGCCTTTCCTCTGACCTTTCCTTCTCATGCAGAGAGCCCTGCCTGCCTGCCGGGATTGTCTGGAGCCGGTTCTCTGGCCAGGCGGGTGTTAGCCCTGCAGGCTGGTGAGCAACTGGCCCTGAAAGTGCTTGCATTTTGCCTTAAATTTGGGAGGAGGAGAAGTACCAAGCATATCAGAAGATCCAGGCTGTCGAGTGATTAACCTTGAACTGTATCAAAATGCTCCAAGTAAAGCTGCTCAGGTTCGGTCCCCCTCCCCCGGCCCTCATCAAGAATTCACTGAAGCCATGACAGAACTCTCCATTACAGTTAGTCTTTTATCCATTTCAGCTTTCTTGATTAGGTTACCTTGAATCATTAGGGGGTTTATTTATTTTAATAGACAGTTATTGGATTCATGGAAAGAGAGTTTGGTGACTAAGGAACAAGAGCTGAATATTATCCTGCTCATTTCGCACTGCAGAGAGTCCCAAACTGAGCGGAGGGAAGAGAGGCTGAGGAAGTTTGTCCGGAGGACTCCTGTGATCCCATGCAGAAAGGAAGCTTTCTCTGGAACGCAGCATTTCTTTCCTAATCTTTTAAGGCTTGCGTTGATCATTGCTGCTTTTTTTTCCTTTCGTCACATATGTTGACATTTTCTGCACTGATGATGTGGGTGAGGAAATGGCCTTTTACATTTATTTTTGAGATTTATTCCTGAATCACTCTTACTAAGATCTCTTGATTTGCCTACTCATGCTTTCAGTGGAGACCCTAGAAAATGTCAGCACAGAAAATTAGCTGTATTATTGTTATTAATTTCAGTGTAACTGCAGGGAAGCACAAGGTTGGTGTAACTGCAGTTCCATGCAGGCTCAAAGCGCCCCGTGGTGCAGCCTGCGCAGACAGGCTGCCTGTGACCGAGCGACCGCGGGCACCCAGCTGCCACCTCCGGTGATGGCTTTCCGCAGAGATGCTGCCCGAAGCGCAAGGGCTGGCCGGTCGCCCCTGGGGCCGGAACTCTGCTCGTGTGCCGCCGTGGCCTTCATCAGAGACCTGGTCCTTGGCTGCCCGCAAGTCCGCAGATCGGCGGGGAGCAGTCACGGGGGTCGGGATGTTTGTGCGTGCCCTCGCCGAGCACTGGACAACCCGACCTTGCTGTAGCCTGGTACCTCTGGCTGCCGAGCAGCCTCCCCTGTGCCAGGGTGAGCCTAGCAGCAGCAAAAGGGGCAAGGGCTCAGGGGCGAGTGCGGAGAACGCGGCTCCGATGCTGCACCCACTGGCTGTCCCTCACGGGGGTCTGAGCGCGCTAGGGCTGGTGCTTTGGTGGAGCAAGCACGCTGTTTCTGTAACAGCTTAAAAGCACAGTGGGAATGGCTGGCTTCCTGTAGGTTTTTGTTGTTGTTTGCTTAGCTATGTGGAAATGTATTTGATTAGGAGACAGGTTAAAAATAGGACATTAATATGATATTATTTGTTTTATCAAATAAAATGCTTAGAAAATGTTTGTCTTGTCTCATGAGAACAACAAAAATAGAGGCCAGCACTCCTCTGCAGCTCTCTTTGATGAGCTGAATTGGACTGCATTGTCGATGCCTCTAGAAGTTTTGGGGTGAAATGAAGGAAGTTCTGAGCAGAATTCCTCGTAACCACAAGCACTGGGTGTGCCTGACTGTACAGCCAAAAGCATCCTTTAATTGTGCTGGTTTTCCTCCTCCTGTTTTTAATGGAAGACATTCCCGTTTGAGAACCTTAGAGGCTGACATTAGGGGCCAGATTCTGCCATGCACATTGGCACTGGCACGTATCAATCTCTCCTGGTAGCTCTGGCAGTCAAGGGGGCTGTTTGCGCAGCGATGTGCAGGGGAGGCAGGATCAGAAATGCCGCCTGTTGTGGGGCGGGGGAAGGATGTGTTACTTGTTAGATTTTCAGAATGCGTTCACAGAAGTTGGATTTGCTTGTAATGCAGTGAACTCAGATGTGGATGAGTGGGGGAAAAGGTGGTGAGACAGCGTCTCCTCCTTCACTTTTCCTTCTTCGTGCCAAGAAATGCAGCTATAGATGAAAATTCACTGTGAATGGCTGTAGCTCCAAGAGTTTCTGTATGTTAGCATTTTTGAAATGAAATAATTCTCCTGGAAAGCTCTGTGTAACATACACAGACCCAAAGAAATAAATAAAAGAAAAAAAAATTGCAACCAAAAAGCCCCAAGTTGAGATTTTTAACAGAAAAAGGAGATTTGCATATTAATAATTCATGAGTTCTCATTGAACATGCACGAAGAAACGGTGCTATTCAATAGAGAATACTGTCATCTGTCACTGTTTTATTTGACATTTACACTTTTTTTTTTTTTTTTTTGCCTGGTACTGCAAAACTTTCTTGGATGGCATGCTAAGATTATTTAAATAAATAATTAAAAAAATCCGATGCAGACTCTTCATCTGTGCATGGGGAAGGCGGTTACATGCAATCATAAAGAATGTGTGAGTAAGCTACAGCGCTGTGTTTGCTCACGTATTAGCCAAAGCTATCGCCTGATAAGAGCCCCAGAGATGGGTAGATTGGGTCTTGAACGGCTGGGCGAGAGAATGAATGCTCAAGTAAATAAAGGGAAGGACAGGAAAAGAGCAGCGAAGGGACAGATTTGATGCAGATAAGTGTACACACGCACGCAGTGGGTACACGTGTGTGTGTGGGGGGGTGAGCGTATGATGGCTGTTGTGAAGAAAGCTGCCACAAATACATTGCTTTTGCTGATGCAGAAATAAATATTTATAAATGGTGCTGGGGGAGATCCAGTCCTGCACAACGCGAGAGCAGACAGGGCGTTTAGCACAATGACAATTCATAGTTAGGCGCACCTTGCAATTTCTTGCTAATATTAGGCTCATGAAAATCTTTCTGCTCTGTAGGTTAGTTATTATTTATAAAAATCACGGAACCAGCTGATACATTCATAAGCTAATTATTGTAGCAGCTGGGTACACATGGTGCAATATGTCTGAGGCTGTGAAGTATCACAGATTTCTTGGGGCCTGCTGTGGTGGGGGTGTGCTGTTGAAGGCTAGATCCCTTAATCTGATCAGCCAAGCAAATACTTTGTGGGGAAACTGGATTAATATCTCTCTAAATACCACGGATGTGCTTCACCTTCAGAACCAGGCTCCTTTAAACGTGCCATTAGCTTATCTCCTTTGGGGAATGGAGAAGTTCTCAGGTGTCCGCAGGACAGCGGGGTCTTTGCCTGGTGCCTCCCTTTGCCAGAAATTAATTTGGTTTGCTCATGTCTGCACACATGGTCACACTGCAGTCTAATCTTTTCCCTAATAGCTCCAAGGTCAGGACCTCGCATGTTGCCAGGCAAATTGAGCGCTATCCTTCTTAAAGACTAATGGCAGCAAGTGCCTAGTCCGTAATGAAGCCTGTAGTGTTGCCCTAAGTGATTGTAATGAGTGCTGATTACAGCGGGGCAGATAAATCAGAATGCAGCAGTTGCCGTGGGGCTGGCTGGTCCAGCTCTGGGAAGGGGAGGTGGTCCCGCCGACCCGTCCCGGGGCTCGGCCATCCCCGGGCTCCGTGCAGGGCCCGGGCAGCCCCGGGAGCCCCCCTGCCAGGGCCTGCCCCACGGGCCCTGGCCCCGCCGGGCGCAGGGGCTGGGTGCGTTGTCTGCTGAACCGTTGGTCTTCACGCTGCAGCAGCATCCCTCGGGGGGTGTTAAACATCCCTGCGTGAGACGTGTGAAAGAGTTCAGGTGGAGACTTACTCAGATCACTGAAAACAGGGAGAAATGGGAGCATAGTTCTCCACAGATGGTTCATTTTCTGTTTCAGAAATTATTTCCTTTGTATGAAGGAACCCCTGAGAAAACACTGCGGAGCGGGGAGATTTTCTTCCTGTCTTTTCTCTGAAAGAAAGTTTGGGGGGATTTCTGAGTGGAGGAAAGGGAAGGGGGAGAGCTGAGGGCAAGGGATGTGGCCAAACCATGTGAAAATGCAGACGTCACCTGGCTGAGAGATTACCCAAATACCAGTCAAAATACTTTGAAAATATAATACAGAGTGTATGTGTGTGTGTGTCCCAAGTAAATGATTAGGTATCTTGTTTTCATCCTCACGCCCCCCCAACCCTCCTAGTTTATTGCAAGAAAAGATCAGGTCTGCACAAATGTGGCCTCTCACTTGTAAAAACAAGGCAGTGTTGTGTTACAGATTAGTTTATAAATCCCTGGTGGCTTCACAGTTCAGTGCCTACAGCTGCTGCAGATGGGCCTGGGTTTTTGTCTCTTCGCTGTGCTGCAGCCGGCAGTTGAAGGAGAAAATGGAATGATCGGGTTATTAACATGTAGGCCGTGAGGAAGAGGCTGCACAATGAGAACAGCTGGTGTTGCTGTCTTGGCTGATGCAGCGGAGATAATCAAATCTTGCCTTTTTGGGGGGGGCGAAGGCAGAAGACGGAGTGGAGAGTAAGACAAACAACGGCTTATGATATTATAAACGGGGTTTAGAGTGCGCGGTAGAAGTTGTCGATGGCTTACAAGTTGTTACACAAAACAGTGGCACCGAAAGACCCGCACGTGGGCCGGTGACGGGCCTGGCTGTTCTGCTTGCTCTGGCCCCTGTTCGCAAGGACACAGATTTGGCTGCTGCTCCTTCCAAACATTTTTAACATTGATCAAGCTATCTTTTAGGTATTGCAAGGTGCCTGTCAAAATGGTGTCAGAATGCTGAGCTGTAGCTCGAAAATGATGAGTTACAAAGCTACTAGGTAAAATATTTTGACAGGAGTCAGCAAGGCGCGTTGGCAGCATCCTCGGCATTATCTCCCGGTACTGTGCCATTGGCAGGGCGTCTCCTCGCACGCTGGCACCGGAGGGGAGCGGCTAACCTGAAAACAATGTAGCAGGAATAAAATCTACTATTTTTGTGGTCTCTAGCTGGATTTAGTATTACCCCCACCTCCTATCTTGGTCTCTAGTAACTGCTGCAGGACCCTATTTGCTACTTTTGCGCTGACTGCTAGCGGGTTCCCCTTCTGTGACATGGCATCTTCTAAGCGGCCATCTGATCATTTAAAGCTGTCAAGTTTCAGTGGGGTACAGATCTCGAGGAGTCAGTGCAGCATAATGACAGCAAATCAGAGGTCTTTACTGGGTAGTATCTTCTAAACATTTTCAGTAGGGGTTGCATTCCTGGTCCTGCAGCTGCAACCCTTAGCTTGAGGGTTGCTGGCAAGTCTCAGGGGTGATGTCTCCTTTTCTCTTGCATGGATGAAGAAATAAAGGGGCTCTGAAACGGAAGTGGAGATGCACCTTTATTTGTTTTCTACAGGAAAAATATTTATATCCAAGCATTTTAAATATGGTATGATTATGATGGGGGGCAAGATGCTGTGCTTCCTGGTTTGTGTGAAGCACTGCTGGTTGTTTCTGTTTCTCCAGCTTGCAGGCAATAGAATATATCAAGGATTTGCTGAGACCAAAGGGCAGCTGAGAGTAGGGGGTGTGCTGTGTGAGATGAGGCCAGCGAAACTTGCAGCACAGAGCTCTCAGTCTCTCTGGCCTTCCACTCGCATCTGGTTCCTCAGTGCTCAGTGAACTAACTGTGCTGACCCTACCGTTGCAGGGCTGGCTGTGTGAGCTGCTTCGCTGGAAAGAAAACCCGAGTCCAGAAAACCGCACCCTTTGGGAGAACCTCTGCACCATTCGCCGCTTCCTGAACCTTCCCCAGCACGAGAGGGACGTGATCTACGAGGAAGAGTCCAGGCATCACCACAGTGAGCGTATGCAGCACGTTGTCCAGCTCACTCCTGAGCCCGTGCAGGTCAGAGCGGTGACTTCCTTCCCGGGTGTCTGGGGGGAGCAGCTTTTGGAGGCAGAGGGAAGCGGCTGGTTCCAGCTGCCTTCCGCTTTGCGGGCTGAGATGCGCCGGTTTTCGCCTGTCTGTAGGGCCACGTGCCAACCACTGCTCTTGAGTTCAGCGCTCACCGTGTGGATGCTGCAGCGTGCGTGTGGGTGTGTGCAGGTTTGTGTTGGTGGTTGAAGAGAAGGGGCGTGGCAGTCCGTGCCACCGGTAGCAGCAAGGTCAGCAGCGGTGACCTTACGGAGCTCCCTTGGTGTCAGGAGTTGTGTTGCAGCTGAAACACAGTTTAGCTGTCTACAGCTGCCCACATTTAGAGGAGCACCAATGTGTTCCTCAGCAAAGGCAAGAAGTGTGCGGTTATTTAGGAAGCGGAACAGGAGCGGGGACTTGGTCACTCGCTGCTTCTCACAAAACCTGAGCAGCCCTGGTACCGACTCTCAAATGCTGGCCCGAGCGCAGCTGCAGCTGTACATTTGCTTTTGTTCCAAGGAGCCAGGTAACACTTCAGGAATAGGAGGAGGGTAGGAGAGGAGGTTTTCCGTGTGTGGGTAACACAGGGGTTTTGAAGAGTGTGACATGGAGAAGTGTTTTTTATATATTCCCTGAAACCTAGAAGTACTTCTAAAGTGGGCGTGGTGAGTGTTTTGCAGGGAACAGATTCTCATTTCACCTTCTCCTCAGGATTGTTTTGCTCCTCTCTATGACCTTTGTGACTGGTATGAATTTGTGGTTTGTGCACCATTGTTCTGTCCTTGTCCTCAGGCCTTAATAGAAGGAGAAGTAAAGAGATACAAACATGCACAGGGAAAATGATGTGAAAATACTACAAGATTTTTCATCTTTGCAGTTCCAGCTTCAGTCAGAAGAGAAAATCAGCTTTACATGTATTCCTAATAACTAGTGATGCATGTCACAGATCCAGACATCTGCTGATGGTCGGGAGAGGCTCAGGAGATGTTTTTTCAATCTAAAAAGCTGAGGTGACGCACAGCAGACCATCATTTTGGGTTGACACTGGCGCTTGGTGCCATTCACCTGGTCCTGTTGCGTGACTGCTCTCGGAGAGCTGTCTGTGCTGCGTTTCTCTCTGATAATCTCACAGTTCCTCCCACCACCTTTGCTCTCTCTGTTGTTGTTTGAGGGTGGCTTGTGCTGCTTTGTACTCTTGCTGTGAACCTTGGCATTCAGCCTCTATTCTTTGTCGCTGCTGTTGTTCTGCTGCTGCTAGCACTGTCACCTACCATCTAGTCACCTTTTTCCAAAGGTGGAAGGTTTTTCTGTCTTATAGTCCTGCCCCTGCTGAGACACGTTGGTCTTGCCCAGTTTAATTATTGCCTAGTTCAGTATCCTTTGTCTCTTCTGCGACTGACTTCCTCCTTGCCTTCCATTTGGTCTTTGCCTGGAAGAAAAAATGTGTTTCCTGGGGTCGGGTTCTGAGAGCTAGAAAGTAGGTGAAGTGCTCTGAGTAGTTAACGCTGCAAGTTTTGTCTTCCATGTTCCCAAACGCTTGTGGAATCTTGGGGGCAAGCAGCTACAAAAGGGTAAAGCGCCGTGCTAACATGTGGGAAGATGGCTAGACCCGTGTAGATCTGAACATGCTAACCCAGTTCTGGTGCCCACAGCAGGCAGGAATATCCTCGAAGGGACAGTCTGAAGAAGTTTTCCTGAGCTCTTTTGGGTGACCTTGATAATTAGCCTACTTCTGAAAGCCTTCTGCACATCACTTTTCTGCATCATGCAGGTTGGCTCTTGTGAGTGACACGTTACACTGCGTTGGAATGCGATGCATTTGTATTTGTCAGCAAGTTACAAAGCCATGGATTAATTATTTATTACAGTCAAAATATGAAAAATGAAGAAAAATAAATGGAACCAGCTGGCAACTACGTACAGCAAAACTCTGGAGACCCTGGTGTACAGTTGATACAGTAGGCTTGTGTTTTGGGGGTGCTGCATTTTAAAGCTATGTTTGCCCATCCAAAAACCCCAGTAGGTTTCCGAGTGGCACGCAACCAGTGGAAGACACAGGAGGCTTGCTGTCCACCTGCTCTCTACTGTCAAAAGATACCCTGCACCAAGCAATTTTTTGCATAGTTTTCAGTCTCTAAGACTTGAATTGTTTCAAGCAGTAAGGTTTGTTTTTCGGCTGCTGCAAAGGTCACTATTAGGTAATTAGCCATGAAGAATCAGTGACAGCAGCCAGAGACGTAAAGCTGAGGTCCTCACACTTGCAGTCATTGGAGATTTTGTGACACTTTTCATAAGGGTGGGGGTCTTGGGCCCCGCTCCTGGCCGAACTCCAGGCTGAGTAATTACATTCTGCCTGTCTGAAATTCCCTCTGTAGTGTCAAGTGGGAAAGCAACTCTCATTTCCTCTCAAAGCGATGGCGGGTGCAGAATGTCTGCCACGGTGCTCGGCTGCATTTTAGCAGGGGGTGGAAACATCCCAGAGCTGCAGTCACCGACCTACTTTGCTTTGCAGGCTTTGCTAGTGAAAAGTACGCTGTAAGTGGAGCCCTTACCTGCAGCCCTGACGTCGAGATGCCAGTGCTCTGAAGAAGGTACGAGTAGCGGCACTGTGACTTACAGCAGGCGCAGTACCGTCGCGCTGAAGCAGGCAGGAGGCTCTTAGTCCTGCTTTGTCTCTCCACTCACCTCATCGTTCTCTCTGCTGCAATGGATTTGACGTGTGTACTGTCACTTGTGCTGTTGCTCGAGGCTCCTGCCCCTCCAGCTGTGGGACTGGGAGAACCTGAACATGGGCGGCCCCGTGCTCCTGCCAGAGGTCCCTGCCTCCACCGTTGAGCCCTTTCTGGGCTGGGGATGCTCCTCCGAGCTGGGGTTTCTTCCAGCCCCTTCCAAGCTGAAGGGCTTGGAAGAAACTCCTGGCTGTCGTCGCAAGAGGCACGACCAGGCGAAAGACAATGGACAGATAAAATCCAGCCTTTTCCCCGGTATGGCTTCTTGGAAATGGCGAAGGTTTCATCGCGATGGGTTTGGTGTAGTTGATCTGCCGATGGCAGGGCTGAGCACACCGTCTGCGAGGGAATCGCCCCAAGGCTGGGTTTGGTTCCCGTCCTCTAACGGCGGGGTGTGCGCAGTGAGGCGGTTCTTGTGGTGCTGTAGAAGGTCAGCTGGGCAGAGTTTTGCTCTTGATGTTTAAGGGATTGGTGTTTCTTTTGTGGCAGGTTCTTGCCCTCGTTTCGTTATGACTAGCCGTACCTCACTGCTTAGTTTTAGGTTCAGGGCTTTCAGGAGAAACATTGTCTTTTCTGCTCTCTTCCATTAGATTTTTCCTGTCAGCCATATGTTAATCCCTTTGATCAAGTATTTTCCTGTTTCTGAAATAAAAAATGCCTATAGTGGAAGCTCAGTGCACAAGAAATTCCTTGCTGCACACTTGATTTATTTGTTATTGTGCTGAGGAGTCATAAAATGTGAGCCCCGTGGAGCTCTGTGACATGGCTGTGTTCTCTGGCAGCATCGGGTATGACCATATGGATGTGCCGGAGCATGGATTTTCTTTCGTGTGCTGGTTGCAGAGCATCCACGCTACACCTACATGTTGCTGTGCACGCAGGCTGAGCTCGCCGCAGCCACGCGCTTGGTTTTTGAAGAAATTCAGGTGCGCACTAAGTGACTCTTCCTCCATCCCGTTCTGTGCAATGTGGTGCAGTCACAAAGTGCTGCTGTGGGACTAAGGAAACGACCTGTGAGTTTGTTGCTAGCTGGATACCACAAGGACATCACCTCTGATTTATGGAGTGCCCGAGCCACAGGCTGCTGGAGGATGGGAGAGTATGCTGGAAAGCTTTATTGTATTTGTGCCCTGTTCTCGTGCTTCAGCGCCATCAGACGCGGGATCCCGGCTGGACCTTTGGTGTGGCCTGGCCTGGCTCTGCTGTGGGTCTCCTGGACAGACTGCATGCGGAGCGGTCACTTTGCAGCAAGCAGCTGAGGGCTGTGTTTAGCTCCCTGCTCTGCAGAGGTGAGGGTACCTTGTCTTACTTTCCATCCCTCGCTAAATCCCACCATTCCCAGGCTGTTTGCTGCCGTGGACCTTTCCAGAGTGTTGATGCTGAGAAGTGCCGACAGCCGCTTCCCGTTGCCAGCTAGGGATTCGGTGTTTGTTACAGACGTGCTGGGACACAGTAAATCTAATTTCTCTCCCTTCTCCCACTATTTGTCTGCTGTGTCCAAGGTGACTGCTCCAGAGAATAACCATCTTGCCTGGCACTTTAATATAGTGCTAATTCATTGTTAATTGCTGGGGCAGAGAAACCTGTCTCAGCTGGGAAAGCGATGAATCAAGCTGTTGTCTCTGGAGTGTTGGGGTGGGTAAGCCTGTTCTCTGGAGTAATGAGCCACCCGCAGCAAAGCACCTACTATTCAGGGAGCAGGGAAACCTTGCCTTGCATTTTCTGCGTAAGCTGACAGATAGATCTGCTGAAGCTGGTAGGTACATATTGATTTAAGAGCAGTCAGATGTTGACTTTAAAGAAACAGGAATGGTTTTCACATGCTTTCTGATACACTGTTACTTTTGTCACTTTTTGAAAATTACTTCCCTCCGCCCTTTTTTTCTCAGAAGCTTTGATTTAGACAAATCTGGCAGTTTATAATAGTTCAGATCATAAATCATGGAGGCACATTAGTAAATAAAAGAAGGCACAGCAGAAAGCTGTAGGAAGGCTCTTTTGTATTGTGTGTTCACTGCAAACATTGTGGTCTCTCTTTAAATATGCGGAAAGTAACATACCACAGAAGTAAATGAAATACTAATTTTGTCATTTTGTGAGGGATGGAAGGGAACAAATATTTTTGAAATGACAATGAAATACAAAACAGCAGAACATGAAGCCCTCGTAAAAATGGGTCAAGGCAAGTGGCAGTGGCAATCCAATGAAACTAATTTCATATTCTCTTTCTAGAAGTAATAAAGAGGGGAATGAACACCACAGTAGTGTTTCCTAATGGAATATCTGATTCTAAACAACGTCTTAGAGTTCATGGGTCACACAATGCATAGAGTGCAAATGGAAAGAACAGTGAGATGTGAAACTTCCTTTCTTAAAAAATAATATTAATTAATAATACTTAGGCAGTCGTAGATGATGAGTGAAGCAAAACTGTGTTACTCCATAGGGGAGCATGGTGCGCTTAATGATCTATAGGGTGATGTGCACAGTGAGTTTTTGCCATGTTTGTGTGGGTTACAGCGGGGGATTTCACATATTGGAAATCAGGACTGAGTTGTCTGGGAGACTTCAACAAAAACCACTTCTCCAAACCATGCTAGATCTCTGACTTTGGCGCATACTGATTTGTCTAGACTATTTGTTTTGTGGGGGTAGGGTGCCCTGTGATTAATTCTTGATGGCTGCACCCTGATAGTTTTGCTTTTTGATCATTTCTCTGCACCCAAAAGACAGACCATAGATGAGTACCCACTGCTTTTAGATTCCCCCAGTTGCTTATTCTGTGGCTGGATGCGATGTCTGCTGGGACAGGGGTGGGCAAGACTGGTGAGACAACTTGTACTCACAAGCTGGGATGGACTTCGAGAGACACTTGTATCGCAGGTTTAGTCATTCCACTCAAAGCTCAGAGCATTGGTTTGGGTGGGTTGCAGCTGGAGTATTTATTTTGTCTTTGATTGATAACTGCAGGGGGAAATGCATATCAGAATGAGATCTGTGAATTTGGAGAGTGGAGAATATCTGTCTTCCTCAGTTATTACGTTATCTGGAGTTCCTTCTCTCTCTCTTCTCAGAATTAGACAATAACAGTCAATTTCAGTATCTCCTTTCAATCTAAACCATTCAAAAAACACTGAAAAAGATATCGAACTATGTAACTTCCATTTCTGTTCCGTATTAAAGCTGAAGGCAGCATATATTGCAAATGCCACTTCCTTTGCATTTAACTCTACCATGTGCGTGTCTGCTTTTGGGTGGGAGTAAGGGACTCTCCCTCTCTGAATAATGCAGTGCGTGCAAGACTCTGAGAGCTTCCACCTCTGAACCGCTGTCTCATCCTGCTCTGGCACGTGCACTCTGCAGCCAGACATGCGACATTTTGGAACCAAAGCTGTGGCCGTGCGCTCTGGCTTTCCACCCTCCTGGAGCACACCGTTTTCCCGACGGGCCACAGCAGCTCGGGACCCTTGCTTGGGGTGCGACAGAGGCAACAGGAGCACATAACAGACAGCAAACCCCTGACATCCAACTCCGAGGTGTCCGATGGAGCTTCTTGTGATTGATAGTTCGCACAATTGCAGTGGAAAGCCGCTGAGCTCTGACTGCTGTAGCCAAGCCTGCCTGCTGCGCCTGCTCAGCTGTTTGTTCAGTGCGGATATCTCATGTGGCTGAAAAGTGCTGCTGATGGTACGTTGAGGATGAGCAAACATCTAGAGCAAGGTTACTAAATAAAGCTCTTCAAATTCACATAACCTTTGAGGCTTGCTGTCTGGCAAGAGGCCAGTCCTGAAGGCTGAAGGGCCACTAGATGAGCCTCTGTTCCATTTACGTTTGAAAATGTTTGCAGTTAAAAATATTGCTGTTTTTAATTTCATTTTAGTGCTCCCTAAATACTCCTGTCCCTCACGCTTGTACAGAGATGATAATGTCAGACTTTAGAGATGTGTAAATGTTTATAGGCTACTGCGCATGCAACATTTTATTCTCAGGCTCCTTACAGAAATCTTAGAGTTGGAGCCCTGGATCGTTGCAACTGGCCTTCTGTGCAGACAGGCAGTCGTAAAAATTTCATGGGGAGGGAAACAAGATTGTATGGTGCTACCAGAGCACTTCTTGTCCTCCAAAGATCTCTGAGAGCGAGCAAGCAGCTCTTCTCAAGTGCTGCACAGCATCCCCCGAGGACATGGAGCAGCCTCTGGGCAGAGCTGGAAGTTAGGCTGCGACACAGCGGGAAGTAGATGCTCCGTCTCCTGGCCCCAGGCCGGTCTTTTCGGAAGTTCATTGGTGTGGACTTTTTTCCTTTTTTCTTTGTGTTTTCCTGGATGGCTGGAAATACCTAGAGTCTAGGTATTTCTATATATATATAGAGGGATGTGATTTTTTCACGGTTAGTATGCTGTGTATGTTGTTCCATGTTTGTATGGACTTTTACAGGAATGGTAGATTGAAACAGGAAATGTTTTTCTGTGTGTGCACTATTCTCACACATCAAGGATCCAGAAGTACAGTAGCGCATATTTTTTTCTCACAGTCATCTATGCTTACAGTGTTTCAAAGAATATTCCAAAATATCTTGGCACAGACAAAGCAAAGCTGTTTGCAAGATCCCTAGCTGTGGAACAAAGGCTACATTCTCAACACACATCACACATGACTTTAATTTATTAAAGTCTTAAACAAAAATCAGATAATGGATTTAGAAAATTGAACTTCACCGTTTGTAAGGCTGCTCACATTGTGAAAGGAAGTAGGTATCCCCTTGTACCTCCTTTCCAATGTCTTTTCTCCCAGTTCTACTCACTTCATGTTTCAGAAGGTAAAAATCTTACATTTAATACAAATAAATACATTTTTAAACCAGTAATTTGGGACTGACACATCATGGTGCCTACCTTGAGAGGGACGTGGTGTTTGGAAACCAAGGCATGCAAGGACAGAGAAGGTGCCTGTGGTGGTGCACTGAGAAGTTTGAAACTTCTAGAGTCATTATTAACATCTTACCATTACGTGTGGCAAAAAGGATGTGGTAAATCACGGAACGTGTCCTGGCTGTTACAGTCGCAGTCGTCTCGTTAACTGTGTATCAAAAAACATTCCTCGGTTTCCAGTTTAGATTAGATTTAGTTTTATGCTGTTTGTGCCATCATAATACAAAATAATGTTGACACCCTTGAATTTTCTAGTTGCTTTTTCTCAAGTTTATGGTTTGGCTCTCTGCGTTACGCTCTTACTAGGCCATGCCCATGTGATGTGCTGCACTTGAATCCCAGGCGTGCGGGCAGGGGGGTTGTGAAGAGCCCCTTCCTTCCCACCCCAGGTCCCATCGCGTGGCTGGGGAGCGAGGCAGCGCGGTCTGCACAAGGGCTGCGTGCAGACCCGTGGCGGCCGGGGCTGGTACGAGAGCTGCGTCGCTGAGGCTCCTGGTTAGGTCTGCAAAACCTTGGGCTTCTCCATCTTGCAAAAAGCTTGGCAACCTGGGTCTCTCTTTCCTTCTTGGGATTTTGGTGATTTTTAGATTCAAAACGTGCAGAGTGTTGCGGAAGTCCCTTGTGCTACGGCAGGGTACAATGAGGAGTTGTATCCTGCCTGTGAGGAGTAAGAGCCGGCTCCTCTGTCCGTGCTGTGCTGGGGAAAGGTGCGGTGGCAGCTGCGGATCCATCCGGCTGCAGCAGCACGTGAGAGACACGCTGAAATTCCAGGACTCAGCGGGCCCCATAAAAAGATCTGTCTGGACAGCACTTCACTAGTTAAGTGCAAAGTTATTATTGTTATTTATTATTTATTTCCTTTTCTATTTTTTCACTTACTGAACAAGCAGGAAATATTTTTGTTCTTTCATTTTAGAAGTGAAATAAATGTATTCCCTGCAGCATTTGAAATTTTAATAATCCGTAATAAATAAAATCATATCTAATAACATAACTGCTTTCAATTGGCAACGCGATCTCCTAGATGCGTTGCAATGGCAGAAACATAAATAGTTGCAGCCTCTGAAAGCCTACTTCCTATTTGCTAAATATACTTGGCTTGCTTTAAATTCCTTTGTGTGCAGTCATTAATACAATCCTCTTTGACAGCACTTAATTAAAGTGCTTTTCTCTATTAAATTCATTAAAACTTTTTTTTTATATACAACTGTTTCCCAGACACTGAATGTTAAGGACCTGTAGGCCTCTCTTTAAATAACTTCTCTCTCCTTGTTGTAAATTGTTAATTAAATTTAACTTAGACTGTTTAAAGATGGCTTGGAAAAGAAAGCCAGATTTCAGGATATGGTCTCAATCATGTCTGATTTTTTTTAACACAATTATTTCCGTGTAGTTATAGACTGTGTGTTATATTGTTTATGGATGTTGCTGTACGTTCAGCTGGAACCATGCAAAGAAATACCCTAAAAAGCTCATTTCCATCTCACTTCAAGAATTTCCATCTTTTTAGTGCAGTTTCTTAGCCTGAGATTATTTGCATGGGGGCGTAAGGAGGGAGGAGCTTTTTAGTATTAACAGATTATTGACAGTTTAATGTCTTGGCACCTACACAGCCCGTTAAGGTATAATAAACAGGAAGCTGTCTGATGTGAGCGCAGTCGATAGTGTATTCAATCAGAACCTTTCAGTTAATTGCTGGTTGACCTCAAGAGATTTCCTTTAGAGTGAAACTGTCCTTCGCTCAGATCTCGTCTGGGTTTCGGGCTCTAATTTGAGAACGCCCTTTCCGCGTGCGTGCGTGCTGCCGCTCCGAGGGCTGCAAGCATGGGTGAGGAGACACTGTGCAACTGGCGGGACCGCGGGTGGGGGTACGCTGCGCGCCGGCACCACGGCGAAAGCAGGCAGGGCTGTAAGCTGAGCTCAGGGGTGTTTTCGGAGCAGCTGAGCTGTCTCCCAGAGCGTTTCAGATAGAGTTAGGCACAGCTGTGGTGCCTGGGCAGGCCCCTGACCTGGCCTCTGCAGATGTGATGTGCTGCAGCCCGACGTGGCTGCCCCGGCAGAGAGGCCGGCAGCGCGGCGTTCGTCCCACCTGTGGGCACAGATTCCGCTGCTTGGCTGCAGAAGTGAAAACCAAGGCTCACTTGTATTTAGTTTCCCTAATTTCTGTACTTAGCCATTCTAATTTTTTCAGCCTGCGTATCTTGATGGGATCGAGATAAGCTATGCAGGCAGGCAGGAAACCACACGGGCAGTCCCTGACCCTGACTAACTGAAAACCATCTGCTTCCTTGGGGAGGGAACCTCCATGGAAATCTCTTCTAGCAAGTCTGCCGCGTTTGGGATTTTCTTCCTTTCCCCAGCTGTTGACTTTGAGCGTGTGTGTTTTCCTTAAGCGAGATCAGGGAGGGTCAGCAGCAGCAGCCCACGTCTGCAGTGAACAGGTCTGGATTTCCTGATGGCAGTGAGTACTGCCCAGTGAAGGAAATGCTTCTGTACCAGAGCAAGTTTAATTTGCATTTCATTCAGTCAGGAGACATTTTTTTGTCTGTAGATCTTGCAGTGATTGTGTCTTTTAGCCACTTATCATGCATTCAGACTGTGGTTTGCTGAAAGGAGTATTATTACTTTTAATCTCTAATTTTTTGCTGGTTTTGATTCATTTCTGTGGTTGTCTTTGTCCCTCTGTGTCTAACTAATTGCTTGTGCCTTTTTAATAGCCTGATTAGCACCGGGGAAGCATTGCTGGCTTGAAGTAACGTTATTGCTGATGTTCCCTTGTTTAAATGAGATCAGGAGTAAGAGTGCTGCGTTGCTCCATTTTGGATCCATTAAAGCCCAGTCCGGAGCCCTGACTCAAGCAGGTTGTAAATTTTGGGGGTTCATGCGTGTTGGAAAGGTGAGGGGGGATAGTCTGGAGATGATGCCTCCTTTCTGGGAAGACTGAAGGATAAGAGAGGCTTGGAGCCGTTCTTTCTGGAGGGAGTGGAACAAAACCATGGCGAGATGGAACAGAACCAAGGAAGAAATCCCGGGGTACGTGCGTGCCCCTGGGGCCATCAGCTGCAGCACATACGCTGCACTCCCAGGTGTCTCTGGACAGAATATATTCGAAAGTGCTTTCTGGTTTTATCAGACTTACTGGCCAAGCTGCTAATCAGTATTACATAGACCAGAGGACTCCCACATGCAATAAAAATCATAAGCTTTATTGGATTTTGTGATAGGAAAGATTCGCATCCAGCTCCTTTTATAAACTGCATTACATTTCATTCTTTCAGAGCTCCCATCAGTACGACCCTTTGTAAATATGATGGTGAAGGAGGTGGGTGGGTAGATGGATGGCTGTGAGCTCCCGTTCCTTGGGTGGTACAGCCTAGAGCTAGAGAAATGCTTGAGCTGAGTTTAAGGAGTTGCTGGCATTTCTGAAATACTGAAAGAAAAAAATGTGTTGGTGCCTTTAAAATTATTATTTTCAGTTAAAGTAAAAAAAGAAAAGGTTTGCAGCAGTTCAGAGCAACATAATGCTTTAAATGAGAACAGGGAGAATTTGAAGAGCAAAAGTTGTTCTGAATAAAAGCAACCAGAATATGCTGTTCCATGAAAAATGCCGAAACAACTGCTTGAACTTTGTCAGAGTGTCCATCCCCCCACTGCCCCAGGCAAACGGCTTGGCAAAGTAGACTTTGTTTAGGCAGTGCTTTGATGTCACTTGGTCCACTTTTTTGACCAAAAGAAAGATTTTTGACTGAAAAATGCCACACAATTCTAATCTTAAAGAAGCAGAGAAGGGTGGTTTGCATTTCTGGCAAAAGCCTGGGTCTCCTTGCACACAGATCTGCCCAGGCTGAGGCTTGTGCGGAGTGTGAGCTCAGCCCCGCGGTGGGGTGTGTATAGCCTGCCGCGGGCTGAGCTCCCCACCGCAGGCAGCGGCAAAGCCGGGGGCCGGTCCCAGGGCTGTAACAGTGCCGTCCTCCGCCTCGTCCCGATGCTGCCGCCCTGGCCATGTGTTCAGCCATTTTGTTAAAAATGAACAACTGCATATTGTTCCCCAGCTGCATATTTTCCGGTACTGTGCATGTGAGCTGCAGGTGCTGTTTACTTTCCGTAAAGACCTTTCCTTCCAGCATCCAGACCCTATAAAATAGGTTCAGGTCAGAGTAGTGAGACGCGGCGAGCAGCAACACCAGCGTAGCTTCCCCAGTCTTCCGGACGTGTCCACCTTTTCCAGAGTGATCGGGACGACAAAGGATTTCAGATCTAATTCTGCAAGGCCTCCTGTCCTCAGTGCCCTAATCTGTGCGGGAGACTGCACTTTGGTCATTTGATTTTTATTTACCCAGTTTCAAGCTAAGGGTATAATAAAGCGCATTATGCCAGTTGCATGTGCGGTAATGCTGGATGTTTTGCCTTTTACCATGGTAGTTGATTATAATGCACTTTTAAAGATTTGCTTTCTAAAAAAAGGAGTATTTATACTTTTATGTGTTTGATTCACACAGTATAGTTTGCTCAAGTCCTGTTATTAAGTGCATTGGTGGTTACGTCTAGAAAGCAAAAAACATGCTGAGTAGTGTTTTATCAGCACAAATCTACTATTTTCACTAACCATAACAGTCAGGTTCTTCTGACTTCTAAGTGCCCCCATTGTAAAAATTAGCAGTACCGTTGGATATTCCTGGAACCCCAAATAGCCAGCTGTGAGGACCTAAAACAGTTTGATGGGACAAATAATTACCCCCCCCC
>Ga0065711_1032107_pt1 | contig 28011 bp, 9 predicted proteins | sample Hoacrofraction12_FD_59098 | JGI IMG/M metagenome (GOLD analysis project Ga0065711, IMG submission 59098) | Hoatzin crop microbial communities from Cojedes, Venezuela - Epithelial fraction 12 v2 (version 2) | ecosystem: Host-associated > Birds > Digestive system > Esophagus > Crop | place...
CTGATGACAACCCTCTGAGTTCTGCCATTCAGCCAGTTCTCAATCCACCTCACTGACCACTCATCCAGCCCACACTTCCTCAGCTTCCCTAGGAGGATGTTATGGGAGACCATGTCAAAAGCCTTGCTGAAGTCGAGATAGACAACATCTACGGCTCTCCCCTCATCTACCCAGCCAGTCATGCTATCGTAGAAAGCTATCAGATTGGTCAGGCATGATTTGCCCTTGAGGAATCCATGTTGACTACTCCTGATAACCTCCTTTTCTTCCACTTGCTTGATGATGACCTCTAGAATGAGCTGCTCCATCAACTTTCCTGGGAAGATGCCTGCCTGCTTCAGAAGATGGTGTTGCAAAGTGCTGTTCATTCATATCTGTGATGGGAGTTCGTATTTCTATACATTTACATCTTTGGATTTCAGGCAATGACTTGTGTGAGACATGATAGCTCATCACTGGTGTCACATAAGCTCATATTTATAGGATTTATTTCTTGGCCATCTCAGAAGGAAATGATCCAATTACAGACTAATACAGTAGGATCATTACTATATTAGCTGCCCAAGTCTTCTCATTATAAGACCTCTTTTTGCATTGTCCATAATTTTGCAGTTTTAACTCTTTGACCTGATTTTTTTCCATCCCATGAGGCTTCTTCAGCCCTTTTTTTAAATAAATTTTCTGCCAAACCCCACACTGGTTTCCAAGAATGCAGCTGAAAAGCGAGACGCTATTTCCCTAATGCTAAATCTTCCATACAAAAACTGGCCTACACGTAGCTTTGAGCAGCGATTAGAAATTTGGGGTGCGGGGGGAGTTAAGGAATTGTCCTTTGAAAATCAAATGAAATATAGTGATGTGCAAATGTCTGGAAAAAGTGAAGTTTGCACATGTTCAGCAGAGACTTGCCAGAACTTTGTCATGTAACTCTTCTGAGAGACAGAGAGATGCTGTCTGCAACGAGCACACTAGACTTCATAAGGCTTTTCTGCAGCAGGAAGGTTTATATTCTAATACCGCTAACAATGGCTCCTTCAGATGAAGTTGCGGGTCTGTGCAGCAGATTTAAAGTTTCTAGCCTACTGATAAATCCTGTTATTGTTAGTACAATTACACAGTTGAATTTTCCTTGTTTGCATCTTTCATAAGCTTAAGAAATTTGGCACAGAAAATTCTCCTTTAAAAAACAACACAATATAAAACCCATGCAAAGTGAGTATCATTATCCCCATTACACAGATTTGTATCTGAGATATGTGAAGTTTAAAGCCAAATGTATCCACTGGTTTTTGTGTATCCAGCCAAGAAGTAAAATCTGATTTTTTTTAAAAAATTTTTTTTTTATTTTTCTGAGCACATGGCTTGACACAGCTGTAGCGGTGTGTTCTGTGACTCATGCAAATCTGTTTCAGGTCTCAGAGTCAGGCACTTGAAGAAAAGGCAATGTACAAGAGAAAGACTACCTGTGAAAAACATAGGGAAAAAAATGATCTCGCACAGTCCTTATCTGAACTTGCATTAGATGGGGGAGTACAGCTAAGATGGGAAACTGACTTAGAGTAACAGCCTTTTAACACAGTATTTCTATAAAGTTACCCACGAAGAATTAACTTAGTGTGATGTAAATAGGCATATTCATTTCCCTAAAAGTATTCGGTCAGACCTATTTCAGTATCAGCTCAGTCTTTCTGTGGGTTTTCTCTCGTTTGTTTATATGAATAAAAATAGTATGAAACTATTTGTGTATTTTATCTTAAAAAGTATAACTACTGTTTTCACAATAACTGTGGCAACTATTTGTATAGCAAAGATGTTACATAGATACAGAGATAATAATGGTTTCATTATAAGATTAAACCTTTCATTGTGATGTATTACACAACTATTAACATTTATTTGTTTTATTTAATGAAAACAAGTCTAGCTACAGTAATCACTATTACACTGTGAACTCAGGCACTGGAAAAAGTTGATGACAACTAGATGTAATGTTAGTCACACAGTATTAAAAAATAAGCGGAGGAAATAAAATACATAATATTTTCTTTAAAACTGTTGAGCCATTCTAACAAACACACACAACCACTTGTAATTAAGATAAACACAACATCCTCTTAGCACTGTTGTGCTTACAGCTCTTTCGAACAGCACATATGGTTTGTACTTTTATCAAGTGTGCTTAGCCCCTCTTCTCCTAATGAACGATTGTACGTGTTGTAGCTGGGAAGCAAAACAAGATTAAGTTAAATACACTCTGGCTGCTTTAACTCAGAATTTCCTTGTATTTATGGATTTATATTAAACCCCTAAGGTTATTTTAAAATTGTTTTCAGTGTTATTTTATCATTAATCTTATTATCATCCAAAAAACCTGGCTGCAAATGATTGCTTTGAGGATTGGCAAACACATTTGTACAGCTTGAAACAATTTATGGAAAACATGTTGAAAACATGTTCTCTTACATAAGAGAACATGCTGTCTTTAAACGCTGTTGGTAAGAAATGTTCATTTCTTGACTTTCTATTCTATTTATGGACTCTGAAGACAGAAGAAGTACAATTTCAAGTGCAGCTACAGGTTGCGTACCGTTTTACAATCACCTTACTTTAACCTCAAGAGAAGGGATCTCCATTGTCTAGCTGGGACTTTGCAATGGGCTCCTCGGCGGCGGAATACAGCAGCACACAAGCCAAGGTAACATGCCTTTTCAAAATATTTGATGTTTTCTCCAAAGGAGAAACCTGTAACTAGTCATGTCATAAACTAGTGAACGTCGGTTTAATAATGAGAAGGATTTTAGTTTCAGAACCACCGTTTTTAGCTAAGTGTATTTCCGTGGGCAGAGTAGATACAATAAATAAAGATTTACAGTAATGCATTTCCTTAGACTTTTCCCCATATATTTGCCATCTCTATAATACTTCAGTCATCTGTATATTTACATAACTCCCTAAGATGACATATAATTATCTTTGCTATTCTATAGCTGGTGAAAATGGGGTACAGCCAGAGTTATACAGAGCATACCTAAAAGGGCAAAAGTATGAACCACCCTGAGTGGCGAGTCCCAGCTCTCAGATGACGAAATTTCCTCTCTCCCGTGTGCGATGTTAAGCTCTAGGGCCAGACCTCGTCAGTGACAATGATTGGCACGCGAGCTCCACGCTCCCCCCCAGCACGCTGGATGCCCATCTCCCCTCTCCGGGGCGCACAGTGGGTGTCCTGCCGGGGGGGCCTGGGGCGATGATTGAGGACTTTCTCTGATCGCCAGCTAAAGCAGCAAAACAAACCATTCTGTCCGGTGTAGGTTTTTAGAAAATAAATCTTCACTTTCCAGAAAACAGCTTATTTCAGATGCCCTTTTTAACTGATACCCAAATCTTCATAATTTATATTGCCCTTTCCGAAAGTTTTGAGGCAGTTATGTGGTTTTCTCCTGCAGTTGTAAATCTTGTTATTTCTGCTGTGTATGTAAGCAGCAAATACAGAGGTTTTCCCCTCTCGGCTTTCCTGGTCTTCCACTGATCAAGTACTTCATGTCATCTGCTCTTCCTAAGAACACAGAAGTCCAGAGCTTTTCATCACAAAGGGTTTCTTCATTAACTTGGGAAGGCGAAAAAGGGCATAAAAGGCAACTCTGGAGTTTGCAATGATGTGAGCAAGTACCATAAAATCCCAAAGCTTTTAACAAAAGCTCAGCCCTCCAAGCATCTTCCAGAAGGACAAGAGAAATCTATTGACTTTCAATGGCAAAATTTTGCTACAACACTTCTAGGTCAAGATCTTTAAAAATGTAATCTCAATTTCTGTAAATCTATCTACCTGTTTAGATATGAAGTTCTGCCTCTATATCTGCATGCACTTAAATTTCATACAGGAACAAACGTCAATCCTTTCTCTAGACTGAAGAGAAGGAGCCGGAGCTGGCTTGCCCGGGAACTCAGCTAGAATCCCACATTTTTAGCTTGCTTCCCTATGCAGTCACTGGTTTCAAGTTCACAAAAGTTGGACCCAAAAGCCCAGCAGTCCAACTTGACTCTCCGATATTAATTTTTTTTTTAAATATCCAGTTTTGAATGAGGAGAGTGACATATGTGCTTAGGCATTCAGAATAGCTTCCTTTTAAAATTAAATATAGCCATCTTTTAAAAAAATTTAACTTTGGAAACTTGCTAGATAGAAAGATTCCCCCAACCACAAGTATGCATAACTTACAATCACAGCCAGACTTCAAAGATCCTGCCTTTACACCCACACCAGGGTCTTTTTTATTGCAGTTCTTCTCTAAATAACTAATTGCCTGCTAAGTGTTAAATAAGCAATTTACACTTTCCCTTTTATTCTTCATGGGGCAGCTGACATGAGGCCAAGAGAACAACTACCAGCTTAACCGACAGCCACAGAGTTTTGGTCGGGTCACTTCATCCCAGATTCCCAGGGATATGAGGTGTGTATGACACCTTCTCTCCTGTGTCATATCGTGCTGTGAAGGTTAGTTGAGTAACTTTTACCATGTTCCATTTAAGGTCTAATTCAGCATCTCCTGCCAAGGAAAAATTCCTTGCTTAGATTGATCACAGAGTGTATAGCAGGATTTTTGTCAGTGCTCTGACTCCAGAAAGCTGAGATTTTGTACGGAAACTGCACGACCACTGGCAAAAATTCTGCAGCTTGACTTCCACATTGGCTTATGTGTCTGTCACTTCTGGTTCCCTGGTAAGACACCAGTGCCTGTATGTTTGTTTGCCTGAGTGCCTTAAAAAGAAAGTCAGCTTCCTGGAGTTGTATTTGTACTCTGCTGGAGTCTCCTTTCTTCCGATCCCAAGCAGCACGTCTCTTTCCAGAGCTGCTGCCAAGGGAGGGGGCCGCGCAGTCCCAGCCACCTCCCGGCACCGCACGCTGAAATGATGCCGAGTTAAAGGCTACGGGTGCCACAGCTCAGCCTACAGACTGATCCAGACAGGTAAGACATTTCTGAAAGACAACACCAGGTTCATATCTCTGCCACTTCCCCCCACCCCTACAAGTCTCTTCTATCAAACTTCTCACTGAAAAAGCATCCAAAAAACTGTTATGGAAACCTAGGAAAAACTTCAGCCATTTGTTATTAGGTTACTCATCTAAAGACAGCAACTGACAGGTTATGGTAACAAGATCATCAGAAAGTGAATGTTTACTGGTGCTCTCAGTAGACCATGCTTATCTTCAGATAATCAAAGAGCATTTTCCTTTATGTTGAGTAACTTTTCAAGATCAGTGGTCAGGTTTTCACAAACTGTAAGACGTTACGTCCGTATCGATGCTTTTCATTCAGACACATTTTACTTCGCAGCATATTTTTGTCTGGCAATATATACACTAGTCACACAAAACCCGCTGATCCCAATTACCACCAGGTAAGTAGAGTTTACTTTCTCATCACCTGGCTAGGTCAGCACTATTCGCTGACATACAATTACATTGATACGGGCACTAAAAATAGTTCACCCAAATTCTTCTTCAAGGTCAAGCCTGGAAATTTATTGTGGCCATTTCAGTTTCTACGAGCTTTTCCCAGAAAGCCACCAGCCCGTCCCTCCTTCCACTGGCTGCAGAGGAAGCCTGGGCAATTGGGCCTCCTCTGTCAGTGGTCTGAATTAGGCAAAGTGAGTACTTTTCTTCATATTCTCAATTTCTGTTTTATGGTTACAGTAACTTAAAACTACGTATGAAGCCTACCTGTTGGTATAAACGCTCAAAATAAAAAGGGAGCCAATTATGTCCTGTTGACTGAAAGTTACTTTAGTCCACATTAACCACTGCCCCAAGTTATTTTATGAAGTGTTCTAAAACAGGCATATTTTTAAAATTTTATAAATTTACCTTATTTTCTTAAGACATTATGGGTTTGTTGTTTATTTTTAATTCTTCCTGACTGCTGTATGTATATCCAGAGGTGTACAATTATCATAGGCAACCTTCCCACAGTGTTATTTGGGATTCTGTTCCAGGAGCTCCATTCACATATCTAACTATCTTCCTTCCCAACAGTTAATTCCTTCCTTGCCCTATCCGATCCGTGCCAAGCCCTCTTTCTCCTTTCCATGGGAGGCTGTGCTAACTCAATCCCCACAAGTTTGCAATATAAGGATCCATCACTGTTAGCTTTATTTCTCTCACAGTTACAGTTGTCTTGCTTAGATTCAATGCATTTTATGCATATGAATTTTATGCATCATACTGAGTTGTTTATTCTCACCTTCTCCCACAACAGTCCAACAAAGGGAAATGCCAAGTCCAGAAGGATATCATCCTCAGCACTCGGTTTCTAAAAACGCTGTTAGAAGCTCAGACAGGGGCAAGGGTGCACATGTAGAATAAAAGCCCACAACGCTGAAGGGCGTGCCAGCCCTCCCAATAGGTCCCAGGAAGGGACTGAGCACCAAAACAAAACGGCTAGGTTTTCCTGGACTGAATGTAGTAAAGCATTTCAATGCAAGCACGAGCAAGCAATCCAAGCATTCCTACTACCTAGATAGCTGACAGGCAGGCAGACTGAAGCGTCCAAGGAAAGGAAACATCTTAGACTGAAATGCTCAAGGATTTTTGCTGAATACCAAGTACTGCCTGGAGGACACTGTCCTTACTAGCAGCTCTGGCTTGTTTTTGGTTACCGTATAAAGAATCCCCCAGGGCTCAGGACGGTTTCAGGAACTCACATGCTACACAAATGTGCAGTCTCCTTCCCTGAAGCCACGTCACCAGGCACTAGACATGAACAGCCCAAAAATAATATTTTGGAAAGAGCACTGCCGATCCACCCTTCATGTGAACAGCTTTCTCACTGGCTTGCCTTGAGGTATTAAAATTTACAATACAAAAGCCCTCCGGGCAACCTTTCCCTCCTGGTATTGTTAGCTTATATATTCACTGATTTTAGTCTGCTGTGATGTCCTCTGTCACTGTCCAGCCAGAGTTTTGGTTTCAATTAGTGCATTTAGCTGTCTTAATCCCGGGCTACAGCTTTTTCTAAATCTGCTGTTTTCTTCTCACACCCATTCAGAACTATTCTGTTTCTTCTGCTCACTTTTCTCTCCCCAGTATGTATCTGTTCGGCAAAAAGATGTTTCCTTCCCCATGTCAATCATTTCTAACTGGGTGCTTCCTCTTTTGTTTGTTGTTTCCACAAGCCACGGTCCAGAGAAGAAATGCTGCTTCCTCTGTTTGCAGAAAAAACCTCAACAAAACAAACCCCAAAGCCACCATTTGTCCTCCCTCTCCTCATGCCCTGCTAGCCACCAGACTGTGAGGCCATTTTCTGTTCATCTGCTGACAACCATGAACAACGCCTCCTTGTGTGTTCAGTAGCAGGCAGCACTCATGCTCCTATTCCAGAGGCAAATCCTGCACTAGTTGTGGGGAACTTCCTGTAGCAGCTACTGCACAGCCGTGGAGGAAAGCTGGGAGGCAGAGGGCACTCATTGAGGCCTTACAGCACTTTTTGCAAGGGAGGAGTAAAACACCATCATCATCTCTTCACATCTCTTAACAGAGCATGCCCTGCAAAACACATTAAATGTTAGACCTGGTAGGGTAGGTGACAGTACTGAAGACCACAGCCGCAGCTTCAGGCAGACGTACAGGAACAGGTACATGGAGGAAGGAGCGGGCATTACCCGTGAGCAGGGGAGCTAAACCAGCCCTCAGCTCCAGGGCTGGCGAGTGGGAAGAGGACTGCCGAACCCACAGAGCTGGGAAAAATGCAACTGCTGGGACACCAGATGCAAAGCAAAGCAACAGAGTAATGCTGGAGAGACAAGTTTTCATCCTTAAACTGCACAATTCCCTTGCTCTGAAAACATCCAGAAAACCCTTAATCCATGACTATTTGGAACTGTAAGACCCAAGCGACCCAGGATGCCAAGCCCTCTCAGAGCACCTCAGACTGCCCACATGCAGCCTTTTAATGTTGTATGAGCATCACAAACTCACGTCCTTTCAAAGTAATATTACTGGTGGTACAAGTCTGGTATATCCTTAATCTTAAAAAAAAAAAATCCTACAGTAAGAGGAGGAGGGAGAAAGAGCTTTATTACATGTGAACACAGATCAAAACAATTTTCTATGCCTATAGGGGTTTGAGAAAAATACAACAAAACATAACTTTCAATGAGATGTAATTGATGAATGATTTATGGGCTACTTGTGTAGAAGTACTAAGCATGATAAAGTCTCATCTTGATAAATCAGCTCAAATTCCACCAGTGCCATCAATAAATCATGAGCCGGTCAGCTCCATTCTTAATATTATTATGGTGCCTTCTGTCTGCTAATGCAAGTTTTAACATCTTCACACATTAGTATGAGACCAAGATACATATATCTCCTCAGGGAATTAAATAGATAGCAGGATTTTGCATCCTTTATTTAGCAGGCAGGACAGGTCACCACTCTCTTCCTCAGACTCTCTTAGCTTTCTGAAGGGGACATCTATAATACATGGAAGGACAAGTATATAATACCACTAAGATAAAACTGAGCCAAGTTAACACGCCAGTCCTGCTAGAAATGGAAGGCTTCCCTCTCCCCTTCTGCAACACCCTCTTCTCAATCTGTTCCCTTCACTCCTCAGCTGTGCAGGTCACCCTCTCCCTTGTGCTGACACCTGCACTTGTCCAATTGCAAAGTAGGTTGATGGGTTGATGCAACTTACTATCCCAGCAGAACTTAAAAAAACCCATTAAAAAAGAACAACAAAACACCCAGCACCCCACCCCACACTGTTTTGAAAGCAAGCCAGAATATCTGTGGGAACATTCAGCAGAATGGAAAGGCATTTAAGTGCTTCAAATTGATTTAAATGCAGTCATAAACACCACAGCCTGCTCAAGGTAAGAGGAGAGGACAGTATCTCTCCCTTCTGATAGCTGCTAGTTGCTTATTTGGCTCAGCCACCTATGAAACTTTATCTTTAGACTCTAGGACGTTTTGTGGGTTTAAGAATCATTAAAATTATCAATTAGTCTGACTTCTAATTTGAGTTAGTCTAGTTAGTTTCTAAATACAAGTAATTCTCCATGTCTTCGCTGTGCTGGTCAATGCTCATCTGCAGAAAGGGTTGGTATTAAATGTAATGCAACGTCCAATTACACATCTTAAAAACATTAAACTGCTACTTGTAACATGAAGCATCTTTAAGATGACACAAGAACTACTTTTTTTTAATAACGTGTTGATGGGCTTACGTCTTCTGAAACAGAAGCGAGTTATGGTCAGTGTGCAAACCCCACTCCTTACAGCTTATTTCTACGGGTATGTGACAGAGAGACAGAATACAGATAAAGACTGAGGACAAACAGCTTCTGCAGACTCATTTGGAAGAGAAAAGGGACCGAGGAACATACCGAAAGATACACTGTGGAATTTCGAAATCTTAATACAAGTACTGGCATGCTAGTCTGAGTGGCTTTTTCTGTTTAAAAAAAAAAGAACACGGTGGTTTCGACAAAAAAACCTCCACAATTTCTACAAGGCTATGAACTACTATTTAGCAGTAATTTGTCAATAACATGATTTTATGTACAGAAAATTAAGATCTAAAAACTATGCATAAAGCTGTATTGACCAGACACTCCTGTACATACGGTCCCTGCTCTACACAGTTTACAAAGAGCTCGTGAGGCACTCCCCCCAAGATCAAATGACTTTCTACGTAAACCACACATTTCTGCCCCAAATTTAAAAGTGCTTATTAAACTGAACATTCACCAACTTTCTATCTCTGCATTAATCAACTATTAAGTAGACTCAGGAATGAGATGATACAGTATGAAGCTTTATTCCCACATGTTTAATCTTCCCAGGGAATTCACAAACGGTTGAGGCATGAGCAAGATTCGCAGGTGTTTATAGGCTTAGGTTCTCACTTGGCAGTCACCACTGCAGCCTCTGAGCACCTTGCAAGAGCTAAAAACAAGACCATCAATCACCTCTCCTTCCTTCCTTCCTTCCCTCCAGTAGGTAGGCGTAAACTACCTGACTTGGATGACTGGGAGGGAAACAGAAGCAGGGCAACCGAGGAGAGGATTGGAGGAGTCGAATGCTTCATGCCAAACGTTCAGAGCCTGTGGTCATTCTTGTACCTCTTTTGACACAGAGCTCCAAACCCAGGGTCCAATGCATGCATGAATTCTGGCTCCTATATGCAAATCTTTTACAGGTCTGCGGCCACAGTGAAAGACACCTGCTGCAGAAAGCCACACACATGCAAAAGGACAACCACCTCGGGCTGCCGGGGCTAATCCCGCCGAGGGCTCGAACAGCAAGACAGCCAACACAGGGGAAGAGGACCTCGTCAGCACATGGGACATCAGTGTGATGATCTTACAGTGACCTGCATTGCTCAGCAGGCAATCTCCAGCAGGTCTGGACCAGATGGGGCTTTTCAGGGTGTGATCTTGGTTCTTGCTAATGGAAATAATCATGCCTGGCTGTCTCAAGTGCATGGATTGCTGTGGAGGACAGGATAAGACGCAAACTCCTAACCAGAAGCAGATGGAAACATTTATTATTGTGGCTCTTCTGCACTCACAGAGCGGTGGGGGTCTCAAGGGTCTGAATGCCAGACGCTGACAACATCCCTCTGCCGTGGGGGATGTTACAGAGCAGGCAAGTTATCTCGAGCACACTCTTCTTTTCCGGCAAGAAATGAAGCTCAGCTTTTGCCCACCGTTGTTGTAGCAGGAGTCCCCAGTTAAACAGCAATAATATTTAAACAGTTTTTGTCATGTATTAGTCTTCCTTGGGAAGACACAAGGAAAACATATTATCTTACTCTATTAAGACTGCTTTATTTCCTTACTATTATTGCTCGCAAAAATTTGATCCATGTTTTGCAACACAAAACTCCGTACAGCTTCGTCTTGTGACTATATATATGAGCTGGGCATTTCAGTAATTATCTCTGGCAGCCTTCCTCCCTCATTTACTGCTCCTCCCCTAAAGAGATTCAAAACAGGAAAGATCTTATTTTATATCTGAACATGAGATAAAATGCTCACTAACTGTTTTCAGTAAAGAACAAAGATAAAATAATGAGATTACTTTATCATATAGGCTACACATTCTTCAGCAGCTGTGGAAATCACTTAACACGTCTTTACTCAATTACAAAGAGTGTTAATCTCTTTCACCCTTGCAAAGATTTCTGTTATTATTGAATGGAAGCTATCAGTAAAAACAATGCAATGGGAAAATACCAGGCTCAGTAGGAGCTGGCGAGCACCAGACATAACTGTGGGAGCGACTCCCACACTGGGTTCTGGCTAAGATATGCCAGTTATGTGTTCTTATTTTATCTTCATTGTAAACTGGGTTTTTGACAAACACCCTCCCCCCCATACAAGGTTGTTGAACCAATGAAGTGCACAAGATATTTTGCAACTGAAAAAAAGGAAAAAGATTGACAGGGGAGGTTATTCTTACTGTTCTTTTAAGCTAATCAGTAAGGGCTAATCTTATTTTGTATCTTTAGACCAACACTTCTCCTGGGAAATGGGAACTTCAGTGCTTCTTACATATAAAGGTGCTCTCCATCTCCACAGGTGCTTAGGTGGAGGGAGCTCCAGGGAGAGGTGATGATGGGGAGAAGGAGCACCACACCAGCAGCTGGACCCCAAGCCCAGCGCACTCACCCGGCCCCTGCTCTTGCAGCCGTGCCTCCGTTCCCCCCTCCCTAGCCACTCGCCTAGCAGCAGCACTGCTGCCTTGGTCAGCTCGATCAAAACAGCACATGTAGTAAATCCTTGTTTAGTTCATAGCTTCATTTTTAAAATTCAGCATGATGTTTCTGACTCATCAGAAACTGTAATCGCTATAAGCATCCCAAGTGAACAGAATCACACCTGAGACCGATCTGGCCTCATTTTTTCACTTGCTATAGGAGAGATGGATTGCAATGAACGAGTTTAGGTCCCTAACATCTGTTCAGCAAATGCTCACATAAATCAGGATGCAGAATATAGTATATTTGCCACACCCTGGATAGCAAGAGTCATGCAAGATGAAGAGCAGAGTGAAATCCTGGACTTGAAGTCCATGGCAAGACTCCCATTAATTTCAGGCAGGCCAGTATTTTAATGCAGATTGTTACCAGATGGTAGATTTTAGGACCAACTGACAAATGCAATTAAAAGCAAGAAAGAATTAACTGATGTGATGCATTAATTATGTTCATATTATCAAAAACCAATACACAAAGTTCATGTATCTCCCAGCAACAACTATGACTGTCTTCTTAAAAGTACCCATTTTCACTTAGAAAAAACCTGAACTTCTAACCAATAAACATTCTCCTCCAAGCAAGCAGATTTTCCATACCAATTTGACTTTCAAACACAGAAAGCTGCTATTTTTTAATGATACAAGTCACATGGTTTATTTAGATAAATAAACTATCTTACCTTCATCTTTTTCCCTATGTGTTGAACAGAATCTTTTCTATTAGAAGTAAATTAGCAAGGATAAAACTTGGGAGTTGTTTCAGAGATAATACTCTACAGTGTCCTAAACCAAATTCAAACCAAACATCAGCTAATACAATAAGCCTAGAGGTAATACTACAAGTTCATGCTCAGCTTCACAGTGTGGCCATTGCTTTTCTTCTTTAAGTCCTTACAAATAATGTAATAAAGATATTGCCTCCAAACAGTTATTCTTAAATTCATCCAAGACTCAGACGAATTACTATAACTCACACTTCTCTCAGTGTGATTATTTCAGATTGCCTGTATATTTAGGAAGATTAATTTACACTGGTCACCTTCTTAACATTCTTCTATAACTCTTAAGGAAGAACTCAAACACCTTTTTCTCCTACAGGCAGCATCTTCACGCTCCAGAAGTAAGTTTAACACTTCACTGAGCTATTATAAGCAAACGCAGTTGGACTGCTGGGCAGCATGGTGAGAGATGTTTTACCCAGGACACAAATTTGAGATACTCTCCCAAAGTTATTTTGAAACATTTTTTATGGGTCTGTTTATATTTTCTCATTGGCCCCATCTAATTTTCTCACTAAGTGAGTAAAGGGATTGTTATTTTTAAACTGCTGGCCACAAACTGCCATTTGACGTCTCAAAGATAAGTTAGTCTTTCTCACTCACGCTACATCACCCACGAAGACTCTAGAATTTCAGCTTCAGTAAACTATTTCATGTCCAGCTTCACTGTCTTAGTTCTGAAGTAAAGTTACACGCTAAAAGATTACTAATAAAAATGCGTTTTTAGCCACTGCTGATAAGATTTTGCCTACATACAAAGAGGCAGGGACCACCTTCATTACACCAGTGACTTCCCTCAGACCTTTAAGCTACTTCTAGCACCAGCAGTCAGCCGTTTATCCTGACAGCCCTGGCATCGCAGAGGGATGCTGATCAATTTCCACATTACAGGCCTTCATTTAGTTATTCAGTGCAAAGGAGAGACTGGAGTATTATCGCTGCGACTCCAAACTGTGGGGAAATGTTAGTTTAGCATTTCCTGCAAACTCTTGCTTTACACTCTTCCCCCCAAACTATTTATAGCAAAGCTTCACCCGTGCACTGATTTAGAGAAAAACCTACAGTTACAACCCCAACCCAGTAAGCCACAGCATAAAATTATAAATCAACGCTGAATAATTTGATGGGAACATCAGCTAAAAGATAACAGTGTCATTAGTGCTCTCTACTGGATAAACACATTATTACTCCAAAATTACTATAGCACATCAGGGACCTCAGTACCAAAGTGGTGTAAAACCACTTGTATTTCAACTATAATACTTGGACTATATTTATAAAAGCTTATGCTACTCAAAGCATGTTAAAACCTTATGTCAAGATGCAACAAAGGATGTACAGAAGACCCTGAAAACAAAACACAGCTGAAGTTGCAACTCTGATATCTGAAGTAGTTCAACTGGAGAAAAACCAGGCAAGACTGTACAAGAATACTTGAGTCAACAGAAATATTCCTTCGCGTTCTTCACATACCATATCAATATGCACAGATTAGTTTACAGTTAACAACTGTGAAATTCAATTTCAGAAATTCCTCTGCCCTCAGAATAAGTAATGCATTTGGAAGTCACAAAACAACTTTATCGCTTTTCATACCCTGCAAATACAGGACAAGCTTCTACTTCGTAGTGAGACTAAGAGGTGTCCCTTAGATCACTGTGACTTCCAGGTGAAGAAAACAACGTCAACATTTCTGTGACATTGCCCCCCCCCCCAGTGCCTATGGCTCCATTTGAAGGAAGAGAGCCATAAATCTGCTGTTCCCTCCAGCCAACAGCGAATCACCAAGCCCCCACCACCAGCAGAATGCTTGTGCTGCTCTGTAGTTCAGCATTATTCAGAGCCAAATAGAAAACACCTGATTTAGCATGGAAGAGTTGACGGTTCAAGCTCGTGCAACCAGAAGCCTTGGCATAAAAATGAGTAGTGACTGGCCCTTGTGAGAACCTCTCAGTAATGCAATTCCCTACAAATAGCTCAAGCACGCCTACAACAGCACTACTTCCTTCTACCAGTGGGAATACAGATTTCTTAGCAGGAGTTCTTAAAGGGTTAAAGAAATACAAAAATGTTTTTACTGTAACTGCTACTTGCCTGAATTTTTACATGCAAAACAGAGGCTTTACAGAAAGTCATGTCAGGTTACATTGCCTCTTTGTTATCCCATGTTTGATACATTTAGGAATTAAGTTTATCACAGTAGCATTTAAAACCTAACCAAAAAAGAAACACTATTACGTACAGCCCTGTACCAACACACATACAGTAAGAAGATACAGCCTGTGCCCTGCAGGGGCTAGCATCAGAGCTGACAAGGCAGCTGCAAGGCACATAAGGAGCAGAAGAGTGGATGTGAAGAGGGAAAACACCACAATGTTGATGATGCCATAGCAGGAAATGTTTCAAAAGTATCATGACAATTTATTCCACTGAAATTGTTTAGGGGAAAATAAGAGAAGAGCTGCCAGATGGACAGGGCAGAACTGGTGAAACCCACCACTAAACACAGAGCTGCTGAGAAAGCTGTCCAATTCCCTACTTAGTGATACTGCACCTTCTCTTACCCAGTGATTCTCTAGCTGCATCCCCTCAGCTTTTCACGAAGGCACTTAGAGTAGCAGGGGACTAAAGAAAATAATCTTACTAGGTCCCAGTGATCTGAAGGCGAACATCTATCCCAAAAAATTCTGGGGTTAAGGAGGTTTCAGGAATGAGCCTATCTATGACTGAAAGTAAGATACATATCACATCAGAATAGACTAATTCTTATTAGACATGCAAACTCACACCTTTTCATATAAGGGAGTGTGCATCATCCTTTAAAGAAGTGGTGAGAATATTCAGGCAGAATTATTTGGAAAAAAAAATAAAGAACTATGTCCAAAGGAGATTAAGTTAAAAAGACAAAACCCAACTACATACGTTTGTCCAAAAAGATTTGCTTGAACACAATGCAGACAAATAGGAGGCTGGGCATTAGTTCAGCTCAAATAATAATGAAAACACAAACAGGTCATAATTACCTTGACCAAATGACTGCTATACTTTTTCCTGCATGGTTTTCCGTTACGTATACATGACATGAAGTTGGCAAGGTTTTGCTTAAACATCTTCTCTTCCGTCTCAGAAAGAATAGGAAATTCACAGCTTTGCATACCCACACACTCTGAAGCTCTTGCTCACATTTCTTTCCAGCTTCTCTGTCCTCTTTTTTAAAATCCTCTACTTGATCTCCTTTCATCAAATCCTCTCCAAAGCTGAGCATTCATGCCTATTCCTAGAACGTGAGCTGGGGAACGTGAAAGAAAGAGCTGCTACTTTATAGTTCATCCTAGTCTCTCCCGCTCAGCACATCCTTGGCACCAAAGGCAACCAAGATGGTGATGAGCCGACTTCAACTTTAAAAGCAGCCTTGTCAAATAAGAAGTTACAAACTTACTCACTTAAAGTTTCTCCTAACCACACATCCACAACTGGAGAAGAAATACTGACCACAATGGACAAACTCCATAATAGATTTGCTCCCAGAAAAATAAGAAATTTCAGAAAGAAATACTCTGCTCCTTCATACCTGTGATGAAAGGAAACGCTATTCATCTACGACTATGTGTAAGTCTGCTGTCTACAAACAGAGGGTGCATTTCAGGCCTAGTGTACTAATAGTATGTTAGTCTTTCCATATGTGCCTTCCATCTTAACACATCCTGTGAAAGCACGGGCGCAGCAGTGCTCTGGTAGGCTGCCATGCAAGATCACCCCAACACTACCTGGGATCCCATTCCAAGGACCGATCCTTATTCCACAGAAATGTTAGTAACTGCTTTTAAGAAATTAACTACTTGAGGCCTGTATCTATTTCACTTTGTCACACGTCTTCACTCACATCAATCCCCAAATGCAAAATACAGCAGACAAATCCAAATGATGAAATCGTCCACATAGTTGCTTGTTTATACCATAGCCAATTCCCTTCCCCAGTGAATGCTACGTAGCTGCTGTTTTCATGGTCTCATCAGTAGGAAACACCTCTTGCAGCTTTGGGATTTTAAAGCACAGCATAGAACTACTGGAGCCAAAGCATCTATTTTAAAAAAAAATATATAATTAGGTCCTTTATTATGCTAAAGCTTGATCTGTCCTTTACTTTGGCAGTTAGCAGGTTCATGTTACTTAAAGCGAAACTGAAAGACCTCGGGTCAAGAATAATTCTTCAATTAGCCTGAACAGGTCTTGGATGAAGGGGAGGTTCCCACGATTTTATCCTCCCAGGCAGTACCAAGCTTAATCCTGAGACCACATGCAGGCAGCTGTTTCTACTGCCAGAAGGAAGTATGGACAGCCAACTAGAGGAGACTCAACTTCAAACCACACATTCTACAGGCAACTCAAACCTTTCCCCTCCCTCTCACTCAATTCACAACCCAGGAGTAACTCACAAATTATTAACTAGACTGTTAATTGTTTGAGTTTCCTAGGTATTCTGGTAGTCAAGAAAAATAACTAAATCCCCAAACCTTCTTTCAACTTGTAGTCTGAGGAACCTTGAGGAGAAGTACACAACAGTTGAATGAAAACAGCCTTCAAGAACCTTGTCTTTATTTACAGGAGGCCTGAAAGTTTCTGTGCCACAACTTCCATCTGCCTTGAGAACTCCTGCATTTTAACCAGTGATGATGTTCTTTATTAATTCAATAAGTTGAAGGTAATTTCATCTCCTCTGAAGATTTAACTAACATCAATTGAGAAGACAACTGAAGTGAAACATTGTGATATCACAGCAACTGAAATGCACATGACATTCAGCTACTGCATACAATTAGTTCACCAGATCTACTTGGCCCCTTAGGAGTTCTCTGCTCTGACTTACTTTCCATGTTTTCCTGGGAGATCCTTCACGCTGAGATTTACAGATATAATTTACATTTCCCCAATAAACCCCACCACTGTTGTATTTTACTAAAACATTTATCTTTCAACTCAAGTCAGACACATAAACACTTAGGTACTTTCAGACACCTTCTGAGGCATTCAGAAATATATATTTTGACTTCTTTATGCAGCCCAACATGTGTATGGTAAAACACTCATTTGTCCCAAACATTTTAAAAAACTGATATGAAATACTATTAAACATTTATGCCAGTTTACAACAACAAGATTTAAGAAATGGCATACCACAAAAGTTATTTCAACTGCAGTTCAGCAAAACAAACACCATGAAAGATACAGCACGAAAATTAAATAATTTTCTTTTAAGAAGCTGAGTACTAAATACTGTAATTCTTTAGAGAACACTTGAGAAAGGGCAAGTCAGTTGAAAAATGGTACTAACCTTTAAAACCAAGTACTAACACATTCTGTGTTTGGCAAGGGATATGCCCTCCCCTCAGAACTGGAATGGCTTTGCATCTCTGCAAACCATTGAAGGCTAGCATGTCTTTTTTTTGTCATTTAACACACACTGTAGGAAAACAAATTGCGAAACAGTTCACAGCCCTTGCATCAAATTTTGTAACAACTCAAAATAAACACAGATCCAAAACAAGGTCATACAGCATAAAGTAACAACAATAGTCTATATTATTATCAACAGGTCAATTTTGATACCTGTTCCCATGAAGTTAAAACTCTTTTCAAGACTATAACCCACAGAAGTGGTCTCCAAAGTGAGGTGCATGCACCCCAAGGAGTGTGCAAGACAATCCTTTTGAATGCAAGAAGAAAGTATTTTTTGTACCATTAATAATACATTAATAAATTGTAAGTAATATAATAATAGTGTTTATTTCATTTTTACCTCATAGTTTTTAAATTTCTACTCTTGTGTAAGTACATAATATATTTGGACAGTAATACATATATAATATATAAATATACAGATATTGGGTGCACACAAAGTTTTTACTGATAGGAACGTGCAATCAGAAAAGTTTGGAGACCACTGGCCTCAAAGATGCTGTATGAGACTACAGCTGCTAACCCAATCGCATATTCTGTTGCTGAATTACTTTTTTAATGTCAGTCTGAAATATTCACCTCAGCAGCATATTTTGAATATGCCTACTGAGAATTTTTCCCCCCCCTCAAGCATGCTGATATAATGGGAATTTCAGAAGGCTTAAGCTTGGATAACAAAGCATTGTTGACAGAGTATCCTTTGGTGGAATTACACTGAAGTCACAACTTTGTAGCAGACATGTGAAATTCTCATTAAAATGTGCAATTTCTGAATCAGATTAGAGCCATCCTTTCATCTTTGCAGTTCAGTAGTCTCATTTTAGTCTTGCACCACTATTTCCTCCTTCACCAGCCCTCTGCCCCTCCTTCCCGCACACTGACTCCACGTGCTGTGCTGACACACCCCCTGCGTGCTGCTCGCCGCAGGTGCTGGTCTCTGTCAGCGCTGCAAGGGGTCCCAGAGCTACTCGCTCCAGGTGCAGAGGTGCTGCTCAGGGGGTTGGGGACTGTGCCCCACTTGAGCTGGCACCCGAACTGTCACACCTCAGGCTCCTCTCACAGCCCCTGCTGCAGAGACACATGCTGAGGGAGCACCCTGGGGTGGCTGCCTCTGGCCACCCACAGATGCAGATAATGGTGACGGTCCCAAATGGCCACCCAGCAAGGCACAGTTCACAGGTGGCAGCTGCTCTTCCCAGTTAGTGTCTGGGGAAGCCAGTTGGCAAGTAAGCATGCCAGCATTTCAGGGCATGTGGTACACGTGCTGTTTACCAAGGCGGCAGTGGCAGGTTGTGCATTTTGACTTGCCTGTTCCAGCACTTCTACAACTGATTCCTAAAAATATTACCCGCTCTGGGAAAAAAAGCAACATGAAATGTGTATCCTGAATCCACAGACCTTACTAGAATCCAGCAGACACAGAGGGAAAAAAACTTCTGTGTTAAATAAGCAGCATATTGTATTTTAAAATGTTCATCTCCACTTCACTCCGGCTAGTTCTGTTTTCCCTTTGATCTGGATAGTTTCCTTCACACAAAAGCACAACTCACAGTGAATGGGGGGATGTATGTGCATTTAAAAAAATAAAAATCATGCATGGCAAGCCAGTGCTACACTACACATCACCACCAGCGTGCTGATCACAGCCAGAGCTCAACTCAGAAGCCAAGCCTCTTTAACCCACTTGCTGAAACTGGGACACTCACAAGTTCTTAAGTTCACACAGAATGTCGTGTTGCACACAAGCCAAACAGCATCACACAATCTTTGGTTCTCAACTGTTACATTTCACCGGACACCTATGTCATTTAAGACATTACTCATACCTATGAATTCAGATTAAGGTAGACCTATGATGACTGGCTGTAGGGAACATGCAAGTTTTTAAGATCGTCTATTCCGATCTCGTTTAGATATAGATCATTCACTCACCCATTGAAAAAGTCCAATAATTTACATTTGGTAACAGCCTACTGAGGATATCAAGTACTACAACCCATTACAGCCCATAGTAGATTGTTAACCAGGGAATCGCCCTCATGCTAGAAATTAAGCCCGTTCCTCTAGATCACAAATCTTCCCAGCTTCCACTTTCTATCACTTACCCACTTGTACACCTCACTCACTAAATCAGAGACCAACACCAGCCAAAACTGAGCAGTCAACCTTTGCTGTTGTTGTTAAGTCATAGTTTAGTATTCCCTTCATTCACACTTTAATCTCTGAGCCTTAAAAACAAAACTGGCAATGTGTCAAGATGGGAAGCTCAACAGAAGAGTGAAGCTCTAGGAAGGGAGTAGAAGAGACCCTGGTTTATCAAGTCTAGTTGCCTACTATTCAGACACCACTTTGCATTTAATTTCTTTCATAGATATACTTGGCTCTTCCTTCAAAGCAGGTCTCTGCCTGGAAGGCTGTTCCAGAAATAGTTCTAGTAATTAGGAACTTTGTTTCTAATCTAAATCTTACTTAAAGGATGTTTATACCCACTTACTTTTGTTCTAACACTCCTTTAGCTTGCAGTGCTTCTGCCCTTGGCCTGTCATTTGTACAAAAAACCAAAGTGGTATTCTGACTCCATAAACAACCTTACTGCTACAGATTAAAAAAAAAAAAAAAACCAAAAAAGGCTTACCCATGCAGTTGAAGTTTCAGAGCATGCAGAAGATAAAATATTTAACTTTCCAGAGTAGGGAACAAGGGGGGAAAACAAAGGAAGACGAGCTAGTCAGATGTTGTGATCTATTTAGTTATCCAAAAAATCCTTTTATCTCCTCATCCTGGATAAACAGGCATCATAGCAATGCACTGTAATGCTCCAGATGAAAAAACTGTACAAAATGAGCTGTACAGAAGAAAGTTAATACAACTCCACTGATCACTAAACGACCAAAACATAATCTGTCTTGTTAAAAGGAAATATGATTTTAAAAGACACACCATCCTTGAGTTTGGTACAATAGTGTATCCTTTGTGAAAGGAAACAACAGAAAAACTTAAGCTTCAGAAACAGTATTATGTATTTTTTATCTTTCTACTGATTCAGCTTGGATGGAAAACAAATTAAGAATGGAGCCAGGAAGGCCAACAAAAAAACCATCCACCATTCATTCACAGGCAACAGAAATTGAAGTACCATATGTACATTGTTCTCTCATACTATGTCCAGAAGATACAAGCATGCAACATCATTACTGTAAACAATGATAAAAGGTGTACATTTTCAAGTGTGAAATACTTAATTTTCACTAGTTTTACTGAAACCTTCCACTTTGGGTATGAATCGGCCCACGACGGTTCTCAGGTCAGCAAGCAGACTTGCAACTAGGTATTCTGAACTTTAAAACCTATTTGTAAAACCCAAAGTAACTGCAACAGAAGTCAACAACGGGAGATAAAGAAGTTATTTTCAGTTTTAGACATACCATCATTTTATAACTAAGGAGATCCAACCCTATTGGCATTAATCTTGTATGAAATTTCCATATTTAACACCTAATTCAGAATAGGCAAACAAGGGTATAGAAAGCCTTCTAAGAGCTCATGAAATAAATATAGTACAATAGGCATAAAAAAGTCATACTGCACATTATTTTTAGGTAGGCTACATAATTTGTATTTTTACTGTGAGAACATAAAAACAAAACTCACCTTTACAAAATTATGATTTCATATAGAGTAAAAACACTTGCCCATGCTTCTACTTACTAGTGTTTTAAAATGAACAGTAAATTGATTCAGAGAGACAAAATACTCCCATTATAATGCAAACAGTAGACAGCTTTTTAGTGTGTCCTCATAATTTGGGAGAGAAAAGCCAAATTAATCTGTCACAGAAAACATTTTAAAACCAAAGCTAGTTGGCAGAGAAGCCTAAAAGGAAGTAAGAAAAACCTCTTAGACTGAAAGTTACATAATTTCAAGGTGAAGTGAACTTTCAAGAAAACCTTGTCCAAGCACAAAAAAAATGAGGATGTTCCTCACATTAGTCTTGTAATGTTCCACATTTCCACATCTGAACCCCTGGTTCAGAGATCTACAACTGAGATAGCAATGAAGGCATAGGTCAAAACGAAGCTTGGAAACTATTTAAAAATGGAAGTTAGCTGCTCTAGCTTTCTTGAGCAGTAACATATGAACCTATAGCAGAGCAAATAGCATAGTTTTAGTGATAATATAAAAATAGCTTACAAGCTAAGTTACCTTTCAGACTAAACTCCATCTATTTGATATTACATAAACCAGGTTAAATCTTCTCAACTTATTTTATGCTTTTTAAAGGCGTTTAAGAAATTTATTTTGTACAGTTAAGCTAACACCTGCCAGGTTTGCATGCTTTTTAACAATGCACTTTGTCACCTAATAGAATATAAAACCACAGTAAAACAGCGCATAATTTTGTAAAAATACTTTCAATAAATTTACACTTCACTATAAGATTATTCAAGTTAAGAATTAACCACTAGATTCAACAGTGTAACTCCTTTACTTGTTATCCTCATTGCACATCAAAACAAAAGTTGCTATTTCTGCCAAGACTAGAAGAGTGGATCCTCAACCTCTGCTGGCCTAACTAGCAAGCAAACACTACTCCATAGAGAGCATCATTTTGGTCTTCTGCAGACACTTAAAACTTGAACTTGCCAGAAATTTCTCACTGCAAGCAAAATCAGAAGGCAAAATTTCAAGGAACTCTTAGAAGCATAGATGCTCAGCAAGAATCAATACAGGTAGCCTCTCTGTGATTTCACAAACATAGCTCAGTATTTATGACCAGCTTTTTCTTAGCAATGCAGGCCACAAAAGTTAATAGATCACTAGGTATGTAATTTTTTAATCAAAAAATAACAGACAACAAACTTACTGCATTTCAAACTAACAGATTTTTACTTCTGAAACCCTAATAGCTTTCTATAAATTGTATTGATTTCTAACACCAAAAAAAAATTAGTCTAACACATTTTTCCTCTTTTCTGCAGCCTCAGAAAGTTTAAGTTATAGTACTGCAAGGCACATACAGAATCTCCTTCTTTCCAATACACAGCAGACATATTCCCTGAAATAATTTGAAAAACCTCAAAACAATTAGAAATGCTACAAAGTTAACAAATTCTATTTAAAAACATTGTTCCTACCAAACATGCACTTTTTTGGAAAACAACTTAGCAAATATTTATAAATTATTTTTTCTTCTTTACATTTACACTGGAAATATAGTCAATAATTTTTAATCTGGAAAGTACTGTAGCATGTCACACTTCAGTTATTGCCTTCATTATAAATTGCATCATCTCCGGAAATCCATAAAGGTATCGGATTTGAAAATCAGATGGGGGTGAAAGACTATGTATGCAGTTTAGCCCACCTGAAAAAATTTCCACATAAAATAATACCATCAGAGTAAAAAATGAACTTTCTTCATTCAGTGGATGAGGACAATAGAAACTGATGTAAGCGCGTTTGTTCAGTTTAATGCAGTGTCATTAGCAACTACTTAAAAATCTCCATTTTCTGTCTTTTGGGCAATCATATCTTACTATAAAAGCAACTGAATTTTTAAGAGGTAGTTTTTTTTTTCCATTATGCACTTATTTATTTCAAATAAAACATAACCAAAAAAGCCCCAACATTTGCTCTTGAACAAGGATCAAGTTGCTTGGTACAACAGCTGGCAAAGTTCAATATTTTAGTTGTCCTCAGCAGTACTGGGCTGCTTTGGAACCAGTGTATTCCAGGTTGTCTTCACAGTCAGAAGACTAATCTACCAACAGTACTGAACCCACCCCCTCCTCCTCCACCTGTGGGTCCACAACTTCCCGGGGGGTCATTGTCATCGAATCCATTGGGCCGGAAAGAGCAAGAGGCTGAGGCAGCTTGAAGTGCTTGTGTTCGAGCACTAAGCTCTTGCTCCTGAAATGAAACAATAAAAACAATTAAAAACAAACAAACAAACAAAAAACTCCAAATCCCTCCCACAACCTCAAGTCCTTGAAGCAGCTTAATTTCTCGTAAATTATGTTAAAATCATATTTTACAGCAACATAAGAATTAAACCGCTGATCAAAAGGTAACAAAACTTTAGTTTTTGATATATATTTCACATGAGCTTTCATCCTAGCAATTTTAAGATGCCCTTGATCTTGGTTGCTAAATAGAAAGGTAAGACCATTAAATCAATGTTAATTATTTAAATGACACTTATTTTATTCCACTCAATCAACTGCATACTGTAGCAACGTACTTGGACAACAGGCGAAAAGATGGACAAGCTATTTAGCTTCCACTCAGTGCACCTTCTTAACTTTCAAGCGTTATTGCTATGCTAACTCTGTTTCAACATTAGTAAGTCTCAGGAACTCTCAAGCACTCCATAAAATCAGAGTCAGTTGCTGGAAAAAGTAGCAGGAACAAGAAAGCACAGCCTCCTGCTAGCTGTTTTTTCAGCAGAATGCCCCCATAGCTTCTTCCACATCTAAGAAGGGGATGAGCACTGGCCCTTCCCTCATTAGGGATATCATACACTATTTTATTTCTGGCCAACTAGTTTCATAAACCTTGCAGCAATTTATTGTCTTCCGTATCCCATTCTCAGATTGGTCAAGAGCTTCAAAAATTGAGGGGGGGGATGGCAGGTGTTAGGCTCTGGAAGACTGACAAGAAAAAGACAGCAGACCTGTACAAGCTTTATTTCTTTAGGAAGCAAAATGAAAGTACTCAGGTGCTAAGTTCAAGGCTCATACCTACAGCCTCCTTCACATGACACTTCGTCACTACATACCTCCCCAAAGGCAACGGGAGGAAGTTTTAACAGGCTTTTAGTAATTACATGGGTCACCTTGAATTGTTCCTTTTCTCCTCCACCTCCTGGTGAAAGCAAGGAACAGAGCCAAGAATTGGAAGACTGTTTGTATTATACTACTAAGAAAGCACTAAACTTACTCTTGTCCGTGTAATTCCACAGGTGCTAAAAATAGTACCTGGGGTTTAAATTACTCTGCCCTCTTAGAAAGACATAGCATAAATCTGAAACTATTTTACACTACTAAGGACTGAAATATGGACTCATTTCCAAAATTATGTAAAATATATTTGGAAGATATTGTCTACACAGATATGCTGGCCGTATACCTGAAAGACAGTATTATGCTATCTCCAGTATTATATGGATTCTTATGTATCTGCTAACACGCATCAAAAACAAAGTAAATTTACTAGGAATAACAAGGGAATAAGAAGAAGTCGCTTCTAGTACCAGAAATCAACAGAAAATTTTGATTAAAATAGCAGGCCTTATATAAACAGCCTGTTTAGCTGAAAAACTACACTGCAAAATTATTTAACTGAGAACAGAACTTCTCAAAACCAAGCAGTGGGAGATGTTATGCTATACCTGGGCTGGTTTTTCTTTCTTTTTGGTAAAATATTTGAGAAAAAAGTTTCTTTCCATGCAGCACAGTATCAAACCAAAAACGGCGTTTTCCTTACTCCCTCCTCCACTTTCATCCCTCCAAAGAATCGTTTTCTAGCAACTTTATACCTCTTAAACCCCAGCAGCTGAGTTTTACCTAACAAACTGTACTACAAAAACCCACAAGCATCAATAAGAGGTTTTTGAATTATGCTACATTAAATAAAATCTGAAAATTGTAGACGACAAGAACACTAAAGCCTTACAGCTAAGAATTAGCTAAAAACACAGTTTATCTTAATTCGCCTTGCTGCACTTACTGGATAACATGAGGTTTTGGCATAGCTATGCAGCTAGATTACTTCACGTATGCTTCATATCACATACCTTTCACAATACTGTCAACAGCATGATTGTTCTATGGTCACTAGGGTTCCTTAGAGAGAGGGGCCAAGACGAGGAGAAGCACTGCTACGAACAGCAACAACACAGCACCTCACACATGACTGATGTGCAAGGGATGACTCTCTCTGCTCTGGAGACGTGCACCACATTCGGTACAGAGTGCAAACGAACTGCAAGCACAGCTTTTGTCAACCGCTTAGAAATACTGTTCAGAAGCAGCCATAATGCACTGAGAATAGGATGAACCTCACTTGTGATCAGCTTCATTGCTACCGTGTACAAAATCTTTTCTATAACACATGGAAGATCTCTCTCTATATATGCACACACACAAAAGGGAAATAAGGAGCAGTGATCAAATTATCAAATATTAAATTTTCTTGACAGAGTATCAGTATTAAAAACCACACACTGTTTGTGTCTTGAACGCTAAAAGTGAAATTATTTACCAGTTTAAGATCTGCCCTGCCTTACTCCTGCTCAGTAGTTTGTGCTAAATGAGCACGTCTTTTTTTTCTCTCAAGGCATACATTGACTTCATTAATATTAACCTACACTAAATTGTTCTAGTATAGCATACAGCACTAGCATTTTTTTAAGAAATAGCCTTGATTCTAAAAGAACCATTGGATGTTTTCATTCTGATTATATTTATCCCGGCAAACACCAAATCAGTTAAGCAAAATCTGATAGTCACTCCAGTTCTTTGGACTGAACAGAACGCAGAGCATACCCCCCTGCTTTCCACTTGTTCCCAAAATGGGATTTTCAATTTGTTTTAACTGGAGTGGGAGCTACCCATATTGCAGGCTTTGTTCTTTAAAATGAAAACATTTTAGTTCACCATGTGGTAAACTGGTATGCAATAGTAAAACAAAAGCAGTAAGCTAGAGATTTTTTTGAAATTCCCTTCTAAAAAGTAAAGGCTTTGTCAGGACAGAAAAGTATATTCTCAGCTTAACAGGAAAATGGTAGTTTAGAACTCTGACCAACGGTGAAACAAGACTTCTCAAAAATACAATAACCTAATTCAGTGAATCACAATATTAGTATTAATATGAGAAAAACAGTAACTGTGCATTTCTAATTAGCCTCATTTAAATTGAAAAAGGGACAGGATCTCAACAACTCAGATTAGTAGAGCACTACAAAGAAAGTCAATATTGAAGAATCCAAAACTGAAAGGTGAGTAAAAGATCATAAATTTACAAAAAACCAAAACAACTGAAACCCAACAAAAACTATACACTTGTATTTTTTATTTTGACACTATATTTATTTTTTCTTTTTCTTTTTTTTTTTTTAATTGTAAAGGAAAGGTTTTCAAGAAACTACTAACTTGGCTTTCACTTGTAAGCTATAAAAGAAAATAACCATGCTTTATATAACTTCAGCTACATATTCTGTAGAGCAAGCTTTAGTTGGGAAGATTATCAAAACGCAATTTTTGTGTATACGCACCAAGTAACTTTAACTTTTATAAAGTCACATTGATTTTTCACTGGTTCTAGGCATACAGCAGTATTCAAAACACTTAAAGTAACTAACTTCCTAGCATATTCCAGAAATTGCATCAAAACAGTCTTTAAAACGTTAATTCAGAAAAACATATTTAAGAATAACTGCATTATTTAACAAATTATTTTCTTAATATCCTGATAATGTTGCTTGTTCCATATGGCTAAATCATCTGTTCAGATTTGAAAAAAGCCTGCTAGGTACACTCAGGTAATCACCCATCCTGTTGATAACACTGAAATACGTGACTGCAAGCATTGGGTTCAACAGGAAAATACGCAAATAAGAACAGTTACTAGGATTATTATTCTATGTGGATGATGCTGTTCCTCCTTTAGATGTTTGGCTTTATATAAAAAGAGTTACAATATGACTGCGGTAGCTGTACTACTTTTCTTCAGGCTATGTTCTTAAAATGGATTTTTTTCCATTACTCAATTACCTAGCTGCTGCTGTAATTATATACCTAAAATAAAAAGTAACCTGGCTTCAAGTCTGACATTCCACAATTAAAGCACTCACGCATCAACAGAAGTCACAGCAATTCTGACTGAAAACATGACATTATTGTGGAGGCAAGTCCATGCTCAGGGTGGCAGGCAAACTCCCTCCTTGCCCACCTCGCCTTCCCAGGTGCCTCTGTGCAACAGGCATGAGGCTCTGGATGTGGAAGGCCAGTCAAG
>Ga0065711_1003429_pt1 | contig 28010 bp, 20 predicted proteins | sample Hoacrofraction12_FD_59098 | JGI IMG/M metagenome (GOLD analysis project Ga0065711, IMG submission 59098) | Hoatzin crop microbial communities from Cojedes, Venezuela - Epithelial fraction 12 v2 (version 2) | ecosystem: Host-associated > Birds > Digestive system > Esophagus > Crop | place...
ATCATCGATGCTCTGTAGGAACCTCCTGGATTGCGCCTGCCTAGCTGTATGGTCTTCCCATCTGATGTCAGGGTGGTTGAAGTCCCCCATGAGAACCAGGGCCTGTGACTGTGAGGCTGCTTGCAGCTGCAAGCCTCAGAAAGTCACAGTGACCCCTGAAGGCAATACAGTATCCTCCAGAAAGAACTCAGGAAATTACCATTATAATTATATGTATATAACACAATTTTTATATACAAAATTACTGCCCCTTTTTTATCCTTTTGGCGGCTTCCCCTGCATTTCCAGTGTTTGGGATCCTGCAGGTGAACTTCATCAAGTTAGGGTAGGAATATTGATGGAAAGGGGGACAGGGAAACGGGGGGACAGAAATTCATCAGAGCTGATCTGAGTATCTTTATTTACTGATACAGCCTGCACTCAAAAAATACATTCCAGTTTTCGCAGCAGAGCAACAGATGTGAGGAGTGATCCCTAACTCACAACCCTGACAACAGGTCTTCTCCACAAACAGGAAAAATCTTGTTTTTCGGAATACTTATTTTAAAGTAAACACAAGTAATCACATTTCTTTCTGAACCATTACACTCATGAATTACAATTCCAACTTTGTGTCCACTCTGAAAACTAGGTGAAAAACCCTAGAAAGACTGCTATGTCACCCACTTCATAGTATATCTCTATAGTGTATATAGGTATTAAAGTATGCCAAGTGCACTGGCTACTTAATCGACATTTGTGGTTAGCTTTATTTGCTACATTTAAAGCACTCCTGTATAAAAACAGTTGTCCATAGAAGTGCTAAAGTCACTTTGAAGACTGTTGTCACTTATATGAGATGAGATGGTATCCTGTGCCAGACAGCATGCAGGCTAGATGACCTGGCACATGGCAGACACGGAAAAGAATGGAGAAATGTTTCTTCTTTATCACCAGCAGCCTCAAACGTGGGTGGAGTTCAGGCAATTGCTGGAGGTCTTACTAGCTTTAGCAGATCACTCAGTGCTGTTTTCTTTGCTCCACTCATTCTTCCTCTCAGTTTGCTCATTGGCATCGAGGTTGTTTCTTCCTGCTGGAGTCATCGTCTTACATTGCATTCTGGCTAGTTCACTCTTAGTGGGCTGGAAAAGAGATTCTCCATAATACCAGTTGGTGTTAGTGGTGTCAGTGGTGGAAATCTGCTTTAAGCAGATTTTCCACCAGGCTTGGCTAGGTAGGATTATGTAGTAATATCGATTATTGTTTGTTGCATCTGGATTTCAGACTTAACAATATTAAGCACTGCTCTGCTTTGTGGCCATTGTTTTGGCAGCTGTAGAGAGTGTGTCCTGACAGATTTGTGAAGGGATGAACTACTTAGTTGCTGCTTCCCCTAGCTGTGTTGTTATAGCTAATAAACATGCAGCCTTTGCTTTAACAGACCTTCTATCTTGCTCACCACTTTTTTTCTGAGCCAGTAAGATACCTCACTAATCAAAAATGACTCACCAAAACAGAAATTAAAGTGGAAGAATGAAATCTGGGAGATCTGTGCTAATACATTCCCACCTACAAGTCATACAAGGTGCTCTCAGCAGTGTTCCTCACACTGTCCCCATCTACATGTCATTTTACCCAAACACAGGATTCAGGCTTGAGCTCAAGTTACTGATTTTTAACCAACTATCAGCTGAGCCATGGTAATATCATCTTTGAAATGTAAGGAGAATGTGAAATAACGACACTTGAGGTAACACTTTTTCTCTTGGGGCTGCTCTAGGACACGTGTCCTCTCCTTTGTTGAAGGCTAAAAGCACTCACGAAGCTACTGTGGTTGAGCTGACACATGGCAACTCTTTTGCCATGTAGTACCTTTGATCAAATGTCTGAGCAATTTCTCTTTAATTTGTAGTATGATTTAATCTTTCTTGGTAAATAAATATGACATATTTTTGTTTACTGCTATGTCCATAGGAAGAGAAAAGGAAGAGGCAGGCAGTCCCAGACCCTCTCATCCCCACAGGAGTGACAGAGGTGGAAGAAGAAGAATGGCTGAATACAGCAGAAAGGACATGAGTGGATTTCAGCAGAGAGCACTGAAGAGGAATTATCTCTGAACGTAATGTGCTGTCCAACAAAGCACAACCAATAACTTCCAAAGCCATTGTGGACCCAAAACGCTAGCAGCGGTCAAAGAAAATTAAGACTTTTATTAAGGGGCCCTCATGTATCATTCTACTGCAGCAGGATTACACTGCCAGCCCTGCAGAGGGAGATTTAGTCAGGTAATTCTCATTAAGGGGCAAACCTCTCTGACTTCTGCAGGTGCTTTGTCTGATTAAGTACTGAAGAACCAGGCCCTAAGGTTGGCCCAGCTGAGCTCTAAACTATCTGCCTTTATGCAAGCAAAAGCTTCATATATCAGCTCCAGCTCATGCAGAGGAGTCTTACCAGGCACTCTAATCCTAAGGGGAAACATTTCATTGCAATGCACAGCAATTTGCATTCTTCCTCAAAACTCTGCTATTACATTATCCATTTTTCTCTTGATTAAAAGAGATCAAGAAGTGCACACTCACACACTACACATGCAGGCTTTCCATACAGGAGGCCTGGAATCCACATTTAAATTCAGGCTGGAGGAGTTCTGGCAACTTCTAGCTCTTGATGGATTTATGCTGTTCTAATAATAGTCACAATTTACTGATAATTATCAAGGAGGGAAGTTACTGTGTTTTTTGTTGTTGTTGTTGGGTTTCTAAGATATTCAAGTGTTTTCAGAAGTATCCAATGCCAATGAGTTCTTAAACACTGTAAGCCCTCAGCGCCTGTGCAGATGACTTACAATTTTACTTACTGAAGGTCAACCTACCGCATTAGTTACCACCACAAGCAGAGAGGGAACTGGAGCTACACTGGCACAAGGGAAATTTCAGAAGGTAGGCATGAATTTCTGCAAGTGTTCAGGCCTCTAGATTACGGTTTATATTACACAGTCCACCCCCACCACCTTGCTTCTGGGAATGCCCATGGCAAATAACCAGGGATGTAAGCGCAAAGGGCAGGGATATAATCACAAAAGACTCCAATCTATGCAAAAGCATGGATAGTCTCTGGATGCCCTTCACCCATGCCTTTACCCTTGCATAAGCACTAAGAAGATTAGGGCATATGAAGCAAGAACCTATCCCTGCTCCACCACTGACTTTTTTCAGAAATTGATATTTGCCTGTACCTCAGTGTCTCACAAATGAAATGTGGTTAAAGGCACTTCTTCGCATCACAGGAAACAGGAAGATAGTAAGTACATTGTAGAGCAAATGGTAGTCAAGTACTGCAACAAGCGGACTATGTAAGGTACCTAGATCAGGTTGATTGTCTAGTATAAAATTGATCTGAGTATGCAAAATAGAAAATATTTATTTAAGAAACTGAATGTCTCAGCTAATGGCAAGGTAAACAAACAACCTGGTATTGCCAACATTGGCTGTTTTGTAGAATAGATTATTCAAAAAAATTGATTTTGGCTGAAATTCTTCACTTTCCTCAGAAAAAAAGTCTGGATTCCTCTCCATACATTACCATACTAGCTTTGTCTTGGGAGGTCTGAGTGGAAATTTTTGTACAGGAGTACATTGAAGATGGCACGCAACAAAAAAAGTGGGGGAGGGGGAAATCTTAAATTAATTTAACTTCTCTTAAGTTAATTTAACGTCTCTTGTTCTCCATTTTTAACCAGTGAGGAGAAATAACATTTTTGAGACACTTCCTCTATTAAGACACTCAAATCAATGACACCTATCCACACAGGAACTAGTAAATGAATATTTTTGGAGAGATTCTGGTTTCATACCAGTAGCTTGACCAGTTCAGATTAAGTATCAAAGAAGGGGGTTTTGTGCTTCTGTGATCTGGACTTCTTTATTGCTATTACCACTTTAGGAAAAACCAACAAGCCTTTTTGATCCAAAACTGGCTGCGCATATAAATACAGCTAGTAGTGGTAGGAGGTGTGGTATTTTTTTTAGGAGAACATCCAAGAAGAAATAAAGTAAATTTCACTAAGTAGCTATTCATTACGATAGTGGAGGAATGAGAACCCACCCCTGCCTGATCTGGTATTTCAAAAAAATGGTTCCAAAGATCACTTGTACAGTCAATCCTTTAATTTATGAATAGAAAATAAGTAATAGTTCATAGTATATAGCAGAACTAGAAAAAAGTAAAAAGGATTTAGGACAGCACAAGAAACCAATTTGTCAAGAACTGAGAGACATCAAAAGACGCCTCAGGCATACTAGCTCTTTGTAGTTGAGGAAAAGTTGCTGTGTGTTGAATCTTGCTTCCCCTTATGTCTGTATAAAGAAAAATGTGCTGCTACTTGGGCCACTGAACAGTGTACTCAGTGGACTTACTCTTAGCAGTAGCAGAGTCCTCACTCTACTCCCTCCAGAGGCAGATGGAATTTTCTTTGAAATTTTATGCTTTCTAAAATTACAGGAGTAGAAGACTAACACAAGTATAAAACTCAGGCAACTGCTTCCCATGCCCACAATGCTGTATAGCACTATATGCTGTATGACTGCTGGTCAAAATGGAAATAATTACTTCCAGTTGTAATTTAGCTGCAGGTCAGTCAGGCTCAAATCATGGTAAATTTGCCATCTTAAAGTCGTTAGCAAATTTTAATATAAACCACATCAACCCATAGCATAAACAAGCTGGAAAGGATAAGCAGTTTGCCATATCTCATTGAACAACAAATATTAATAAATATTTTCTTAGACTGTTAGCAGAATACTTGATCTATGTTTTCAATCCTAATTTCATCTTCTGATGAGATGAATCAAATATTCACATCCCAGCTGCTTCCGCATGTTCTAAGTAGAATTTCTTGGAGCAGCGTGAGCAGGTGGTGTTCCCACACAGCTCCAAATAAAGTTTATATGTGCTGGGGATGCTGGCTGTCTTACACACAAACATGGATTCAGATAACTACTTTTCTTTTCATGCACATATTTGGTCATTTGGACATGATGGTGAGAGATCTTCCCGAGGACAAAGTCACAGGTTGCTGCACAGAGATGTTGCCTGGAGTCCTGCCTTCTTCCAAGCCCAAGACCACAGATATGTGCTTGATCCATAGCTTGTATAAGCTACATGCGTGCTAAGAAGTGGAGTGTTTCAAGTCTTTTGGTAATGCTTTTTGTACTCCGATACCAAGAGTGGGGTATACAGAGTAGGATATGAAGTTACGGAGAAAATCTGAGGCTGCCAGGCCTATTGGGATACACCAGAAAAGCATGCCTTGTAGGACTGGGCAGGGGGGCAAGATAGGTTAGTCGTAGCTCAAATCTGCTTTCTAAATAAAGGCAAAATGCTGATGTGCACTAGCCTGTAGTCCAGTCCCATGTGCCCTTAGCTGGAAATTATTTTCTCTGCTCCATATTGGAGCCCAAATTAAAAGTGTCATGCAGCACAGAGGATAGGGATTCCACACCTAAGAGACCCATTGAATGAAAGTGCTCACAAAGCCTTCACCTTTAGTAAGTCAACCCAATCTTTGCCTTCCTAAGCTCCTCCTTTAGAATTCGATCTCCTGTAAAGAGAGATTCATTGCTACTCAGAATACCTGCTCTGAACTGCATCTTACAGAACTCTCTCTTTTCTGGCTACAGAGGGAATTTAGGAAGCTCAGGTTCACAAGTCTGGAGTAAGATTTTGTCACTTTTCATTCCTCTGTGGTCTATTTTGACACAAATTTTCTTTTTTTTTAACTAGCTCAGCAGCAGAGCATTTATTTGCCATCCTGTGTTATAGGTAGTTTTGGTTTTCTCTAGTCTGTTATTTCAAGACTGTTTAAGACTCTGCCAGCTGGCTACCATCTTATGCTTATGGCATCATGCAAGGGAGTACAAAAGGACAGTAGAAAGTTAACTATTGCTCTTTATACCTTACCAAAATCACAGCATTCCCCTATACTGAGGACACAGAGTGGAGCGACAGAAGAAAACTTCACTTCGGGCTAGATAAGTCTCAGACTGGAGGAATTTTGATCTGGCCAGTTGTATCACTATCCATTCCCTCTGCTTTCTGAAAGTGATATGAAAAACTCAGTGACTGAATCAAATATCAAAATATCAAAATATCACATCTAATATAACTTTTAACCTTGCCAGTTGCTTCATGGGCCAAGTGGATGCAGTGCCATTGCCACTGTCAATACTTGATGCTTTAATAGCAATGATATTGGACTGCCAGAGCCAAAAGCAGCAATTTCTTCTCCGGAAGTCTCTTGTTCTGTCTTTTCAATGTAAGTGTTGCTGTGCTATTTTTTGGCAGTGGGGTTAGGAGATTCATCACCAGAGAAAGGAGCCAAATGTCTGCCTTGAATGATTACAGCTAAGATGTCCTACCACAATTGGGGTGCCTAGATGATTGTGCACTCCTTGCTCATGAACGCTGAATATATTTCAGTGAACACAAAATAGATTGTTCTGATAACAATGAACCTAAAAAAAGAATTTATATTCACAAATTAGCTTCTACCTTGTATTTCTCTGACAGGAACAGTAAGACACCCTTTTCTACAGTTCTTTTTTCCAACTGCCATAGCCCTTAGAAGGCTTTGAGCTAGCTCTCACTGTGCTGAGCTTTCTTAGATGGTATCTGTCGCGATCTCTCTAACATTGTAAAAATGCTAGTTATGACTATGTTTCTTACCTTCGTATGTTTAAGCCAATATAGGATATTTGAAAATATGATCAAGGTGGGAGAAATGATTATTAACAAATAACAACTGTTTGAAAATAATGAACCTCTCAGAAAGATAACATTTAGCCAAACACTAAAATAGGATGGGGGAACTGTACATTCTAGAACTATGCAATTAGAATGAGAGTATGAGAACTTTAACATTCAGAATCCAAAATACAGATCCAAGTCCTCAGAGGAGACACCTGGACAACTTAATAGAAAGACAAGAGACCTCTCTACTGTTTTGCTCCTCGGCTATGTTACAGATTCTTTACAGTTTTCCTAGTTCTCCTAGAAGGACAGAGAAAAAAAATATATTCTGGTTTGTTTCAAAAACAAGATAATTAGAAAAAAGAGTATCTCCCTGGTCTGGTACGGCCCTCTGACAATTACCCACTCTTAGTTGTTCAGGTTGGCAGTGATGAGGTTAACGACAAAAGCACACGGGAAAATAAAAGGTACTTCAGGGCTCTGGGGTGGCAGGTTAAGGGATCAGGAGCACAAGTAGTGTTCTCCTCTGTCCCTCCAGTTGCAGGGGAGGATGAAGGAAGAAACAGGAAGAGTGAACAGATCAATACCTGGCTCCAAGCCTGATGTTATAGGCAAAATTTGGGGTTCTTTGATCATGGGTCAGCTTATATGGCACCAGGCCTGCTGGCAGCTGATGGGGTACACCTGTCACAAAAGGGGAAGAGGATCCTAGCTCATGAGTTAGCAGGGCTCATTGACAGGGCTTTAAACTAGATTTGAAGGGGGAAGGGGATATAACCAGGCTAGCTAGTGAAAAGCCTGGGGGTAGCAACTCAGCTGCTAGTGGACAGTGTGCTAGCGAGGACCTTCACTCTGCTGAGTCAGTAAGGGTACGGAATAGGGAGCTGTGCGGCAGCAATGATGCAGCTTCATTGGGGGCTCAGCTCAAATGCCTTTATGCAAATGCACATTGCATGGGGAATAAAAAAGAGGAGCTAAAGATGTGTGCAAATCTGTGGGGCTATGATATCATCGGCATCACGGAGACGTGGTGTGACAGCTCCTATGACTGGAGTATTGAGATGGGAGGATATAGGGTCTTTAGGAAAGACAGGCAGGGGAGATGCAGAGGAGGTGTTGCCCTCTATGTCAAAGGGCAGCTGGAGTGCATGGAGCTCCACCTGGGAATGGATGAGGAGCCCACGGAGAGCTTACAGGTCAAGATTAAAGGCAGGGCAGGGACTGGTGACATTACAGTGGGAGTCTGCTACAGGCCACCAGACCAGGACGAGCGAGCGGATGAGGCCCTCTATAGGCAGATAAGAGAAGCCTCATATTCAAAAGCCCTGGTCCTCATGGGGGACTTCAACCACCCCTACACCTGTTGAAGGGACAACACAGTAGCACACAGGCAAGCCAGGAGGTTCCTGGAATGCATTGAGGACAACTTCCTCCTCCAAGTGATAGAGAAGCCCACGACGAGAGGTGCGATGCTGGACCTTGTTCTCACCAACAAGGAGGGGCTGGTGGGGAACATGAAAGTCAAAGGCAGCCTTGGCAGCAGTGACCACAAAACGGCGAAGTTTAAGATCCTTAGGGCAGCGAGGCGGCTGCACAGCCATCTTGCTACCCTGGGCCTCAGGAGAGCAGACTTTGGCCTCCTCAGGGATCTGCTTGGTAGAATACTGTGGGATAAAGCCCTAGGGGGAAGAGGGGCCCAAGAAAGCTGGTCAGTATTCAAGGATCACCTCCTCCAACCTCAGGAGCGATGCATCCCGACCCAGAGGAAGTCAGGCAGAAACGCCAGGAGGCCTACATGAATGAACAAGGAGCTCCTGGCCAAAATCCAGCAGAAAAAGGAGGCCTACAGAGGATGGAAACAAGGACAGGTAGCTTGGGAGGAATACGGAGAAATCTTCTGAGTAGCCAGGAAGCAAGTTAGGAAAGCTAAAGACCTGACAGAATTAAATCTGGCCAGGGATGTCAAAGCAAACAAGAAAGCCTTCTATAGGTGTGTCAATGATAGAAGGCAGACTAGGGAAAACGTGGGCCCTCTCCAGAAGGAAGCTGGAGACCTGGTTACCCAGGACGTGGAGAAAGTTGAGGTGCTTAACGTCTTTTTTGCCTCAGTCTTCGACAGCAAGTGCTCTAGCCACACTGCCCAAGTTGCAGAAGGCAAAGGTAGGGATTGGGAGAATGAAGAACCGCCCACTGTAGGAGAAGACCAGGTTCGAGACTGCCTAAGGAACCTGAAGGTGCACAAGTCCATGGGGCCTGATGAAATGCACCCGTGGGTCCTGAAGGAACTGGTGGGCTAAGTTGCCAAACCACTCTCCATCAATTTTGAGAGGTAGTGGCAGTCTGGGGAGGTCCCCACCAACTGGAGAAGGGGCAATATCACCCCCATTTCTAAAAAGTGAAACAAGGAAGACCTAGGGAACTACAGGCCAGTCAGCCTCACCTCTATGCCTGGCAAGATGACGGAGCAGATCCTCCTCGAAACCATGCCAAGGCACATGGATAACAAGGAGCTGATTAGGGACAGCCAACATGGCTTCACCAAGGGCAAATCGTGCCTGACAAACTTGGTATCCTTCTATGATGGGGTTACAGCGTTGGTGGACAAAGGTCGGGCAACTGACATTGTCTACCTGGACTTGTGCAAGGCATTCAACACTGTCCTGCATGATGTCCTTGTCTCTAAATTGGAAGGACATGGATTTGACAGATGGACCACTCGTTGGATAAGGAACTGGATCAGTGGATGCACACAAAGAGTTACAGTCAACGGCTCGATGTCCAGGTGGAGACCAGTCATGAGTGGTGTTCCTCAGGGGTCGGTACTGGGGTCGGTGCTGTTCAATATCTTTGTCGGCGACATGGACAGCGGGACTGAGTGCACCCTCAGCAAGTCTGACGACGACACCAATCTGTGTGGTGTGGTTGACATGCTGGAGGCAAGGGGCTGCCATTCAGAGGGACCTTGACAGGCTGGAGAGGTGGGCCTGCATGAACCGCATGAAGTTCAACAAGGTCAAGTGCAAAGTCCTGTACATGGGTCGGGGTAATCCCAAACAGAAGTACAGGCTGGGCAGAGAGTGGCTCGGGAGCAACCCTTAGGAGAAGGACTTGGGGGTACTGGTGGATGAGAAGCTCATCATGAGCCGGCAATGTGTGCTTGCAGCCCAGAAAGCCAACCATATCCTGGGCTGCATCAAGAGAAGTGTGGCTAGTAGGGTGAAGGAGGCCCCTTTACTCCACTCTTGTGAGACCCCCCCCTGGAGTCCTGCATCCAGCTCTGGAGCCCCCAGAATAGGAAGGACATGGATGTGTTGGAGCAGGTCCAGAGGAGGGCCACAAAGATGATCAGAGGGTTGGAGCACCTCTCCTACAAGGACAGGCTGAGGGAGTTGGGGCTGTTCAGCCTGGAGAAGAGAAGGCTGCGGGGTGACCTTATAGCAGCCTTTCAGTACCTGAAGGGGGCCTACAGGAAGGGTGGAGAGGGACTTTTCACAAGGGTGTGTACTGATAGGACAAGGGGGAATGGCTGTAAACTAAAAGAGGGCAGATTTAGATTAGATATTAGGAAGAAATTCTCCACCGTGAGGGTGGTGAAACACTGGAACAGGTTGCCCAAAGAAGCTGTGGAAGCCCCCTCCCTGGAAGTGTTCACGGCCAGGTTGGATGGAGCTGTGAGCAACCTGGTCTAGTGGAAGATGTCCCTGTTCACGGCAGGGGGATTGGAACCAGATGATCTTTAAGGTCCCTTCCAACCCAAACCATTCTATGATTCTATGACTCTAAATCTGTATTTTCATACATAAATATTCATGTGTGTGTATAGGTTCCCACCTATATACACATCTCTGCTAGAGGACTCTCAAAACCACAAATTGTTGAAAAAGCATTTTTCCCTTCAAAGAACTATTTTCTTAAAAGTCAGAGCTAATGGGACCTGAGCATGAACCTATGTCATTTTTCTCCAGTGAGAGAAAGCAGCATTCAGGACTGGATGACAACAGATGCTAGCTTGTCCTGTTTTTATCTGAAGACTTTGAACCATTTGAGATTAGTTTTATATCTCCTGATGCACAGGCTACAGCTAGGGTTTTAGTTATGTCACATCATTTGATTACTGCCATTTGAGGATACCGCCAATGTGACAAAATGAGCTTCATGCACACAAAATTCTAAGCCCTGCGTTTTCATATGAGATTTGTTCTAGGATCCAATCAAATTCTATCAGACTAGCTCCTCAGGGGTCAGCAATTGCAATAAAAAGAGTATCTGTTGCATCCTTTTAGTCCTTTTTTATTTCCCATGACAGGAGGGACTTGAATATTTTTGTTTTGTTCAGTGTAAACCAATAAAATTTGATGCTAAAATATACTTAAGTTTGCAACCTGTCTGACCAGAGGAATTGAAAAACTGTTGGGATTGTCTTTATTGACTATTTACTGCATCTCAAGACCAGCTGGAGCAGATACATCAAGGCAACCACACCAACTCACATAAAAAACACAAGAATATGATTGTGATACAGGGCAAAATACCTATTCAAGGCATCCAAGACACACAGCAGTACCACAGCAGTAATAAAATTCTTATCTGATGATTTTAGAACAAAGAGATGCTAATGAAAAAAGATTGGTTTTGACCAAGGATACAACAAGACAGTAGATTCATCATCCAGCATATGTTGCTAGTAACAGAGCAATTAAACATGATCATAAAGGTCTACTCTCTTTTTTTTTCTTAGGAAACTAGAAATATTTTCTTTCACTGGTGTCTAGAAGATCCAAAACACCTCTCTGCAGTCAGTATTCAGGAGACACACAACATATGGTTACTGAAAACTGGCAACAGAACAGTTTCTCATTCTCCAGTCAGGCACTCGTTGAAGATGCTCAGAGGACTATCAACACAGCAAATACTCCTTCTTGCTGATGCACTTTTTTACTGTAGTGACCTAGATAATCTTCTGATTAAAAAGGCATTTTAGTCACATACCGCATTTATTCAAAATCAAGTGTTCAGTGTGCTTTGTTTAAATTACTGCATGTAACAGAAAACCCGAGGAAGAGTCATATACTTGTAGGCACAAATCATGCCTTTTTGATTTTTTCAAAAATTTCTGTTTATCTTTACTCCTGTTACATACAGTGTATTTTTACGTCTTTACCCTCACCTGAGTCTAGTAGCTGAGGTCATTCTAGAAGTTCATGTGATACTACAATGTGCAGGGAATAAAAAGATAGTATGTCTAGCTCTACAAATTGAATTTTCACTCTTATATGCTTTTGAACAAATATATTTAGGGAAAAAAATTGCAAAACAAAAATCAGATGAGAGCATTAGCCACATCTCTTACTCTCTGAATTTGCCAGTCCCTGCCTGCCTCTCTTCCTCAGCAAATAAATGTAAGTGGATCAAGGCTTTCCACTCCTTCTTGAACTCCCTTTGTTTTGAGTAGTAGGGTCTTTTTTGAGCAATAGTTTCAAGGTATGGCCCTGACTACTTGTATTAGAGACCATACAGCCCCTTTTTTTGTGACTGTGTTCCAAAAAAAATGGCGCTAATACATCTTAAAAACAGGTTGGAACATCAGAAATGCTTACTATGGACTTATTGCCACTGTCCTGGGCTTAAGGATGAGTAGTGATCTAGACAAGAATATGATCACACAAAAATCAGGCTACTATTTCACTGAAATAAAGAATGGGAATTTACCCAGATTCTGTCATCCTGGAAGTATCTACAGCTCTTTAGGAAATGGCTTGTAACAGAGCTCTGCTGGTACAGGACCATGAAAAACTTAGGAGGAAAAATATTCTGTTTCCACAGACTCAGTATCTCCAAAAAAGAGGCTGTCCTCAGCCCTCTAGCAGGCACACTAATCAGTGAGCTTAGACACAGGCCATTCTACGTATATCCTCAAGGAAGAGGTGGTGGTGACCCATTAACTGCCTTTCAGTTGAGAGATTCATGCAGGAAACACTGGGGCTACCAGGCAGGTTGTGGAGTCTCCCTCCTTGGACATACTCAAAAGCTGTCTGGACTTGGCCCCGGAAAACCAGCTGTAGGTGGCCCTGCTTAAGTAGGGAGGTTAGAAGTGCCAGAATTGCCTCCGAACCTCAGCCATGCTGTGATTATGCAATTTTGTAGTTGCTCAAGCCCTGAAATATCTTGCATCCACAATCAATAGCTTCTGCTGTGGAAGTGTGTGAGGTAGTGTAGTGTAGTATAGTACAGGAGGTTCAGTAGGCTCCTGTCAATAGTCTGAGCTTTATGTCTAAAAAGAAGGGATGAAGAATTAGTTTGAATGGAGCTAATTATCAGCTCTTTATTGTGAGACAGTAATTAGGGCAGAGATCTTAAGGAATAGCTCTCCTAGCTCCCTCCCATTTTATAAATGGGGTGGGAGAGCTTCCAATCTGCTTGAAGGCAAAGATGACCCAGCAGAGTTCACTTGCTAGAGTATGCACTCAGATGGGAAGGAAATATTCCTGTGGGATGGTATAAGGTAGAGAAGTGGCAAATTCTTTAACAGCCTCTCAACCAAAACACAACACCTGACTGCAATAGCGTAAACAGATTTAGCATTTCCTAACATACAGAGCATGAACGCAAATTTGATGAGTTAGCAAGCCTGGATTCATAATTTTTTTAGGTAAGATTGCTTAGTGGTATAGATACACTTTCTAGCAATCGTTCCCCCTTTAAACCACAGGAATGTTGTTACCATTGAATCTTTGGCAGATGTCTTTTCCTTTCAGTCCCTAAAACGAACGACCTTGTAACATCTCAGAAACAGAAGGTTGACCTTCTTTATAGACTCTACAGAACGATCAGACTTCAGAAAGACACCTTTCTGCAAGACTTTCTGCAGTGATTTTTCTTTCCACTTCTTTGTGCTGGAAAAATAACAGCTTTTTTGTCAAGAATTTTGTGTAGTTCCATGCATAAACTTATGCCTACTATGTTGTAGAAAGACAGTAATAGCTGTGTACAATCATAAGCACTCCTCTGTGAACTCACAGGCCAGAAAAAAATGTCAGTGATTGAAATATAGAGGCAAAAAAGATAAGTCTACAGTAGGCTACCAGATTCCTCATAGTTGCACATTAAATTGCTTTAGAAACCATGGAAAAGAGTAAGTCTTCAGGACAAGACAAACTATCAGATAGTAATATTAAAGTAATGGAAAACGGGAAATTTTTACTTTGGGGATTTCAGAAACAGATGTTCTGAGCCTAGTGATATTCAATATTTTTATTAATTTCTGGAATTATTGCTTGTAAAATTAACAGAAGACACAAAAATTGTATGTTACATGGTAAGTGTATGGTAATGTAAGCAGTCACTTACATCAGCACACCAGGCAGAGGCTCTGTCTGAATGACATAACACAGTAAATTCACACAGTCTGGCACAACCCCAGTTTTCCAGAAACAGGGTGCCTACTCCACACTTGGAGCAAGGACTTCCAGATTAGTCATCTAGTGGGAACTGGAGATTCTGAAAAGGGTTTGGGGCCAGCCCTTTCACCTCCATTTCAAAAAAGGCTGTTGTCAAAGTGACAAGGATTGAGAAAATAAATTATCAGAGGCGTGGAAAACCTACCTTGCAGAAAATGGGTAAATCTGTTTCTTTTACATAAAAAGGTTAAGAAATGACATGACAACAGTCTAAAATTACCTACATTATTTCTTGTAATGGGGTCTTTAATCTAGTAGATAAAGGCATAATATGGAGGAGCTTGAGCTACACAAACACAAACCAAAAATAATCTCTGATTTTTAAGAGCAAATGAAATTAATTGTTGAAATGGATGTGGTGGTTCCTCTGTGCACTCTTTAAATCAAAACAGATACTGTGATTTGTATCTTATATTAAGACACGTATCTTGATTCATAGTGTAAAGAATAGTAAAATAATTTAAATATTATATATATCTTGATAAAGACATTGGATATTTTGAAAGAGATGTTAACATTGGAAAAGCAGATATTGACTATATGCAAAAATTACTGGGAAGTGTCACTTTTTAATTTGAGTGATACAAAAGGTGTATGCTAATAACAGTACAAGTACTACCAGTTCAGACTGGAGTTTATTTTTATTTCAATTCAGAGTCAAAAACAGAGACTCCCTTCTATGGCAAAGACAGAGTTATTTCAAATACAAGGGGCTACGTATTAATCAAGACTCTTGTGTTCTGGTATGATTTACGCTATTGATCGTTTACATGGATGTGTATTGTGGTGCTTCAGCAGTTCCAGATCTTTCTCTCTCAGCAGTTACGCTAGATCAATAACCAAGTAGCTGGGAAGAAATTCAAATATTTTTAATCAGCACATTTGTATCCAAATGTGACCATCTCTGTGTCTGACCCCTGTCTGACCATCCATGAGATGCCCCGAGACTGTGAAGTCTACAGAGCAGTTATGTTCATTCTGTGCCCTTAAATGCTCCTTCCTCAGCTCGGACTGGAAGCACGTGGGAGGCCACCCAGACAGAGCCCGACAGCTGAGCTTCCACCCTGCAGTCCTTGTTGATTTAGGCTGTCAGCTTATCTCCTCACTGCCTTCTTCAACATAGGCATTACTCAATTTTCAGTTGCCTGAGCTGCAATCTGAGTTCGACTTAATACTCTGGAAACCAAAGTGATTTGATCAAACCTGGAAGTTTGGCAAGTCTGAAGTAAACTGTCTGTTACGTTGGTGGCAGAGTAGAAGAAAAAATAGACTAGAAAAGATGGGACAAAACAATTCTTAGGAGCTGTACTACTGGCTCTTAAAGTTCTGCTAAATACAAAAGGAAGCTTTCATTTTCTGAATATTAGACTGAAATCTCAGACAGCCCAAATCCCATAAAAAACACTGCTTCATCCTACCCATTTGGAGTGCTGAGACAATGAATAGATGTGACTGCTTATTTAGAAGTATTATAGGCGTTGTATTGGAACAACTGATATAAAAACACGCTATCCCATGCTCCTACTTTTCCCGCTATTTGCCAATTTGTAATTACAGTATGTAAATACACAGCAGAATGGGTCTTTGGTTAATCAAATTGATTTAATTGCTGAATCCCCACAGATGAATGTGAGCAGAGTCTTCTCTTTTCTCATTTTTTGTTGGCAAAACATAGCCACACAAATGATAAAAATTCCAACAGAAATGGGAATGGGATTTGAATAACTCTTACTGGAACACTGCTAGAACACCTGTAGTCAGATTCAAAGGACTTTAACAAGGTAATTCCTCATAATTTTAGAGCTGTAAATTATGGCATACCCTAGAGATACTGAATTAATTACGCCGTTGTAGGTTATCAATGTGTATATGTCTATTTTTTATGAAAACCTGGCATTGTTTTTCATTTTCTGTAATTATGTTATTAAAAGGCAGATATAGTAACATGAAAAATGTTGCATAGGGTTCATCAGATATGCTCATTATTTTGTAGTCTGAATAAAAAGCTCTTGTAATAGTTATGAGTGTTATTGTTAATATCACACTTAGCACTAGTCATTGGAACCATAACATTCTCCTGATTGCTTTTGGCAGGTAACCGAATCATATCATCTAAAGAAAGCAAGCCTGAAGATGTCCTTTACAAAAATACCGGGTCATTAAAATCTGATGACTTCATGAGCTAGTAAAAATACACGTAACTTTCAGAGTTTTGGACCTGCATTGGATGCATTTATGCCACTGGACCCCAGAAGCTCATCAATTTCCCAGGCCAGGTCAAAACCTTTCTCAGGTCCATCCTCTGTATCAAGGTAGGACACATTCCTGTGCAAGCCCTGGTGGACCCTGCTTTCTGTGTGAAGACGACATGAACATTCACTCTTGTAGGGGTGCTAGCATGAAGGATTTGGGTACCAGAATCCCAGAGCATGCCCTACTATGCATCAGGAGTGAAGCTTCACATCTAACATTTGTGAGAAGATAAACTAAAGCCATTTGTTAGAGATGTTTTGTCAGCAGAGTCCCAGATGTACATGAAAATTCATTGTCCACAGCAAAGGTACTGGGGCTTAAATCCCCAGAGTCAAACAAGAAGGCTGACCCAGTCTTTCAAATCCTGGATGAATGTTGTGACCATCCTTGTACCTTACACAGAAGGGAATAGTAATAGCAGTAGTGGCAGTTACAGTAGTAGTAGAACATATTTTTCTTCAACTGTCATTTGAACAAAGCCAGCTGTCATTGCATACTGGGTCCCACTTCAGAGGTGTTCTGAGAGAGCCTGTGAGAGTTAGCTCATCAGAGGATGCTGAAGGAATATCTCATCTTGATCAGGTTTTGGCACAGATAGGTTTTAGGCTTTTCTGCCCTGCTAATTTACTAAGCTTCTTCTAAGAACTTTAAAAAATATATATAAAAATGTCTGGGAAACATTAAGGCTACAAAGTCTGACCATACAGACCTTAAAGGTCTGGTTCAGTTCCACATTCAGAGACCTGCATTTAGATCTCTGAAAGTATCTGTCTCCATGTGAAGTAGGAGACTGAATATTCACTCCAGACCTAGTCAACATGGTCAGTTGAGTCTAGAGAGTTCTCTGTTTTACCAAATGGGATGTTTCCTTCACACTGAGTGAACTCAGCTCTGCTGACTAACAGCTCAATTTATTTGACTAGACATATGCATTTGAGATGCCCTGACACCTCCCTGGCCAATTGCTATGAGTCCAGTAGACCACAAGTCCTATGTCATATCTGTCAAGCCTGTGCAGATATCCTGGGCACTCTAGTACTTAGGACACCTAACCATTGTTAGATCCCTATGGTTGAGCATTGGAGCTGAACGCTGCACTCCTACTGTGAAAGGGGCTTAGACATTAGCATACTCATAGACACTTGCATTTAGAGAAATTCACCTAGATTTCTGAGGCTGAAGGTGAATACTATCTGTAAAACTCAGGGATTAGTTACCAGCTGAGACAGTGTTGTCAGAATCAGTTTTCAAGTTAGGCACTTATAAGTCCTATTCTGAAGGACCTGTTGACCTTTGTTAGCTCTATTCTTAAATGCATGGACCAAACTCAATCATTTTTAGACTATCTGAGCCTAGAAACAGATTTATAAAGGTCATTCATATTTCACAAATAATGCCACTGCTAACTTTTGATCTCAGCAGTTCATGAGACTACTGATCTAAATGCTTACTACACGTTTCTTTAAGACTCAGGATAAAATTGCTTCCAGATTTCAATTCTAAACAAAATAAAATTCTTTACATTGCTTTTGTATTTGCTTTCTGTGATAACTACCTTTTCAGCGTATTACTACACTCAATTAGAAACTCTTACTTGGCAACTATGTGCTGCAGTATTTTGCTGAGACTAATGAACAAAGTTTCATAAAATCAGCTTGTGACCATGTGATGACTATTAAAACTTATAAAACCCTTAACAATTATCATAAGGAAATCAGCATACTATGGAAGTGTTATAGGGTGCATCGTGAACCAAAGTACTTCTAGCTCATCAGAGCTTTGCCTATTCACACTGGAGCACAGACCTGGTTTTAAGCAAACAGATGGAAATACAAACCTCTGATATTCCTATTCCACTTTGTGCAACAAACATGTTTGGAAAAGAGGAATTACATTGACCTTGAAAGACTCACACTGTACCCTGCACTCAAATTTCTTCCTTTCACAACTCCCTTTTCTATCATTTTCTGTTAGTGTTTTTTTATAAAAGCAAGGTTCTCATGTTTTAGTTTTTTAAACTAATCAAATAACTGTCACACCCTGTCAAGACAGTTTTATTCCAGGTAAATTAGCAATTTTTTAGAAGGCTTTCATACCTTTCTTCGCTTCCACCTTACTAGTAACATTATATGCTATTATTTGCTATCAGCCTGGATGCTAATCTTTTTCTTACTGTTGGTGTGTCTTCTGGCAGCAACCAGAGCTGTCCCCTTATAATCATCCTTCCCCTTCAGTTTTCTGCTAGCAAACTAAGAGTGTTGTAGCCAGGCTGGTAATTATTTCACAGTGGGATCTTCGAGCGCTGTTCAGAGATGCTGAGAGACACTTGCTTTACAAAACACCAGACATGCCTGGAACATTTGACTTACACCTGCTTTACGTTTTATTGAAGTCAGAAACTTTCCTAACTCTAAAATCTTTCTGCAGTTCTGGTTTTCCTACTAATTTCCAACATTTTTTTTATGCCTTATTCCCTCCATATCTATCTTCACATCTTGCCTGCTTTGTGTATTGTAGCAGACAGCAGGACTAGGATCCTTCATTGTTTAGGTATCTACACGTAGACATCTTCATGTGAGCTGTTCACACTAGGCTCTTCTCAGAGAAAACAGATGTCTTTTTTAGCTTATGCTTCACATAGTCCTCAAAGAAGGTCAGACGAATTGCACCTTAAAACTACACATTAGTCTCCACTGGCCACAAAAGAGCTTATTGTAACTAACAGAAACACACACACATATATATATATTTACACTTCAGATGTCTATACTGGATTCTCACCATAGAATGAACATAAACTATCTCGGATGAATCATGTGATCTTTAATAATAAATTTTGCGTGCAAGGGGATCCATAACAAAGCTCATAAATAAAGCAGTTGTTTTAGTGTGTATTCCTTTATATTGCTTTGCTTTTTCCATCCTGCCACAAAACGCCTATACCTTAACTGCTATTTAGTGTATTTCTGCTTTTGAGCTTTCATTGTCCACTGAGTACTGCAACACTGAACGTATTGTACTTAACCTAACAGCAGTTCAATGAAGTAATCCAATAGCATATTCTAGGTGCCTACAGAAACAGAAACATCCTGGCCATAAAAAATAATGCCCTTGAAAAGCTATTTGGAGAAACATTTACTTCTCTTTACTCTTTCAGAATGAGGATGTGTTGTATGAGGTATTTTATACATGCAAATGCTTCATTTTCTTTCTTTTAATTCTTTATAGTACTATTTGTTTTCAAATGAGTTTTGTGGTTGTTTCATACAGGGAATGCAAAAGCCAGGGTACATTTCACCATTCTGTGGTTTGCCATAAATTTTTTTGTAATAAATCATCATTGAAGATGTGAACAAGTTTAATTTCACAATATAAATATTTTTCTTTTCAATTTGTGTGTTTGTATGTGTGTGCCAAAACCAGATATTTCTAAAAAGCAATAACCTAAGAAACCACAAATTTGGCATAGCATGAAGCTGTGCCAAATGATACTCTCATGGAAAAACTGCACATGGTACGACCATTTATGTTTATGAATCCTTGAAGAAATACCTATGTTTTTATTTAACTTTGTTTGGAAGCTACATTCAGTGATTTCTGACTTCTTGGTAACATAATGATGTATAGATCATAAATGTCACTCCTGCTGTTTCGTAGAATCATAGAATAGTTTGGGTTGGAAGGGACCTGTTTGTTTGCCCAGAACAGATCTTTGGGTAAATAAACAATATCTCAAACGTAACTAAAGTATTGGTATATTCCAAACTTCAGGAAACCTTCAAAAACATGAATACTGGATAGAGTACCAGTTACACGGAGAATAATTATTACTGGGTTTTAAACTGTTTTCTCTATTTAGCCTACCTTCCCATTCATGACCATAGCATAGTGACTTGAAAGTGGCAAAGTCAGTGGAGCCCAATGCCATCCACCCTTTGAACACAGCTCTACCATCTTTTAAGTCAGGTTACAGCCACTGTAGCCAACAATAAAAAAGAAGTGTGTTTGTCAGACATGTTCCAGAGGAATAGCTGGAAGAAGCAGGCTGCAGCAACATGAATATCTGATATGTCTCATGTTAATTAGAGTTGCCTCTGCATAGCGTTTAACTGCTGCAGTGGCAGGAAGCCATGTTGGTTTTGCAACTCCTTTTCACTGCCCATTGGGCTAATTGGACCCCACATGGAGCACCAAATGGAAGGATTCTGTTAGTGCCCACTAACCAAGCAGGGAATCAGAGACTTCTGATTCAAGAAGGTAGAGTCTTACTTGGGTGATGAATTTTATTGTTAGAGAAGAGGTTATGATGACACATAAAAAAGACTTAGCTTGTTTTTATTGAGTTTATTTCTATTGTGACTGAACCAATTTGGTCTGGTATTAACTGGATTTATGTCTCAGTTACTTGATAGAACAAAAATTCTTTGCCATAAAAGGCCTTCCAACATACTAGAAAAAATGGATTAGAAAATACAAATCTACTTTCTGGAAGGGTCAACGCTACAAAAAAAAAATCTTTAGTCCTGCTTGCTTGGTTTATGTTCTGGAAGCCACTCAAGTTTAGACTGTACTAGGATATACATCTCAGTTACAGGAGTAATTAGGCAGACTAACGTAACCTTTGCCAGGATCCATACAGCTGCAGCTCCCATTCATCTACTGTCTGAATTAATTTCCTTTATAGCTAACTTCCTGTCTATATACTATCCTGACATAGTATCTCTACTACTTCAATGAGAGCAATAAAGACATACGCTAGAAGGAATAGAGCTGACATGCCATAACTGTGTTCCAGTTACTGTGTCCTTTCAGCCAGTACAATGGAACAGCTAAAAAAAGGCAGAAGTTCAACATTTTCCCAGTATCATGGACATCATGCTCCTCAGGAGCAGAACTTGTGGTTCAGTCCGTTCTGTTGACTTTCGGTTCAGCTAGCTCTAGGCAAGGCCAGACCCCTTAATCTTCAGAGCTCAGTGTCATAAATGGGACTTCTGTCACAGAGCTTTTTGGAAAAAGACCTTGCACCCTTCCCCTCCAAATTCCAGGCAACACTTGTGTCCAAATAAAACCAAAAATTATTTTGCCAGTTGGCCAATAAAAACTCCTTGAAGTTTTAAGGGAATATATCAGGGAGATTTCATATTTGCATTCTCTCAGTTATATTTCTTCACCCTTGCTCGTCTCAATTTGTTATGTTTGGCTATATTGCTGGATCTGCTCCAGTTCTTTTGGGCTCCAGGAGATCTATAATTATTATTTAAGAACCGAGGTTTTGTCAAAGCAATACAGTCCAATTAATCTTGTTTCTTGTAATAAACCTCATAAAAAGTGAGTTTTGAAAAATGTATGCATATTTTGAACAATAGAAACAAAACACTGAGGCAGACTTCAATGTCCACAGACTGGTTAAAGCTTTTTAATGGTCTAATTTGCCCTAGAGCAAACAGTCACCACCATTTTCAATGTTGTGATTTTCAGATCTAGTAGCCACAGAAATGGAAAGTTCTAGGAACAACACAACTGCTGGGGACACAGATAATCAGATGATTGGCTCTAATCATCAGACTGGGTGATTATTCTCAGGACTTATACCACAGTTACTAACATGTTGTTTTTATTAAACAGAAGACTGCCAGGAGCAAGTTAATAGCTAGGTTTGGGGTGATTCTCTGTTCTTAAAAATGTTCTCATTATCAGACAATCAGCTAGCAACTTGCTTGCATTAGCTCTACACGTATATCCACATCTTCCCATGACTTGTTCACGCATAGTCCTCCCAAGAGGTCAGGGGTACTCCTTGCCAGACCAACATTTACTGATCAGAGTAAGGCACCACAGGCCAGGACTTAGGCATATACCTCTGAATTCCTGCTCTGGAAAACAGTGTCAGACATATTGTGCATGTATTTTACTGAATGGAATTCCATTAAAACATGTGCATCAGGGGCTGGCTCCCCTTGATAGAAATATAATGAACCAATTATCTTCACTGGTGCTTTGTCCAGATAAAAAGTGCAGGACTGAGAGAGTGTTCAACAGAAACAAACAGCCCTACCTCCCCTTTACCAGCCAGAAATCTGCCTATCAGAACTGCATTGCTATTAGAGGTAAGGAAAGAATCTCGGCAAGTGTAAATACCCTTCAACGGGAAATCCTTTAGCCTCTTCGAAGCAAAATTTCAGCACTGACAAAACCAAGACCACAAGAGCATCCACAAAGATTCTTGAAATTAATCCCTCCTGATTTAAAGTGGAAGACAGCAAAATTTTTATTGAATTGTCCTACTGCTCTCAAATTATAATGTGCTCTACTAGATTGCAGGTCAGTCACACCAATCTGGAAGATATTATTTTTTTTCCTTTTTCCCCCCACTTATTCTTTTCATTCCGACAGCACTATTGATGAAGACCTCAGGAAAAAAATACCAGCGCCCAAGACACTTTGATGGCCTTTCCATTGTGTAATTATACTTACTCTTGATAACACTAAAGACATGCCTTATTGGTAGTGGCACAGGCTGCTTTCCTTTTCACAGAGAGATGGATTGTTTCTGCAGGCCTTGATGGCCTTCAAATTATCTGAGCACAGAAAAGAGAGCAGAGTGAATTTTATTTTAACTCATTTTATTTCTAAATTTATTTCCCAGTAGCTAGAAGGTGATGACTGCCCCAGCAGTCAAGTCAATTGTTATCTGTGGGACTTGATTATGTTTAGACCCAGTCTCTCATTTTGAGCAAGACACAGTTAATGAGGAGAGAAATGAAAAGTGCATTGAGTCACAGTGTGTTTGTGGTAATTTGTGACACATTCACTCTACTCAGTTCTTTGTTTATTCCTTCCCCCCTCCATGCAGGTCCTGTAGAAAAAGGAAGAGATAAGCGAATTCAGTGGTAGACAGTTAAGGGTGTTGAAAGTAATGAATCTATATCTCTCTATCTCTTTTCCCATTGTTGGCAGTAATTGGAGCAGTGTTCATCTATACAGTAAAATGCCAGTGAAGCCCATCTTAACGAAACATCTTTTTTTCCATTATTTTGCAACACATTTTTCATTGACACTGCTAGTTTTTATTTTCACTATGTGCCTTTTTTTTTGCAAGCTCTGTGCCACTCTTCTAAATAATAGTCCATTAAACAGTTCACAGTGTGTGTTCTGTAGAAATGTAAAAAAGTGATTGGATGATACTAATTAAGGAGAGATTTTGTTTCCACTTACTGCAGATCAATGGTGGGTTACATTAAAGCTGCATTTTTGTGATGAGTTTAAACACAAAAGAACAGCTGTGCTAAATACATATTTCAAGGCTTACAGGTAGGTCAAATAAATCTTTCTTTCTTTGCCTGTGTGTTTTAAATCTATAGCAAACTGTATGCGAAGAATAGTAGTAAAATAAAAAGGCAAATTTCTCACTGCAGATTTTTTTTCACTTGTAGTAGCAGAAACTGTTAAATCAGGAATGTCAATTGCAATGCATTGAGATCCTGTTGGCTTTTAATTTGCTCTATAGCCTACTACGCATTAATTTTAATGAGACTTTTTTCTTCTGTTTTCTACAGTTGCCACTCCAAGGTATCCCCCCTCTGATCTATGGCAGTGTTAGATATAGGGGAAAAAATGTCTTAGTGAGAAACCTCTTCCTGTACCTGAACCTACATTTCTTCATTTAATCCTAAATTATTCTGAGCACAAAATTTAACCAAAATCTCCATACGGAGATATGTTCATATGCATAGAAGAGTGGCAGTTCATTCCAGTCAGATCAATTAAAATAAAAATTCACTATTCGTTGGCATTCCTTGATCAGCACAAACAATGTTCAGAGGAAATTCACCTGGTTGCCTCCAAGTAACGTAATGAATCCTGAACATATATGACAAGGAACTAAAAGAGAAAATGCTTTTCAGGCACTTGCTCTAAATATTGAAAGCACAAAACTGTTTAAAAATCAGTTCACTCTGACTATTTTAGAAATGTATTTTTACTTAATATACGGTCCTATATAAGGGAGCTATAGAGACCCTGTTTTTCTACTGATCATATCAATATTCAAAGCAGACAAGAATTGCTGTTCACAGTTTCCTTGCATTACAACAGTCTAGATCCCAGTTCTAAACCACTATTACTAGAGTAAAACATGAGATAGGCTTTGTATATTGTGGGCTAAGGAGGCTGCCTGCTATCTTTGATTTTGCAGAAACCAAAGTCACATACAGATTCAGTATTACCCAGCAAAAGTTTGCACGGGAATGGATAAAAACATTTAATTTGGGTCCATCTCTACTATTTTATTTTTAAACTATGGATTCAATACTACATGTCTTCTATCAAATCAGCCTGAAGCAAAAGTTAATTTATAATTCATAATATCTTTGTTCCATGTTGAAATGTGAGTGCTCTCAAACTCTTGAACGGAATTTGGTATGCTCAAAAAGTACCCACCAAGCCCTGGATTTACACGCTTTTCAAAGAGGTGTATTTGTGATGACTTTAAGAAATTCTTATATGTGTGTACTGTTCTTGGCACTATTACCACTTTCAGGCCTCCTGCGCAAAGACAAGAAGGTCCATGGCTAGTGTGAAAGGGCTGCTGCAAGTCTGAGGACTACTTGTGTATAAATACATGGATGATAGCACCTGAGCTCCATGCCTTACTCCACAATGGGTCAGCTAGCTGGCTTTTTCACAGGTCATGTAAAGATAATGCTTTCCTTAAGATCATTACTGAAATGCCTTTTTTCTTTACACATCTTGAAATACAAAAATGCCATATTGCTGAATATTTTTGGTCCAGAATGATGCTCTTAGCAGTGCACCAGCTGACTGATAGATTCATACCTTCCCATGCAAGAGAAGATCATTCAGTCACAAAGTCCGAAGACATGTAGGGTGGGTTACAGAATTTAAAAGCTGTGCTGAGCCCAGGCAATGTTCAGCAAAAGCCTGTTTTCAAGAGCAACATCCACTCTCAAACTGAAAACAAAGACGTTTGGAAAGCATTCTGCCAGTTACGGGACACACTTCCAGTGAATAAAATGGCCTTTAAAACCTGCACCACTGTGCACCACATGCTGGTTTTACTGCTGTTATGAACTGGATAGATTAGGGCGAGTAGCACCATTTTTAGTTCAATTTTGCTCAGTGTCTCTGTAGTTGCAGAACCCACACATGCAGAAACCCTTTATTCAAGCATGGGTTATCACTGGTATTCTCACGGCAATTTATACAAGGAAACTTTTCCTGGTATAATTCATTAAAAATTAATCAACCTATTTCTGTGCAAATCTCTGTGACATGCGTTCTTTGATGCAGTGAATGCTGAATAGTCTTTTCTTTATTATGAAATGACACAAGTGGAACTTTCTAATTGGCTGTCAGTGATGTCATACCCAAGTAAATGCACAAGTTGGCTTATTTCCCTTATTATGAACATACTCCATGACAGAATGTGAGTTTCTGGAGAGCTCCTGCCCCTCTTTGGTAGTTAACATCACTTTGCTGGAAGGATTACAGTTATGCTTCTGTAACAGGATAGAAACTTGCCAGCGTGTTTTCCTGTCTTTATCTGCATGTGGAGGATATTTTTCCTCCTTTCACTATGTTCCCTTAGTACTGACTTTCTATCTTTTCCCACAGGGGCAATGTGGAACTGACTAAGTGAAATTATCGATGACTTTCTCAAGCATCCTTTCAGGACTCTCTTTTTGGGTGGTTTCATGGGTTGTGACAAAACCAACAACAAATGTGGTCACATTCATATCTAACTCATAGTTAACAGACTTCATATATAGTATACAGAAGTTTCAACTGCACAACCACTAAAGGGACGTAGCCAAGAGACATGTGGAAACGGTGAGATTTTGTTCTTGTGGCTTTCAACCTATTTATGTATTTGGTTAAGAGCTCCTTGTTAATGCAGAAAGATTGCCACATCTCCAGCCTTGCCAAGAGGGTCCACTTTCACTGAAGGAGGATGTGCTCTCCAAAGAACGTGCTTTGGCAGGAACATTGCTGCTTTCATTTGGTTTCCTCTGTTACCCGTTTTATGCACTTACAGAGCTCAGACAAAGGGCAAATGTTTTGCTCCTAGGAGCCACCTTCCAAAATCAGGTGGCAAGGTGCCACATCCTCTAACCATACTCCATACATCTCTCCAAACCAAGATTACAAACTGTGACTTCTTTACCACCTCAGCTCCCAAATATTTCCTTTCTACTTTGTAAGCAGCTCCCCTGCCACATACATCTCTCAGCTCACACCCAGCTTCCAGATCCCCAGCCCTAAACCACTGCAGTCTGACGGGACAGCCAGGACCACCCTCAACCACACCATAGCCTCTTCTCCAGTCTCTGACCTCACATGAGCTCTCACCAAATCTTTCTGATCAGTCTCAACCAGGCTTCCCAGGGAAGAAGGGCATTGCAGACCTGTGCTGTTGCTGTGGACAGTATAGGTATAGGCATCCTCCATGGTGGTCTACTGGAGGCTACTACCTAAGCTTTACGCCATATTCCATCACATGCTCCATATGTTACCTAGTGCTGTGTTTAACATATAAGAAGTAACAAAAGATAAATACACTTGGAGACTCCATCTCTTTAGGTGATATGCTTACAGGATGCTCACCCAAATGCCCATGATTACTACTCATCTCATATACAACAACAGTTCAGCTGTAGTAATTCTTATTCCCCAGATCTGGAAGAAAGCTGTGGAATGTAAAGTGCAGTAATCCCAGCTGACGGAACTGGAATGATGCTACTGCAAGTGAGGCTGCAGATTAGCAATCAGAGTTTCTCGCTGTTATTACAACCAGTGAACACAAAACTTAGCTCAAGAGAGAGATGCAGAGTGACTTATGCTGGTATCAGGTTGTCCCATCTTCCACCATTTGAATATTCCTTGGTTTTTTTTTGTCTTGAAAAATAAAGATAAATAAAAGAGGGCTTTCCTTCTCTTTTTATTCCCCTTTTCTTCCTGGTTCTTTTTTTTTCAGACAGACAATGGCTTAATCTAAAGAATAAAGATACCATACGATTATATAATTTTCTAATCCAATTACAGATCTTTGATATGGCCCCTTATCTTTTCTAGTCATGCAGTGGTGTACAGATCACATGATTCTTTAAACTTGAAAATATCTTTAATTTTCAGTTCATGCCTTTACCTTTTCCTTTGCAATTCACTAAAACACAAATGTGTAATATTTAATTATTTGATTCCTATCTTATGAAAGAAAGATTAATAGAGACATTAATGAAGACAGTAATGTAATCACCAGTTAACTTTCCTAGAATAATTTGAGTGGGATTTCATTTCAGAATGTAGGGCGAAATCTTGGCTCCAGTAAAATTACAGCATTCCCGTAAGATTCAGTACGACCAGAATCTCCTTCTCTACTTTCCAAAGACCAGCAAATTTCCAGTGGTGGAGGAACCAACAAGGAAAGGCGCGCTGCTGGACCTCATGTTAACAAACAAGGAGGGACTGGTGGAGGATGTGAAGGTCGGAGGTAGACTCGGCTGCAGTGACCATGAAATGGTCGAGTTCAGGATCCTGCATGGAGGAAGCAGGGCG